>JAEEGL012520703.1_pt1 | contig 19425 bp, 8 predicted proteins | sample 9134231 | NCBI WGS metagenome assembly JAEEGL01 (sample SAMN16246548, study PRJNA631951) | gut metagenome | biome: gut microbiome; feature: rumen; material: fiber-attached | host: Bos | place: Iran: Karaj | collected 2018-10
CAATGAAGAACGCCTGAAGACCCTTCTCTGCACCAGAAATAACAGCCGTGTCATATCCGAAAAGCAGACCCCCCAACACAGCCACCATAACAATGGATATGAGATACCCTTTGCTTCCAGTTTGATTTATTTTCTCATTCATAATATAAATTAAAACTAAATTATGGTTTAACAATTAAATTTTTGGGTGGTCACTGAAAAGAACCACCCAAAAATGCAGTTATTAAGTGTTATCTTACACTTATTGTAACGGAAGATACCAGTTTTTATTGTCTGAAAGTTTAGAATAAAGTTCAGAGCTAAAATTATTAGCACCATTTCGTGCTGCTACCTTAGCAGCAAGGAATGTAGGATCGTTGCGATGAATAGCAATACGCATAAGATCATAATAACGTAATCCTTCAGCTGCTGTCTCAAGAGCCATCTCATCACAAATCTTCGTCTCTACAAAACTAATAGAATCGTTTTTAGAAGCAAGTTGCGGTATGACGTATGTTGTATCCGCATTCGCATCTCCACATCCACGGGAATGAATACCTACAGTATTATCCCTCAAGAATGTGTACTCACTGAACGAAAGCAAGTCACCGGCCTCATCTCTTTCCTCTTGAGAAATATATTTCTCTATGTTGTCTTTCCAAAGTCCATATTTAAGAACAGCAAAAGCAGATTGTGGATATCCTGCCCTATTGAGAGCCTCAGCAAATCTGAGGTAGACATGCTGCAAACGATATAGAACAACATTATCAGAATCATATTTATAACAAGTCTGTCGTATAGAAGAATAGCTTGTTGAAGCAGAGGCATTGTTCCTTAACTTGAAAATACTGTATTGACGAAGGTCACCTTTCAACTGGTCAGATGCGTAATGAATAGTGTCTGTAGCACAGACAGTATCAGGCAAGAGAGTAACAGGGTCAGTGTAAACAAGCACATACTGCTGAGCCTGAGATAATTCATCATAAGCCTTTGAATGTGTGGCCTGATAGAAATAGTTATTGTCTTCCGTAGAATTGAACACATCTTGCAGATAAGAAACTATACCGTCGTATTCGGAAGTCTCCATCGGAATGAGAGTAAGCAAATCGTTACTACCATCAGAAGTAAAAGTAGCAGCATACGCATCATCTATATTCTGGAAATCAAAAGAAGTCCATTTTACAGTAGCCACTCCTATAGGATGTACGTTACTTTGTTTTGTGAGGAAATCATGATAATATTTCGCCGCTTCCCTATATCTTTCAGCCCAAAGGCACAGGTCACCAAGCAGCACCCTTACAGGAATATAGAATTTCCTCGAGTTCAAAGAGTTGATAGAGCCATAGTTTGGATAGTCAGTGTCGACATAGGGAGCCAAATCTTTGATAAAGAAATCGGCAATCTGTTTCACATCATAATGCGGATAGAGTTTCGGATCGGCATTCTTCTCAAAGAGAATCGGTTCAGTGAAGAATGGTACAGAGCCATAATTCATCGCAAGTTGCAAATAAGTCCACGCTCTATAGGTCTTAATAGCCGCCAGTTCTTTTTCAAATACCTTGTATCCTCTCTTGGTCAGCAAAGTATCAGCATTGGCAATAAAATAGTTGCAATTCTGAATAATAGCATAATAGTCTCTTGCATTATTATATGGGTTATCCGGTCCGGCCGTAAAGTTGGCTATATCCTGGAGATCAAGACTTGCATTCTCGGTAAGAGATGTGAGTTCACCTCTTATTTCTCCAAGGATAATAGTTCTGTCGGCAACAACCTGCATCTTATTGATGATTCCCATGAGTGAGTAAACCGTGTCGTTCGGAGTGTTCAGCTGATTGTCCTCAACAAATGATACAAGATCAGATTCCGTCTCCTCGCAACTAACAAATGGCATCGAAACAAAAGCAGCAGTAGCGAGGACTACAATATTATATAGAAATTTTTTCATACGAATAAACAAATTAGAGGTTAATCTTCAATCCAAATGCAAAGCTACGTCCAGCGGAGAGTAATCCACGATCAATTCCCATACCGATAACCGCGTTAGAATGAGCGTTCTCCGGGTCGGAACCGAGATACTTAGAAATAGTAAAGAGATTATTAGCAGCTCCCCAAATGGTGAGTCCCTGTAGATATGCGCTTCTGATAGGAATATTATAGCTAAGAGTAATATTTTTCAGCTTTAAATAAGAGCCATCCTCAATCCATCTGTCAGAGAACCGACTATTCCCCATTATATCAAGGAAAGATGCTCGAGGCACATCAGTGTTTTGTCCGTCATGTGTCCATCTGGCAAGCATATTTGTAGTCTGATTATAGAAGAAAGAACCAGACTCGAGTATAGCTCTCTGATAGTTGTAAACATCACCTCCAACGGAATAATTCATAGTAGCAGAGAGGGTAAGATTCTTCCATGCAAGCATGGTAGAAATGGTACCATAGAAATCAGGATTAGGATCACCGATAACTTGCATATCCTCTTTGCTAATACACTTATCACCATTAGAATCCACAAACTTCATATCACCAGCAGTGAAATATTGTTTAGCACCAGTCTTAGTCTGTTGGTATATGCCAGCCTGCTGAGCTTCTTCGGCCGTTGCAAATACTCCATCTGTCTTATAACCATAGAACTGTCCAACCGCTCCACCAACCTGATTGATAATAGTGGCATCATAGATATCAGTCAGAATGCTTTCACGTCCTGCAGGTAATCGCTTGATTTCATTGACATAGTGACCGAGTGAGAATCCGAGAGACCATCTCCAGTCCTTGGTGTTAATAATTTTGGCATTTGCGCTAAAGTCAAATCCTTCATTATGAATCCTTCCGTCGTTAATCCAGTTTGTCTCAAGACCCGAAACATACGAGAGAAGACCAAGAGAAAGCAAATTGTATGTATTGCTGTTGAAATAATTGAATGCCATCCAGATTCGGTTGTTAGCAAACGCACCCTGAATACCAGCAGTAAATCGAGCAGTAGTCTCCCACTGCAATTTGGTGTTACCAATATTGCTCATGGATATTCCTGTGAGTGAATTGAACATCTTGCCAGCCTTAAAGTAGGTTCTTGACGCAATACTGTTAATGTCGTCATTACCGACAAGATCGAAACCCGCATTAAGTTTCAAGTAATTCACGGCTCTTGTCGGTTTGAACCACTTCTCGTTAGTGATAACCCACGCAGCCTCCACAGAAGGGAAAAGTCCGAAAGCATAATTACCGATTTTCATACCATCCTCAGCATCCACACCAAACTTACTGGAACCGTCGAATGCCAATGCTGTATAGAGATAATACTTCTCCATGAAATTATAGTCAGCAGACAGGTAATAAGTAAGATCTACATCCTTGTTGTCCATACCGTCTGTCTGCTTATACTTCAAAGAAGAAGACATATTCGGTGTCTTGTCGTTACCTGTATCATAACCAATCTGGGTATTGAGATTATATGTATCCCGCACATAGCGGAATCCACCCTTGGCGGCGAGATAGTGATTTCCAAACCGCTTTGTGAATGCCATATTGAGGTCGTTCAAGATAGTAATCTGTCTTCCAGCAAGAGCACTTGCACAGTTGTCAACCGAACCAATGCCTTCAACCTCATAAGTAGGGACTCCATTGGTTGGAAGATAGTAGTTTTCATCAGTGTTGATAAGCTGGAATGCGAACTGATCAGTAAGTCTCCAGTTATTATTGATATCCCATGTCGGCATGATGGAGAGAGTTACAGAACGGTTACCAAAATAATTCTTGTTGGTGCCCTCTCCATTATTGAGAATGGCAAGCGGATTGGCCAAGGACGTCGTGTAGTCGCTTTTAGATGTCACAACGTCAGACAAGTAGTCGTCCGCTTCAGCAAGATAAGATGAAAGGTTACCCTTCATGTCATAAGCATAAGGAGAAAGGAACGGTGACTTGATAAGAGAAAGGAATCCCGGAGCAGAAATCACACCGTCAGTGACATTTGGTTTCACTCCATCATCCCTCATGTTTCTTGTAACGTCTGCATAAGCCGCATCGAATCTGGTTGTAAGTCCCTTAGCCAACACAATATCAGAGTTAAGTCTGAGATTAAAGCGTGAATAAGAAAAGTCTTTAATCGTGTTATCGGCACCAGCGTATCCCACAGAAAGGTTGTAATTAGCAATGTCATCACCACCTTGCACATTTATGCTGTAGTTCTGTGTCCACGCCTCCTTGTAGACTTTATCACTCCAATCGGTGGAGTTATGATACATATTATAATAATAATACTTAGGATCAGTCTGCAGGAACTTGAAAGAGTTGCTTTTAGTACCCGTAGTACCAATCAACTCAGACGCATATACTCTGAACTGCTCAGCATTCATCATGTCAGGCAATTTAGGAACGAGTTCAAAACTACCTCCAACGCTCACGTCGATTTTAGTAGCCATGGACTTATTACGTTTGGTCTCGATGATGAGGACACCATTCGCACCCTTTGCTCCATAAATGGCCGTACCATTCTTAAGAACAGACACCTTCTCAATATCCTCAACCATGATATTCGCAAGGATGTTATTGAAGAATCCGTCATGCAACGAAGGTGAATTGTATTGCATGTTCTGAATGACACCATCAACAATTACAAGCGGCTGTGCATTGCTATTGAGGGAGTTGATACCATTCATCAGCATTTTCACTCCTTGAGCAGCTTGTCCACTTCTGATAGTCGTAAGCAAATCACCTCCCAATTTTGTCTGAATCTGATTATCAATAGAGAGGTCATTGTTATTATAGTCCACAACGGAAGTTTTTCCACTTACAGCAGAAGTCTTCTTGTTGTAGATTTCTCCAAACTGAGCAGCGTACATATATACATCCTGCACTTGTTTTTCGTTTCCGATAGGTTGCTGTACCAACATATATCCATCAGCCCAGAAAGTGAGAGATGTGGCATAATCCGGAACTTTAATGAAATAATGTCCATCCTCATCCGTCATGGCAGAATGATAAAGGTCGTTGTAAACTCTAACCTGAACACCAGAAGCAGGCTGATTAGTAGCAGCATCGAAAACCCGACCAGAAATTTCGTGTGTAGGTACTATCTTAACCTTTGGTTTTACCGGTTTTTGGGGTTGAGCGACCTCAACAGTCTCCTCTTCTTGTTCCTGTGCAAAGAGGTGGGAATTAACTCCGGTCAAAAACGCCAGAGTAGCGAATAAAAGAATACGTTTCATCTGCGCGCCTCCTTTCTTGATTTAGTCTCTTTCTCATTGTCAGAGACAGGTTTTAGATAAATACAGTCAAGGAACATTTCACGTGAGAAATTTGTCTGACGGTTAGTAATAGAACATTGTAGCTGTAAGCTGACAGTAGCATCCTGCTGCTGATAGTTGCAAACAGGGAAAGTAAATTGTCCAATGAGTACAGAATCCACTTTGTAAGCATTGTTAGAAATCTCCTTGTTGAAAGCTTCAGACTTGTTTTCTCCATTCTCGTCCACATAGTTGAGCACAGCCTTAAACTTGTTCGGTTTGAAATCACGAGAATTGGCAAGGTAAACCGTCTTAGGCAGTATGACGGCATAAATGTCGTAAGTACCCGACAAGGTATTTCTTATTTCGAACGTAGCGGTCCAGTTGCTTGTGCTCGCTCTTGGCACGATATCAAGATAACCATTACCAGAAATAGAGTCACCGATGGCCATACGATAGTTAAGTGTGCAATCCTTGTAAGCCGTCAGGTTCGCCTCTCTTTCTCCCTGCACATTGATTGGTTGAAAATAAAGTTGCTGCGGGGTGAAAGGCCATTCTTTCAAATGGTAAATATATCCATTAGAGCAAAGCAAAGAATCCTGAATGTTGGCGCGCTCGAAATATCCACCAGGCGCAAAAGGCTGGTAGTACACATGGTATGGCCATGTGAGTGATGAGTAAGACGTAGTGAAAATGGAGTCATTCTCAGACCTTTGAACATTTCGATTGAATATCAAGTCACGAATCAGTGACACATTAGTCCAATACTCGGAAACAGAGTCTGCTTTTTCAATAGCTCCATAATTAAAATACGCTTTAGCTTCATTATATACTTGATTCCAAGTATCACGGTCAGGCACAAGCATTCCATAGAGAGAGTCTTCTTCCATGATTTTGTCAAAAACACGGAACAGATTGTTTTCTATAATGATGACAGAGTCGGAATAGACCTTCATACCATCAACCACATCAGCTTGAATAGAACGCTCTTCGTCAAGTTCCAGCTTCTCATATTTTTTGAGGAAGTCTCCAATGTGGCTATAATCTTTCAAGGTAGTCATACCCTCATAAATATTATAGGTATACTCTGCATCATCAGCCACCACATGAAGCAATCCGTTAAGAGCCGGAATATTGTAATCATTGCCAACCACATTTGCATTATACAGAGCCTTTGGAGTGAGTTTCAGGAACTTGTCGTTTAGCATTTTGACATTTTCAGATGTCTCAGCATTCATATTATACAGATTATGAGCAATGTGGTTCATTACAAAATGTCTGGAAACAATAGAGTCCCCCTTAGGAGTCTGACAAATCTGAAGAAGAGAATCCACATTGAAAGAACCATTAACAGGAGCCCAAACAGTGAGTGTCTGATCCGCATTAATCAACTGCGCATAAGTAACTTCAGTCCGCTTGCTATTATTATAAATATGAGTGGCCTCAAGAACTTTTAGGAAATCAGAGAGTTGTGGGTTCTCTTTCACGAGCTGAAAGATGGACTCAGTACCATTTGTATCAGCAACATCGTAGTGGTCATCCCAGGAGTCGGAACAAGCATTGAAGCCAATCGCCATCACGCCCGTGAATAACATTCCGAAAATAGAATTATATATTATCTTTTTCATACTTTCCAAAGAATTAATAGTTGATTAATGCGTATCCTCTGCAGTAAGACCGGCATAAACGCTCTTAGGAAAGAATTCGAAGTAGTTGATAGGAAGTTCAGCCTCAGCATTTTCAATAACGAGCTTAATTCTCAGCCAGTATTCCTTGTTCGGGTCGAGAGCCTGAGTTGTAAGGATTTTACGATACTTACCATTGTTAGCTCTAAGATTGTTGGATCCACCCTGGTTCCAAGAGTCCATGTCCTTCATATATCCACGATTATGCATAGCCTTATCTATAGCCCTGTTCTCTTCCTCGTCATCAGTGTCGGCCACCCATCCTATAGAAGGGTCACCACCCCAAATACGGAAGTCAATAGGCAGTCCCATAGGCTGCATGTTGTCTTTTTCTCCAAAGTAAATCTGAACAACACCACGGTCATTACCAGCACCATATCCAAACCTAATCTCATAGGTGTTTGCCGGTACAGGCGGAAGCTTAAAGCTAACATCGAACTGACCAATCAAGTCCACAGCGTCGGAATATGTGGCCATCCATACACCTCTCTCCCTAAGAGCGAGTGTAGGATTAATTCCATGGAAATCCCACCCTTCAACCTGTTTGAATCCAGTAAGATGTTGTCCATTGGTATTACCTCTGGCACCTGCATTCAGGAACTCCGTTGACATGCTGACCACATCCCATCTGATTCGGTCATTGAATACGACATCACGGGTTGTTGTGTTATATGTAAGCACTTGGTCGATGTAGTGATATATACCATTGATTGCCTGTTGATTAAGTGTATCCGGATCAAATCCTGCCTCAGCCATAGCTTGATCGTGTACCGATTTCATTTCAGTAGGAGTATACACTTTCACACCTCTTACAGAATATCTTGACGCAACACCCTTCCTGTTGATAAAAAGACCTTCAGATGGTGATGACATCTTCATAATAGTTCCCGGCATCATGGTAGTATACCAGTCAGTACAGTCGATAAGGTTAGGCATGGCACAAGTAGTCTTATAATCGATACCGCTCTCGGAAATAGTAAAGTCGTTGATAGCACCATAGTAAGGTAACATGTGGTATGCGATGAATCTGTTTAGCGGATTCTTACGGTTGGTCCAGTCCTGGTCGTAAAGTCCCGCATCGGCGGGATACATCTCATCATAGATTTGCTTCGCATAAGCTTTCAGGTCATCGAGATTATTGATACCCGCTTCCTGAAAGACTTTATCGGTCTCGGCAAAGACAGTGAATCGCTTCTGACGAGTTTCAGGATAGTACATCATATAAGTAGCACCAGTACGATGGAAAGGCTGCCCTTGATATACTGAGTCTCTTCCAATAGTATAATTCGGGTCAAGATACTCATACAGGCTGTCATTCAGTCCAGTGAGTGTAAGTGCAGAAGTGAAAAGGTCAATAGCCTTGTCTTCTAACATCAATTCCGGTAGATAGGAACTTGAAGGCTGAATAACACGGTCGAGCGTATGTACCACACCATTCTCCACAGAGTCGTCACGCACAATAATTTTGGAAGACATATTGATGAAATACATCACATTACCTCCGGCCAGCGCATCACTATCGCAAGAGAAAGTGAGGAATCTGTTATTCATATTAGGTGTTGAGATATTACCATCGCTAAGGTCAGTAGTGAAATAAGTCTCCTGAATAATGTGGTTCCATGATATGGTGTCACATTCTTCTTTAGTTAACTCATCCACACTGTTTAAACCATGCTGACGTAGATAACTGTTCACAGCGTCATTGGTAGGCGCAAAGCAGGTGTAAGTACCATAAGTAGCCATCATGCCATAAAGTCCGGACCTTCTGAGAATAGAAGTGAACTCACTATAAGTCTCAGGTTTGCTGTCGAGATAATCGCTGACCATTTGACCTGTGAAGGTATAGTAGTTTTCAAGATCCGGTTCATCAGAACAGCTGACGAAGCATTGAGCTGAAATAGCCAGCGCAAAAACACCCGCAAAAAATTTAAGCATCATATTATGTTTCATAACTTCAATAACTGTTTAGATTTAGCTAAAAATTCTGTTCTGTATTATCAGTCTCGTAAGCCGGATTCTGTACGAGGTTAGGATTTTGTTTAAGTTCCTCCTTGTTGTACGGCCAATAGAGAATGTCCTGTGTTGCCAACTTGATACGAATGACGCTGGCATTCTCAGTGAACTTAGGCAACACCTTAGTAATCATTCTGGTGTTTTCGCCATCCCTTCTACAAATTCTAACGAGGTCGAACCATCTTTTACCCTCGAACATAAGCTCTCTCTGTCTTTCGTCGAGAACGAGGTTTTCCATGGCAGTTCGTGAAGTGGCAAAATCATCATAAACGAGTGTGTCAGTAGTAGCTACACGTTTGTTGTTAGCTCTCTTCCAGACGGCACTCACACAAGCAAAAGCATTGCGGTAATGCTGTGTCTGCTCCTCGGTAAGTGGTGCATCAGCAGTAACATCACCAGCTAATTCCACTTCAGCCTCCACTCTCATGAGCATCACATCCGTCAAGCGATAAATAATCCAATTAGCAAATTGATTAGACCTGGCACTTCCGTTTACGGTTGGTTGTCCTCCCGTAGTCGTGCTGGTTCTGAAAGAAACAGACTGGTTGACATACTTAGTGATATAAATTTTGCTATTTATTTCAGTCATATTCTCAAGATACCTGCAGTCTGTCTTTGAGAAATAGTCGTTGAGTCCTGCATAGGCATCGGTATAAAGGAACGGTGGAGCTCCGATTTGCCCTGTTTTAGAAGTAGAAGACCCATAGAAAGACGAAACCGTAGAATTGGTTACAGACTGGTTGTTGATGAAATTGAGCTCAAAAATAGACTCAAAACTGTTTCCCTGTCCGAAGATTTCATTATAAGTATTACCTGCGTAGTTGCTATTAGCCGAAGACTCAGAGATGAGCGGGAATTTTCCATAAAGCTCGGTAGTCAAGGTCGTAGGGTTTTCCTCATAGTCTTCTTCATACTCCTTGATTTTCTGCTCTATAACAAGATCGCAGTAGTTGATACATTTCTGATAATCACCTTTCCAAAGATAGAGATCAGCAAGCAGTGCATAACAAGCCCATCTTGTGATACGGCATGTGTTTTCCACACTTTCCTCTCCATAGCTTCTTACAGCATCCTCTTTGACAGACTCCATATCCGCAATGAGCTTATCGAGCACTTCATTGAAAGGAGTAGCAGGAACTTGATAATCCTGAGTGTCGTCATTAGAAGGATCAGTAACATAAGGCACATCCCTAAATGTACGGATGAGATAGAAATAGCAGAGAGCTCTAAGCGTTGTAGCCTCAGCGATTGTAGCTCTAAGTTCCGCATCCGTGAAATTAGGGTCAATCTTATTGACATCAGGAGCATAGTAAATAACAGTGTTACATCTGTTAATTACATTATAGAAACATTGCCAGTTCGTATACTCATTAGTTTCCAGAATGTTCTCCTTCAGAATGTTATTGAGATTGTTGTTGGTACCTGATCCGTTCGTCATATTATCAGACCTTAATTCTCCCCATACAACCATCCTTCGGATACAGTCAGCACTTTCAAGCTGAGCATAGCATGAATTAAGCACGCTATTGACATCCGCCTCCTCCGTCCAGTAGTTCTCAAGGACAATATCATTCTGCGGTTCGATAGACAGAAAATCGTTACATCCTGAGATTGTGAAAGCAAGGCATGAGGCAGCAACCAGATTGGTTACAAAAGATTTATATTTGTTCATTATATTCATAATATCAAAGAATTTTAGAATTGAACCGTAACGCCCATTGTAACAGACCGAGGGTTCGGTGTTCTTGCATTATCAGAAGTAACTCCATATCCACCATATCCTACTTCAGGGTCGGCTCCCGAGTAACTGGTGAGGCAGAAGAGATTGTTAGCGCTAAGATAGAAACTGAGCTGTGTGAGTCCCCATCCTTTCAGGATTTTCGGGTCAAGAGAATAAGAAATCTGTGTGTAGTTGAGTCTCATAAACGAACCAGATTCAATGAAACGGTCGCTACCCAGCCAGTTGTATCCGGACTTATAGAGAGCACGCGGAATCTGTGCATCGTCACCTTCGATACGCCATCTCCAGTTAACGGCCGTTGACTGGTTGTTATTTGTGTACATATTCTCAGCTCTCATACGTGCTGCATTGATAATCTTATTTCCAATACGGAAATTGAACTGGTTGTTCCAACTCCATCTTCCATACTGAAGCTTGAATCCCCAACCACCAGTTACTTTAGGTAGTGAACTACCAAGGTAAACTATATCAAGTTCGTTGATATTACCATCGTGGTTTATATCCTCATACATGGCATCACCTCCCTTGAACTTATAGATATATGACTTATCGTTGCTATCGTAGCAGAACACCATCGGTATGGTGTAACCATTCTTGTCAACCACCACTACACCGTTTTCATCTCTTGCCACAGGAGCATTGGGTCCACTGACTCCAGGAACCTCCTCGGGAGTGTATTTAGAATACTGATAAACGCCTTTGTATTTAAATCCATATATAGAACCGAATGCATTATGCAACTGCACACGTGTGAGATATGAACCATTATTCTTATCGAAATCACTATTGAGTGAAGCTAAAACGGTCTCATCCATTTTTGTGATTTCATTCTTGTTGTTAGCAAAAGTGACATTAAAGCTTGCCTTGAACTTACCGGCCTTGATAACATCCTGTCCATTGATATTAAACTCCCAACCATTATTTCTCATGTCACCCACGTTCTGATAATTGAGTGCTGTGTAGCCAGAGGAAGTAGGTATTCTTCTGTTAAGCATGAGCAGGTCGCTTGTGTGCTGAGTATAGATGTTGAAGTCCGCAGTAATCATGTTATTGAAAAGTCCGAGGTCGAAACCAATATTCCAAGTTTCTTTCTGTTCCCATTTGAGCGAACTAAGACGGATGTTAGAAGGAGCCACAGAGGTGTTGTCGTTATATGCAGCAGCATTAGAGTACTTAGAGAAATACAGATATTCTCCTCCAGGCTGGTTACCAACAATACCCCATCCTGGACGAATAGACAACATATTGATCCACTTCAGTTTCTGCATAAATTTCTCGTCACTGACATTCCATCTGAACGATAATGCCGGGAAGTTACCCCAACGGCTTTCGTCACCAAACTTGGTTGATCCGTCACGTCGGAAACTGAAATCCGCGATATACTTACCCTTATAAGCATAGTGGGCAGAAAAAGACAGATAAACACTTCTCCACTGACCACTGGAAGTACCCAAAGCAGAAACAATACCGTCGGCAATAGGCGACTCAATACCACCAGAAGGCAATCCCCAAACCGTCTTACTTGAGCTCTTAGACGAACCGTCAGTAAGTTGGAACTGAGCAAAAGCCATGAAAGAATGGTCTTCGTTCTTAAATGCCGGCGTAATTGTGAAGCGGTGGGTAGTAGTTATAGCAGTACTTTTATGAGCGTCAGCCGTTGTCTTGTTATTACTACTATTGGACCATCCGGCAGTAACAAGGCTTGACGGATAGAACGTGTCATTGTATTTATTGAAGATATTGAAGAGAATCTTTCCTTCATACTTCAGTCTTGTCTGGTCGTCATGCGTACCAAGAAGGTCATAGTGGAGTTGGAACTCAGGCTGAATCTGATAGGTTGACTCATCGTTCTTTGCCTGCTTAGCAAGTGCAACCGGGTTAACATAGTTATACTGATCATTGAGCAACTCAGCTGAAGCAGTGTTGAGCATGTGGTAATAGTCATTCAGATTCTTTCCATTCACATCCTGTTCATAGATGGAAAGATTAGGCATTTTCTGATAGGCAATACTGAGGAGCTCACTATAGTTCTTATGGTTCTCGGTATAAGTCATATTGAAATTCGTAACGATTTTAATACGGTCACTTACAAAGTAGTCGAGTGCCGCACGTGTAGTGAATCGGTTAAGCTTCTGTTCGATGACAGTACCAGTCTGGTGGTCATAACCACCAGCAATACGGAAATTGGCTTTTTCTCCACCACCAGAGAGGCTGACATAGTGTTTCTGCTGCCATCCGGTCTGACGAATAGCCTTTCTCCAATCCGTATTATTGTTGTACATTTCATATTCATTCCACGACTTATCGTAGTTGAATTCTCGAATATTAGCCGCCTCGTCAGAAAGCGTAGGGTTGTAATAAGCTTCCTTCATGAGCATGGTATATTGGTCACCATTAAGAAGTCTGATTCCCTGTGGCTGGAAGGTAGCCATCGCACGATAAGAATATTGAACCTTGGTCTTACCTCTACTACCACGCTTGGTCTTAATTTCAATTACACCATTAGCTCCCTGTGAACCATAGATAGCAGTACCCGCCGCATCCTTGAGCACAGAAATAGACGCTATATCATCAGGGTTAACATTCAAGAGTTCTGCGAATTGGTCCTCGGTGGCATTAGCGAAATCAAAGTTTGCATTATAGTCACTTTCGAAAATGTTACCATCAACAACTATAAGCGGTTCACTACTACCATTGATAGAGCTCACACCACGCAGACGCATACTTGTTCCAGAACCGAGGTTACCAGAGTTGCTGATGATATCGAGACCAGAAATACGTCCCTGTAAGGCTTCATCAACCGTAGTGATTCCAAGTCCCTCAAATTCCTTGGCATCGATAGTCTGATGAGCGACGGACATTTCCCTGACCGGAATGGCAAGTCCGCTGGTTTGTGTACGTTTTGTAGCCTTAATAACGACATCTTCAATCTTGTTGGCATCTTCCAACTTGATATTATATGTTGTACCTTTAATCGGGATGATTTGAGTCTTATATCCTACGTAAGAAATCTTGAGCTTATGCTTAGGATTGACGATACGGAAAGAGAAGTTACCATTGAGGTCAGTCTGTCCGTGCGCCACAATACGGTTTGCCTCGTCTATTTCGACGACATTACACATCATGAGTGGCTCGATGTCGTCTCTCACCACACCGTGAATCATTGTTCCCGGGGCCTGAGCCAGGGCGGCAAGGGGCGAAAACGCCACAGCCATCAAAAGAAATACTTTCAAATTTTTCATATCTTCACGGTTTTATTATTTATACATTAAAGCACCATCAATCAAGTGAATAACAGCAAACGACGAAGTATAGAGGTTATTTGCTCTTGTAGCATCTCCAGCGTCATACTGATATTCACGGGCCATGATATTATAGAGTTTACTTGAGGTATCAACCTTTCTTGTATTACCCTTACCGTCAATAATGGTGATACCGTCGTTGCTGACCGTGGTATTAAGCTTATAATAAGAAAGCACACCTTCATTGAGTTTGTATGCCGAAGTCTCAAACTCTCCACTTTCATTACCTTGTCCAACATAATAGGCATTATCCTGTATGTGGTACTTGATGAAAGTTTCGATTTCGTTCTGAAGTGAGTCACGTCTCTCTTCATCGGGTTCGAATTCCACCTGCTCCCAAGTAGGCAGTTTGCCAGATGCGTGCAACTGATTAATAGCCTTGTTCGTAGGCACGTAAATGGTGTATCTGTAGGTATTAAAGAGTGAAATGTTCTCACTTGCACAAGCATGCTCATCAGTACCAATTACGTGTTTTGTCTCAAGTAAAGAAGAACTCTGCAAAAGGTCATGGAAAGCACTGAACTCCTCATGCTCTCCGAGAACATCGAAAACAGACTTCCGAGCAGTCATGATCGGCTCATCGTCAATTATATATGTTTTTCCGTTACCTTCGTAAGACTCATCATAAATCTGAACAACTGGGATAGATTTTCCATTCTCAATCTGCAGGCCACCCTGAACAGTCATCCCAGAGGCACCAGCCCCCGTGTTGCTGACCTTCACCATGCTGCCGCCTTTGGTCTGGTAGAAAGTGTTTCCGTCTTCTACATTACCGATGACGATGTGAGTGTCAAGAATATCCTTGAGTCGGTTAGTGATTTGCTCGTATGACGCCTCAGAGATAGAGTCTCCCACCTCGCCAGTCTCAGTGTCATAATTCCAGATGCTGGCCCAAACACGCTCACGCTCAGTCTGTGCCGTAGGCTTGTAGTGGAATCTGAAAAGCTGAGTAGAAGTTTTTCCGTATGAACAAGGGTCAATATACTCAAGCAATGAGTTGTTGTTCGGCACAAACAGGCTATAATACGTGTTCTGTGAGTTTAGATACACGTCAAATCCATTCTGCTCAACACCCCAATAAAGAATATTCATGTTTTCATTGACGAGCGCAGGGAAAGTTACGGAAATGTATGCCACCGGATTGAACACCTTATTAGTAAGATAAATGGCGCCATTGCAACAGAGCAGAACCGAATCCACAAATTCAGGAGCAAGTCCCAACTCATCGTTAGCATCATTGAGGACAGTACCGAACTTACTTGGTACAGAGTTGGTGAAAGAGTTGAGCATATTGACATTAATCATCTTAGACACCACCTTATCAGGAACATTTTCCCAACTTCCATAGTAGTCCTTCAAAACCTTTCCAGCTCCTTCATTCCAATACTTGTTGAGAGCCTCATCACTCGGGACAAGCATAACACCCATATTCTCCTGCAAAGCGACATTAGCCGTTGTACTGTTCGTAGTTGAAGAATAGAACTTATTCCACCCCGGGTCAAATTTTAAAAGTCCATTGACCGGTCCTTCGTCAGGAGTGAGGTCAAGCGGCTGTGCCCCCTTGCTTCTCTCTGAGAAATAACGTTTCTCATAAAGAGAGTCGATATTAGCACTGTAGAGACGGTTGTATTCTCTTGTAGCCTCGTCGCCAGCATAATAAGGAGCACAATAGCGATTCAACAATTTTGCATAGCCCTTAGTATGTGGGTTATTTGTGATGCGGTCTGCCATGTTAGGCAGCGGAGTGATCACATCCTCCATACGATGCACAAATCCATTAGAGCATTTAATGTTCTGTTCCGTAATCATGGAACCATTTACATTGGCATCACCCGGTTGCCGCTCCGTTTTGTAATTAAACAGGAAATTGCAATCCTCATTAGTGATCAGTTTGTTTTCCAGGAATTGTTCCACAAAATGAATCATAGGTGGAGCCGTGATATCACTCATACAAACAATGGATTTACCATTGTTCTTATATCTGGCCCAATATGGGTTGTCAGGCATCTGAGACGGTTTCATAACCGGTACAGAGTCAAATTCGCTTGTAGCAGTCACCCTTCTCATGCAATCTCCTTCAGTAGGTCCTTCGGAACTGCTGAGGTATGCAACCTGGCATGAGTTGTTAATCATGCTTCCATAAAGGATGAGTTTTTTCTGGGCGAGCGAAAGCTGGTTGTAGTTTCGAACCCCCCAGTTGTTGTTTTTGTAGAAATTATCAAATGCTTGGTCGTTGGCTACAAACAACGTCTTGCTACCGGTTTTAGCAAGCACATCGGTGTATCCGAGGTCATCGATGATTTTCACCATGTTCGTGAAATCACCCTCCGACTGTAGATAGTCATAGATGCTTGAACCGAGCCATGACGGGTCTTCCTTAGCAAGTTCATACCCGTCTTCGCAAGAAGTCATTCCACCGGCCGCAATGATAGCCGCAGCCATCCATTTGCAGATGTTGCGTTTCCGATAAAATAAATTTCTCATAAAGACCATATAAATTGATTAGTTATTATTTAGCTTGAAAATTAAAAGAGGCATTTTAAATCGGATACAAAATTACACATTATTTAACAATCGCAGAAAAAACCGCGTTACATAGACTATCAAATATGTTACATTTTTTATAAAACACTGATTTTAAGGATTATAAAAAGTCTCTCAAAAAAGCTTGATATTAGAATATTTTATTCAAAATTTTTGTAAAAATAAAAGAAAAAAATTAATTTTGCAAAAAATTATTTTAGTATTTTAACAAATCATGAGAAAACTTACACTTTTAACTTTTTTATTGTTCGTTTTCACGAACTCTTGGAGCAAAAGTTATCCGCTCCGACTTTTGAATCATTGGGACAACCCAGACGGGACTGTGGAGCGCGGCTATGCAGGCCGTTCTATATGGAAATGGGAACAGATACCATCCGGAAAGAAACAGATGCCAGACAGCCTACGTCAGAGATATGAAGAATACGGCCGTATCAATCAAGAGTTAGGCATTAACGGTAGTGTATTGAATAATGTGAACGCAAAGCCGATGATGCTAACGAGCGATATGCTGAGTAAGGTTTCAAAGATTGCCGACATTTTGCGAAAATACGGTATTAAGGTATACCTATCTGTAAACTTCGCGAGCCCAAAAGCACTTGGGGAGCTCACAACCGCAGACCCTCTTGACTTAAAGGTACGTGAATGGTGGGTTAAGAAATGCGATGAGATTTATAAGAAAATTCCCGATTTTGGCGGTTTTTTAGTAAAAGCAAACAGTGAGGGTGAGCCGGGCCCTATGGACTATGGCCGTACCCACGTTGATGGCGCGAACATGCTGGCAGAAGCACTTCAGCCACATGGCGGCATTGTGATGTGGCGCGCATTCGTTTATTCGTCCCAGGCAAGCGACCGTGCGAACCAAGCTTACGAAGAGTTTGTACCATACGATGGTCAGTTTGCAGACAATGTGATTATTCAGATTAAGAACGGGCCGATTGACTTCCAGCCCCGTGAAGCTGTATCCCCTCTGTTTTTCAAGCTTAAAAAAACGAAAATGATGGCAGAGTTCCAGATTACACAGGAATATACCGGCGAGAGCGTGCATACCTGTTATTTAGCCCCGATGTGGAAGGAGTTTTTCCGTCTTATAGACACCTTCAGAGTAAAGTTAGAGGGTATCGCAGGCGTAGCGAATATCGGTGATACCCCCAACTGGACCGGTAGCGATATGGCTATGGTGAACTGGTGGGCATTCGGTCGTTTAGCAATGGAAAGTGAAGCCAGCTCCCGTGATATTGCGAAAGAATTTCTGAAAAAGACCTATACAGATGACGCACGTTTCGTAGAGCCTGTAACCCAGCTGCTGATGCGTAGCCGTGAGGCCGTAGTGGATTATATGATGCCCTTAGGTTTACATCATATTTTTGCCGGTGGTCACCATTATGGTCCAGAGCCATGGTATTATGTTACAGGCAGTCGCCCAGACTGGCTGCCCCGTTTCTACCACAGAGCAGACAGCATTGGTTTGGGTTTCAACCGCAGTGACCACGAAGAACCATGTGTAGCAGGAAATGAAGGCTCAAATAACGTTGGTCAGTATCCTGAGCCACTACGAACGATGTACAATGACTTGAACACCTGTCCTGAAGACCTGTTGTTATGGTTCCACCACGTTAGCTGGGACTATGAGATGAGGAACGGCCTATCTATGTGGGAGAACCTGTGCTATATCTATGACAGAGGAGTACGCCAGGCAGAATCGTTTGTCAAGACATGGGAATCAATAAAGCCCTATATAGACGAAGGGCGTTATCAACACATGTTAGTACGGTTTGAGCGCCAAGCAAAGGATGCATGGTGGTGGCGCGACGCATGTCTGCTCTATTTCCAACAGTTCTCGAAACGGCCACTGCCAGTTGACTGTCCCGCCCCACGACATACACTGAAAGAAATGATGTCGTATAAGCTAAGAATGGACAACTATACAGCAGCAGACATAAATAAACTGCCATAAAAACAAATTATCCAAGAAGACTGGGATTAGACAAACGTTGTTATATAGAACTAAATATTTATTACACAACACTTTAAAATACACAATAAAGCATCCAAATGATGACGGCGGGCCGATGCAAAGTGCATGACCCGCCGTTATAGTTATAAGTGCTATGTTGCAAAAAACATATATGGAATTTATTCTACAGAAATTCTCTCAATGACGATTCCCGGATCAAGTGGCGCAAGAGTAATCTTGTGCTTTCCCTGTGCCAATCTTTCGACATTGACTTTTTGCTTATTAATACGCGTCTTCTCCCATTCGTAGTTTTGGTCCTTATAACCATGAATGATATATTTACCCGCTTCATTGACGGTGATAGTACTGATTTCCTTTCCATCCAACATCACCCTAAGCCGATGTCCTCTACCGCTATTAAAAGGGAAAGTCGGAGCAAGAGCAATTACAACCTGCTTGTATTCAGGAAAATCAGGAATCATAACCTCATAGGAGATTTCCGCTCCCTCGACAGGTTTCGTGTATGGAAAAAGAGCAATGGCATCTTTATAAATTCCAAAATGCGGTATGACCTTCCATTGAGTGCCGTCCGCCGCTTTGGCATCAACAAACTCATCAGCTTCCGCAACAACAGCCGTTGAAGGTGCAATCACCAGAGATTCGGCATTATCCGCCTGTTGTTCAACTTTTTTTGTCTGAGGACAAATATTCTGTCTGGGGTCATTCCACGACCAGTAGCCAATATGCACCTGATCCATCATGTGGTTCCATTTTCCCCCAGCGATGTCCTGGTTATAACTTCTGCACAGCTCCGCATCCTTATCAAAACACTCTTTTACTTTTTGTGCCCACTCGTTCGCCTCAACATTTCCTTTCTCAGCGTGGAACCGGTTCATAGCCAAGGCAAAATACATATTATAAAGGTTGTCCATCGCCTCAACAGGGAAACCGATAATTTGGTCATACGCATCATGATATTTTTTATCAA
>JAEEGL012702070.1_pt1 | contig 19425 bp, 16 predicted proteins | sample 9134231 | NCBI WGS metagenome assembly JAEEGL01 (sample SAMN16246548, study PRJNA631951) | gut metagenome | biome: gut microbiome; feature: rumen; material: fiber-attached | host: Bos | place: Iran: Karaj | collected 2018-10
AGCCGGAAGAAACCGCAGCGCAGGAACAGGAGCAGGAGCCTGAACTGGTGCCGCTCGAGGTTCCGGACGGAATGTATCTGAGTGAACTGACGGGAGAGCCAATCAGCGAGTCCATAAGAGACCAGCGCCCCATCGCCGTCATGATCGATAATGACGCAAGAGCGCTGCCTCATTACGGCACTGCGGACGCTGACGTAGTGTATGAAATGATGAACAGTACGGCCAACAACAGGATCACAAGGCTCATGGCTCTGTACAAGGACTGGGGCAGTATCGAACAGGTCGGCAGCATCCGATCCACCCGTCCCACCAATATCCTCCTGTGCAGCGAGTGGGACGCGGTCCTGTGCCACGACGGCGGACCTTATTATAACGACAATTATTTCAACAATGTTTACAACAAGCATTTCTCCGGCACCTTCTCCCGCGTAAAGAACGGGAAGGACTGGGAATTCACGGAATACATTGTCAGCGGAGACCTTGACAAGAACTTCAGCAGCTCAGGCTACTCAAAGGAGTACGACTCCGACAAGCCGGAGAGGATTGATCATTTCAATTTCGTGGAGTACGGGCTGGAGGCGGACCTGGAAGCAATGAGCGATACGGTCCTTACAGCCAATACGATCGTCCTGCCGTTCCAGCACAACGGCTCGCGCTTTGAGTACAATCCGGAGACGAAGCTGTACGAATACTATGAGTATGATGCCCGTCATGAGGATGCCGTAACGCAGGAGCCTCTGGCCTTCACCAATCTTCTGATCCAGAACTGCGATTTCCATCAGTATGATGAGAACGGGTATCTTATTTACAACTGCATCGCGGCGACACAGCTCGGCTACTATGTGACGAGAGGCAGGGCGATCCCGATCGTCTGGACAAAGCCGGGCGAGAAGGATCCCACCAGATACTACACGGCGATGGCAGAGGAAATCGAGATGAACACCGGGAAGACCTATATAACGCTTGTCCCCTCGGACAGCTGGTCTGATGTTTCGGTCTATTAACCGCACGCATGTACACTTTTGACGGACGGGTCCGTTACAGCGAAACAGCCGAGGACGGATATCTTAAAATTGAATCCCTGATCGATTATTTCCAGGACTGCTCCTCCTTCCAGTCGGAGGATTTGGGCGTCGGGAACGATTATCTGAAGGCGCACCACTGTGCCTGGATTATCAACTCCTGGCAGATCGATATCCTGAGGCTTCCGAAGCTGGGAGACTATATCAGGGCTGGAACCTCGCCTTATTCGCTGAAGGGCTTTATGGGACTGAGAAACTTCATGCTCTCGACGCAGGAAGACGAGCGGCTGGTGAACGCGAATTCCGTCTGGTCTTTGTTTGACCTGGACAAGGCTGTCCCTGTCAAGGTCACGGATGAGATGATAAAGGGATACGAACTGTTTCCGAAGTTCGACATGGAATACCTTCCCCGCAAAATCGCGTATGATCCCGATGCGATGAGGCAGGCAGCGCCTGTTGAAGTCGACGGCGCCATGATGGACAGCAATCATCATATGAACAATGCCCGGTATGTCAGGCTGGCGCTGGGCTTTTCGGATCCTTCCGATCACAGAAAGATCAGGAGAATTCGTGTGGAATACAGGCAGCAGGCCCATGCGGGGGACATTATTTACCCGGGGGTCTTCGAAAAGGAAAACGGGGACGGGACAAGAACCGTGACGGTCAGTCTCTCCGATAAAGAGGGCAGTCCGTACGCTGTAGTCGAGACAACCGCCGTTATATAAGCAATACAGGTAATAAAGCATCAGAAGAGTGCCGCGGGGGCGGCGCACAAAGGAGAACGGAACAACATGTTAGAGTTAGGCAGAAAACAGACGCTTGTTGTGGAAAAAAAGGTTCCGATGGGCGTCTTTTTAATTGAAAAAGAACAGCCGGAGCCGCATGTGCTCCTTCCGGGCAAATATGTGCCTGAGGGCGCGGAGCCGGGAGACGAGCTGGAGGTATTCCTGTATAAGGATTCCGAGGACAGGCTTGTCGCAACTACGAAGATGCCGCTTCTTATGCTGCATGAGGTGGGTTTCCTTGAGGTGACCCAGGTCGGCAGGATCGGGGCATTTCTTGACTGGGGACTTGACAAGGATCTTCTGCTGCCGTTTCATGAGCAGCCTGCGCAGCGCGTGCGAAAAGGACAGAGCGTGCTGTGCGCCGTCTATATCGATAAGAGCGGGCGGCTTTGCGCGACAATGAATGTGTACCCGTGGCTTTCGACGGACAGCCCGTATCACAGAGATGACGAGGTCTCGGGAACCGTATACGAGACCAGCGGGAATTTCGGGACGTTTGTTGCCGTCGACGACAGGTACAGCGCCCTGATACCCAAAAAGGAACTGGTCAGGGATCTTGCGGTGGGAGAAAGGATCAGCGCGAGAGTAATCTCTGTCCGGCCCGACGGGAAGCTCAATCTTTCTCTTCGGGAAAAGGGCTGCCTGCAGATTGACGTGGACGCCGCCATCATACTGGAAATGCTGGGCAAAAACGGCGGAAGACTGCCTTTTACGGATAAGGCGGACCCCGAAATGATCCGGCAGAAGATGCACATGAGCAAGAGCCAGTTCAAACGGGCTGCAGGTCACCTTCTGAAGGAAGGGAAAATCAGAATCACGGAGACAGAAATAGTGTCTTTGCAGTAAGAAAGGAGACGCGAAGTGTCTGAAAAACGCGGCGGAACTTGCTTCCTTTTCATGGTGCTGACGTCGATCGTCGGAACCCTTGCACTTGGAGTGGCCGGACTTTTTTACCCACAGCTTTTAAACATGGTTCCGGCATCTTTATTATCAGAGGCACTGGTTATCCTGCCGGTCATTATTATGGCCCTGCTCACGCCGGCAAGGCCGGCAGAGATGTTCGCGCTCAGGAAAATGCCGTTTAAGCAGGTCCTCCTCTCGGCAGCCCTTATTGCGGCGGCGTTTCCTGTCGCGGTGTTCTGCAATGCGGTGTCTACTGTCTTTGTCGACAATACAGTCCTTGCGATGAGCGGCAGCATTCTCTCGGAGCCGTTCCCCGTGATGCTGGCCCTGATCGGCGTGTTCGGTCCGCTCTGCGAAGAACTGGCTTTCAGGGGCTATATATTCCAGAACTTAAAGAGCGGCGGGAAGACAGCAGCGGCTGCTGTGGTCTCCGGCATTTTGTTCGGCATGATCCACATGAACGTCAACCAGGCCCTTTACGGGATGGCGCTAGGCACGATCATGGCTTTTGCGGTTGCCGCTACGGGAAGCCTCTGGAGCAGTCTTATCATGCATGTGCTCTTAAATTCCATTGAAGTGGCGGGCATGTATGCTGCCGATTACGCGGCAGACCTTGCGGAATCGGTCCCTGCGCTGGAACAGATAATAGAGTCGGAGCAAAGTGAAATCACGCTGATGGATATCGGTGGATATGGTGTCGCTGCCCTTGTCGGCATCGCCTTCTGCGTCCTGATCATCCGCAAGATGCGAGCAATCCGGCTGGCATCAGCGGGAGAATCCGCGCGCGAGGAGGAGGGTTTCCTTACCGGGGCCGGGCCGGAACATATATATGACTCTTTCTATGGCGGGGAGAGCGAAGACGATACTGATTCATCGGGTTTGCTTCCGGATGATCCTCAGCATATGCTTCGGGGCGACGCGATAACGGAGGCTGAGTTCCCCGCCGCGGAAAACGAACAGGATGAAAAACGGCGCAGGGGACATGTCCTTAGCGCGCCGCTTATAGTGGGAGTAATACTCGCTGCAGTATATATTGCTGTAACAGAACTACTTCTGTGACCTGAAAACAGGCATTTCATACAGGACATTGATCGATATTCGTAAATATTCACAAAAATAACCCTTTGCTTTTGTGGACTTTATTTAATCTCTGCTTTACAATAAAATATGTATGGACAGTTTAGTCTTTATGATGCGGGGATAAGAGGGTTATGATATCGAATCAGGTTCTGCAGAATACATTAGAGGGTATAAAGGAAATCTCCAGACTTGATATCTGTGTTATGGACGCAGAAGGAAAGGAGATTGTTTCAACGGCGGATGTTTTTGCCGACGCGGCTTCTTCTGTCGAGGATTTTGCTCTGTCGCAGGCGGATTCACAGGCGGCGGGGCCGTTCCAGTTTTTTAAGGTATTTGACGAAAAGCTTCTGGAGTATATCGTCGTTGTTTTCGGTGACGACGATCACTCACTGATGGTAGGCAGGATGGCGGCCTTTCAGTTAAGGGGCCTTCTTGCGGCGTTCAAGGAGCACTACGACAGAGACGGGTTCATGAAGAACCTTCTTCTGGACAACCTCCTTCTGATCGATATTTACGAGCGGGCCAAGAAACTGCACATCCCCTCGAATGTGCAGAGGGTCGTTGTGCTGATCGAAAGCGACCGCTCACAGCAGTCGGGGCGCGACGCGCTGACAGCCATGCAGGAATACGCGGGGGCTTCATCTTCGGATGTGGTCACTGCGGTCGACGAGTACAATGTGGTTGTCGTCAGGGATCTCGGCGCCGGGAAGATTACGGAGACCGAGCGCTACGCGCAGGCCGTAATGAAGTATCTTGTTTCACAGGGCTTTTCCGGAATCCGCGTCTCTTACGGCAATGCCGTAGGTGAACTCAAGGACATCAGCAGGTCCTACAAAGAGGCCAAGATGGCGCTCGACGTGAGCCGGATTTTCTTTGAGGACAAGGATGTGATCGCGTATTCACAGCTCGGGATCGGAAGACTGATCTACCAGCTCCCGCTCCCGCTGTGCAAGATGTTCATACAGGAGATTTTCAAGGACAGGAGGCCCGATGACTTCGACGAGGAGACCCTGACCACTATCAATAAGTTTTTTGAGAATAACCTCAACGTTTCAGAGACCTCAAGGCAGCTGTTCATTCACAGGAACACCCTTGTTTACAGGCTTGACAAGCTGCAGCGCAGCACGGGGCTGGACCTTCGCGTGTTCGAGGACGCGATCACATTCAAGATTGCTCTTATGGTTGTGAAATATATGCAGTTCATGGAAGAGGAGTAAATGGCAAGAAGAAAAGTCTATACGCCCGAGAATGACGATGTAGTCATATCTCTTAAGGACGTCAGCAAACAATATACAAAGCAGGCTGCCGCTGTCACAGGCGCGAATCTCGAAGTACGCGAAGGCGAGTTTGTTTTTGTCACGGGTGAGACGGGCTCAGGCAAGTCCACGCTGGTGAAGATTATCATGCACGAACTTAAAGCCTCGTCGGGCGAGGTCAATGTACTGGGCTATGATCTTGGCAGGATCGGTCACGGCAAAATCCCGAGATTCAGACGCAACCTTGGAATCGTGTTCCAGGATTTCCGCCTGCTTAAGGACCGCAATGTCTATGAGAACGTCGCGTTTGCGCAGCGGATCATCATGGTTCCTTCCGCGCAGATGAAGCGCAACGTCCTCAACATGCTTGACATGGTGGGTATGTCGGACAAATATAAACGGAAGGTCACACAGCTCTCCGGCGGAGAACAGCAGCGCGTGGCGCTCGCAAGAGCCCTTGTCAACAAGCCGCTCATTCTTCTTGCGGATGAGCCTACCGGCAACCTCGACGCGGATACTGCATGGGAGATCATGCAGCTGATTGATAAGGTCAACCGGGACTACGGCACGACCGTTCTCGTCGTCACGCATGACCGCAGCATTGTTGAGAGAATGCATAAGCGCGTGATCGAGATGAAACAGGGAGAGATTGTCAGCGACACACCGGCACAAGAGGAGGATATCGACGAAGAGGAGGAGATCTTCGAGTATCAGGATGTCGACGCGGATGACCTTGACAACTATGATTACGATGACTGAGATATGAGAATAGGAACATTTTTTTATACCATCGGACAGGGCTTCAAAAACCTGTTCCGCAATAAAGGCTACACGCTTGCGTCCATCGCGACGATTTCCGCCTGTCTGTTTCTTTTCGGCATGTTCTTTTCCGTGCTGACGAACTTCAGGCACATCGTCCTTCGCGCGGAGCAGGGCGTATCGGTAACAGCGTTTTTCCATGAAGAGAACGGAGTTACCGAAGAGCAGATCCTGCAGCTTAAGGTCGCGATTGAAGAGCGCGAGGAGGTTGCGAGCGTCGAATATATCACGGCTGATGAAGCCTGGGCGACATTCAGTGAGGATTATCTGGGAGAATACAAGGACGGCTTCCTTGAGAACCCGCTGGAGGGCGATGACCATCTGGTCATCTATCTTGCGGATGTTTCACAGCAGGCAGATCTTGTAGATTATCTGGAAAACCTGGATATCGTAAGGGAGGTCAACCGGTCGGAAACGGTCGCGGACATGCTCAGCGGCGCCAACCGCCTGATCTTCTATGCTTCGATCATGATTATCGCGGTGCTGCTCGTCGTTTCCCTTTTCCTGATCAGCAATACCATCGCTTCGGGTATTACCAGTCATCAGGATGAGATTACGATTATGAAATATATCGGCGCGACGGACTTTTACGTGAGAGCGCCTTATGTATTCGAGGGTCTGATTATCGGCGTGCTCGGCTCTGTTATTCCTCTTGCCCTGACGCATTATGTGTATGAGCGTGCGATAGAGATTATCAGCGGAAAGTTTGCCATGCTTTCGGGCCTGCTCGATTTCCTGCCCGTGGAAACCATTTTCTATTACCTGATCCCGGTCTCCATCGCGATGGGCGTCGGCCTCGGCTTTATCGGCAGTATGGTGAGTGTCCGCAAGCATCTGAATGTATAAGGGAAGGCTGCTATAACGAGTATTACAGGATTTCTTAACCGCGCCGCTGAAAAAGGCGGCCATCATAAGAAGAAAAACACAATCCGGCGGTGTGTACGTATGTGCACACTGCTTTTTGGGATATGTATGATTGCTGCCTGTCCGGCAGCCGGGAGAGCTGACCCCGGCGGGCGCTTCTTTGAAGGGCTTTCCGGCGGCCCGTTTTCTGTGCAGGCCGCTGAGCTGACCAATGAGACGATCCGTCAGAAGCAGGCGGAAATCAGTGCGGCTCAGCAGGAGAGAGACTCCATCAAGAGCAGCCTTGCAAATGTGCAGCGGATCAAACAGGAGCTCGAGGCGTCCAAAAGCAATCTGAACGACTATGTGACAAAGCTGGATGCGCAGCTGGCGCAGATCCAGGCAAATATTGAGGACCTGAAGCAGAAAATCGCTGTCAAGGAAGCGGAGATCGAGCAGACCCAGAAGGAACTCGAGGAAGCGATAGCAAGGCGCGATGCCCAGTACTACGCGATGAAAAAGAGAGTCCGCTTCATCTTCGAAAAAGGCGACTCCTATTACCTGCAGATCCTTCTGGAATCGGCATCCTTTTCCGATATGCTCAATAAGCAGTATTACATCGAAAAGCTTTCCGAGTATGACAGGAAAATGCTGGACGAGTACACAAGGCAGAAGGAACTGGTCGAGCTGACCAAGCAGGCTCTTGAGGAAGAACAGGCAACACTCGAGGAAACCAAGGCCGGTGTCGAAGAGGAAGAGGCCAACATAGAGGCGCTCATCAAGGAAAAACAGGCGCAGATCGCCGCGATGCAGATGGAAATTGCTCACAAGCAGGGAGAGATCGACCAGTATGAGGCCCGTGTGGCCCAGCAGAACGCCGAGATCGCCGAGCTGGAGAGAATCGTCGCCGCTGAAAAACAGCGCCTTGCAGCGCAGAACAGACGGCATTACGGGGGTGGTGTGTTCGCATGGCCGGCGCCTTCCTACACATATATCAGTTCCGATTTCGGCTACCGCACGGCACCGACAACCGGAGCCAGCACCTTCCACAGCGGACTGGACATGGCAGCGCCCAGCGGATCGGCAATCCTGTCCGCGGCCGACGGCGACGTCGTTGCAGCTTCCTACAGTTCCTCCATGGGCAACTATGTGATGATCGACCACGGTGACGGTCTATACACCATCTATATGCATGCATCGTCGCTCCTTGTTTCCAAGGGGCAGGTTGTCTCCAAGGGGCAGCAGATCGCCCGCGTCGGCAGCACCGGAATATCGACCGGTCCTCATCTGCACTTCTCGGTCCGTCTGAACGGATCCTATGTTAATCCGTGGAACTATCTGGGAAGATAACCGTTCACCGCAAGAGTGTAAGAATCAGGCAAAAGCAGCCATTCACAAGCAGCCGTTTACAGGCCGCCGATTACGGGCAGCCGGGGAAAAACAAGGATAAAATGATGGAACAGGTTAAAGGAAACAATAATAATTCCGCAGGCGCAGTTTCAAAGCCGCGTTCGTTTGCCGCGGGAATCCTGACAGGCGTCCTGATCACGACACTGATTGCCGGCGCCGCGTTCGGAGGCTTCCTTCAGTTCGGGAAGGGCTCTTCGGGCGGGCTTGCTTCGACCGGCCTTCTCGGGAATCTCGTCAACAGGAAAAAGAGCGCTGTCAACGATCAGTCCATAGAAAAGCTCCGCGGCCTGGAACAGATCATAAATGAGTACTATTACGAGCCGGAGAATATTTCGGTAGAAGATCTGGAGACAGGGCTGTATAAAGGCCTGTTCAAGGCGCTGGGCGACCCCTATACGGAGTATTACACACAGGAAGAGACAGAGGAGCTTGAAAAAGCGCTCGTCGGCTATTACTACGGAATCGGGGCATATATCAGCCAGGACCAGGTTTCCGGTTATCCCATGATATCCGGTGTCATTAAGAATACTCCCGCCGAAGAGGCAGGGCTTCTTGCAGGCGACGTAATTTACAAGGTAAACGACGAAGCTGCTGCAGGCCTGTCCCTGGATGAGGTAGTCAGCAGGGTCCGCGGGGAGGCAGGCACGACTGTCCACCTGACGATCTACCGCGAGGGCGAATCCGATTATCTTGAGTTCGATGTCGGACGGCGCAAGGTAGATTCCCCGTCGATCGAATCAGAGGTGCTCGAGGACGACATCGGCTATATCCAGATCGCCGAGTTCACTGAGGTGAGCGCCGGCCAGTTCGACGAGGCCCTCGCCGATCTCTACAGTGAGAAAATCAAAGGCCTTGTCATCGACCTGCGCAATAACCCGGGTGGAGACGTGGATGCGGTCACAAGCGTCGCAAGACAGCTCCTTCCCGAGGGCATTGTCTTCTACATGGAGGACAAGGATAATAAGCGCGTCACATACAAGTGCGACGGCAAAAATGAGATCAAAATCCCTCTTGTCCTGATTGTCAACGGCAATTCTGCAAGCGCCTCCGAGATCCTCTCGGGAGCAGTGAAGGATTCCGGGATCGGCACGATTCTCGGCACGCAGACCTACGGCAAGGGCGTCGTCCAGACCATGTATTCCCTGAATGACGGCAGCACGGTCAAGATTACGACAGCGGATTATTACACGAGAAACGGCAACAACATCCATAAGATCGGTATAGAGCCCGATATAACGGTTGAGTTTGATTCGGAAGCCTACCGCGAGGACGGGACAGACAACCAGCTCGACGCAGCCATCGAGGAAATCAGGAAGGCGCTCGGAGAAGGCGGCGCCGGCAAGAATGACCTCGCCGGCAAGAAAAACTGACGCAAAGCCGGGCAATGCTATTAAGCTAATTAAGATGACACTGCTCAGCCGGGACTTCTGCTGAAACCGGGTGTTTACAGACGGCTCCGCAGCAGTTACAATTTATCGGTGACAATTCAATACGGAATGTTTTTTCAGGGCGGGGTGAGAATCCCCACTGGCGGTACAGTCCGCGACCCGCGCGGCAGACGGCAGGACACATGCAGATCTGCAGGGCGGCTGACCCGGTGAAACTCCGGGACCAACAGTAATTGACCACGGCTGTCATAAGGCCCGGGTCATCAGTCTGGATGGAAGAAAAAATCCGGTGCATAGTCGTTTTTTTGATGTATCCGCGCCCTGTATGCCTGTGCATACAGGGCGCTGTTTTATCCGTACGATCATAAGCACCAGGCTGGAAAAACAGACGCAAAGCCGCATAAGGCGGCGGAAGGATGCCCGCATAAAGCGGCAGAAAGGATGCTTATGACAAAGGGATTATTTACAGCATTAATTGACAACATTACATTTGTACTGGTATGCATGCTGCTCACAGCGCTTATGGTTGCTGCGGCATGGTACATCGAAAAGCTCGCGAAGAACAAAAACGGCAGCGGGCAGAGGACTCTGACGACGAGGAAGGTCGTCATGATCGGAATGTTTTCAGCAATCGCCGCGATTCTTCAGATTTTCGACTTTGCCCTGCCCATCGCCCCGAGCTTTTACAAATTTGATTTTTCCGAGCTTCCGGCGCTGATCGGAGGCTTTGCCATGGGACCTGTCGCGGGCGTTCTCATTGAATTTGTGAAGATTGTCATAAAGCTCCTTATCAAGTCGACTTCGACTGCTTTTGTGGGCGAGCTTGCCAACTTCATCGTCGGCTGCATGATGATCCTGCCGGCATCGGCGCTGTACCTGTTCCATAAGACCAGAGGACGTGCGGCTGCGGGATGCATTGCCGGCACCGTCTGCATGACCGTATTCGGGACAGTATTCAACGCGCTCTACCTCCTGCCCGCCTTCTCAAGACTCTATGGCATGCCTCTGGAAATCATCATCGGAATGGGCACTGCCATCAACGCAGGAGTGACCAACATCTGGAACTTTGTTCTCCTTATGGTCGCCCCGCTCAACCTTCTTAAGGGCGCGAGCGTGTCGATTATAACCATGCTGGTCTACAAGAAGATCAGCCCGCTCATCAAGCGCGGAATGTAAGGCCTAACGCCAATGCCGCGAGAAGTTTCCGGAGAACAGAAATCAAACCTGTCAGCAATTGTTGGGCGAAACTGCCGTATGAAGGCAGTTTCGCCCAACGTTCTGTCCGCAGTATTCGCTTTTACAAGACATGCCGGCCGCCTGATGTAGGACGAGACAGCCGCAGGAAGGCGGTTTCGTCCTGCAGCGCCGGGAAAAGGGGAAGATGAGCCCGGCAATCCCATAACCCTTCTGAGATTATCTTAAGCCCCCCGGATTGTGATATACTTGTACAGACTGTGCAGGCACAAGTCTGTGTGCAGCTGTGCGGTCAGAGAAAGGAACAGAAGTGGAATACGAATCATTCAGCAGAGAGAATACATATGAGATCGGGAGGCGCCTTGCAGCAGGGGCAAAGCCGGGAGAGGTCTATACACTTTCAGGCGATCTCGGGGCTGGCAAGACGGTGTTCGTCAAGGGCTTTGCCGACGGTCTTGGGATTACAGTTCCCGTGACCAGCCCCACATTTACAATCCTCCAGGTATATGAAGAGGGACGGCTTCCCCTGTATCATTACGATGTGTACCGCATCACAGACCCTGAGGAAATGGACGAAATCGGATTTGATGAGTTCATCTCGGGCCGCGGGGTCAGTATGATAGAATGGCCGGAGCAGATAGAAGAAATCCTTCCGCAGGACAGGATCAGAGTCAGCATATTGAGAGACCTGTCAAAAGGACTGGATTATCGGAAAGTAATTATCACCGGGAGAAATATGGCATGAAGATACTGGCAATTGAAGCATCCGCCCTTGTTGCGGGATGTGCTCTTCTGGAGGACGATATTCTTGTCGGGGAGTACAGTGTTCAGCATCAGAAGACACACTCACAGACGCTCCTGCCAATGATGGATGGATTAAAAAAACTGACCCAGCTGGATCTGAAGACGGTCGATGCCATCGCTGTAACGAAGGGGCCGGGCAGCTTTACCGGGCTTCGCATCGGCGCTGCTACGGCAAAGGGACTTGGCCTGGCTCTTGATATTCCGGTCATACCGGTTCCGACGGTCGACGCCATAGCCTACAACCTTTTCGCGGCGAACGCTCTGATCTGCCCTCTTATGGACGCAAGAAGAGGCCAGGTATATACCGGCATCTACGACAGCAGGGACGGCTTTAAGACGATAAAGGAACAGTGCGCCGTACCGGTTTCGGAAATCATTGATGAGCTGAACAGGCTTGGAGATGCCGTGATCTTTATGGGCGACGGTGTGAAGGTTCATGCAAAGACCATAGAAGAGAGACTCCATGTGCCGTACCGTTTTGCGCCTGCCCATCTGTGTGTGCAGAGACCTGCCAGCGTGGCAGAACTTGCCATGCATATGTACAGGGAAAAGGGAGACGCTGTCCTTGTCAATGCGGATGATTTCAGGGTGGAGTACCTTCGCGTTTCCCAGGCGGAGCGCCAGCGGCAGCAGGCGCAGGAATCCGGCATGATGGATTCACTTGCCGCGGGAACGCTGGTTAAGGATACTCTTGCCGCAGGAATGCCGGTTAAGGATACGCCCGGCACACAGGAGGCAGCAAACTGAAAGTGGAGAACGCTCAGCAGATCCGGATCAGAAGAATGACGGAAAAAGACGCGGGACTGGGTGCCTTCGTGGAGAAAAACTGCTTTTCGGAGCCCTGGTCGGAGGAGGTGTACCATGCGGTGCTGCTGCTCCCGTACGCAAATTACTATGCCGCTTTCAGTGACAGTGAAGAATCCGACAAATCTCCGGCGGGAATCCCTACCGCGGCAGACGCAGAAGTTCCGGCGGGAATCGCAGCCGCGGCAGACGCAGAAGCTCCGGCAGAATCCATTATCGGAACCGTAGGCCTTCAGGTCATCGGCGGCGACGGCGAGATATCAAACGTAGCGGTCATGCCTGAATTCCGCGGCAGGGGAATAGCCCGCAGGCTATTGGAAACCGCTATTGCAAAGGCGCGTGAGCAGGGAGTAAAGGATTTTACCCTTGAGGTCAGGGCCTCCAATCATGCGGCAATCCATCTGTATGAATCGCTCGGCTTCCGGCAGGAAGGACTTCGGAAGAGGTTTTACACATGCCCCGACGAGGACGCGCTGATCCTCTGGCTGCGCGGCGAATAACCGGAAAACAGCCGGCCAGGCCGGAAAACAGGCGGCAGGAAGTACAGAACGAAATAAACAAGGCTTAGAAACTATGCTTGATATTTGTCTTTTGGGAACGGGGGGCATGATGCCGCTGCCGTACCGGTGGCTGACATCGCTCTTTGTCAGATATAACGGAAAAAGTTTACTCATCGACTGCGGCGAAGGAACGCAGATAGCGATGAAGAAGAAATCGCTCAGTCCCAATCCGATTGATGTGATTCTTTTTACACACTACCATGCGGACCATATTTCGGGCCTTCCGGGCCTTCTGCTGTCAATGGCAAACTCGGAGAGGACAGACCCTGTCCTGATGGTCGGACCAAAGGGCCTTGCCCGCGTCGTGGGAAGCCTTCGCGTGATCGCACCCGAGCTTCCCTTTGAAATCAGGTACCGCGAACTGACTCTCCCGCAGGAGAGCTTTGAGATGCCCGGGGAAAAGGATCTGCATATCACAGCATTCCATGTCAATCACAGAGTCCCCTGCTACGGATATTCCCTGACACTGGACAGGGCCGGCAGGTTTGACGCTGATCGCGCAAAAGCGCAGGGGATTCCCCTCAAATGCTGGAACAGGCTTCAGAGGGGTGAGACAATAACCCTTGAGGACGGGACTGTCTATACGCCGGATATGGTGATGGGACCTGCCAGAAAAGGCCTGAAGGTCACCTACTGCACGGATTCAAGGCCTGTAAAGAGCATAGTCGAGGCTGCCTCCGGAGCGGATCTTTTCATCTGCGAGGGCATGTACGGCACGGACGATAAGCTTGACAAGGCAAAGGACAAAAAGCACATGACCTTCTCCGAGGCGGCGCGTATGGCGCGGGATGCGGATCCCAGTCCGAAAAGGATGTGGCTTACGCATTTCAGCCCGGCTGAAAATCACCCGGAGAATTACATACCCGACGCGCAGAAGATTTTCCCTGCCCTGACAGCCGGACGGGACGGCAGGAGCCTGACCCTCCGGTTCGAGGACGAAGAGGCACAGGACACAGAAAGTGCAGAAGACGCAGAAAGCGGAGACAGTAAGGAAGCATAATGGCGCAGACAAAGGAAGACAGGGACATACTGATACTCGGAATTGAATCGAGCTGCGATGAGACGGCAGCCTCCGTGGTCCGGGGAGGAAGAGAGGTTCTCTCGAACGAGATTTCCTCCCAGATTGATATTCATACGCTGTACGGCGGCGTAGTGCCGGAGATTGCTTCGAGAAAGCATACGGAGAGAATCAACCAGGTAATCCGCGCAGCGCTTGCAGCAGCTGATAAGACACTTGACGATATCGACGCTATTGCGGTGACCTGCGGGCCTGGTCTTGTCGGCGCGCTCCTTGTCGGTGTGTCGGAGGCGAAGGCGATCCGCTTTGCCAGGGACATTCCGCTGATCGGAGTCCACCATATCGAGGGGCATATCAGCGCAAACTATATTGCGGCACCGGATCTTGAACCGCCGTTTCTCTGCCTCGTTGTTTCCGGAGGCCACACGCATCTGGTCATTGTCAGGGACTACGGAGATTATCAGATCCTGGGCAGGACGCAGGACGACGCTGCGGGAGAAGCGTTTGACAAGGTTGCCCGCGCGATCGGGCTCGGCTATCCGGGAGGCCCTAAAATCGACCGGGCAGCACGCGAGGGGAACCCTGACGCGATGCATTTCCCCAGGGGCCACGTCGAAAATGCAAAATATGATTTCAGCTTCAGCGGGATGAAATCCGCGGTCCTGAACTACCTGAATTCGGAAAAGATGCAGGGAAGGACAGTAAATGTGCCGGATGTGGCGGCTTCCTTCCAGCAGTCGGTGGTTGAGGTCCTCGTGTCGCACACAATGGATGCCGCGGCAGAATATAACTGCAGTAAGGTCGCCCTTGCGGGCGGTGTCGCCGCAAACTCGGCTCTTCGAAGGGCGATGGAGGAGGCCTGCAGAAAGAGCGGGCGCACTTTCTGCTGCCCGCCGCCGGTTTTGTGCACCGATAATGCGGCAATGATCGCCTGCGCCGGCTACTACGATTACATCCGCGGTGTCAGGAGCGGCCTTGATCTCAACGCAATGCCGAACCTCCCGCTGGGGAAGGCATGAAGCCCGGGCCGGGATACGACGTGTGAACAGATGATCAGGCCCGGATGCAATGCGTGAACAGATGCCCAGACCCGGATGCAATGCGTGAACAGACGCTCTGGCCTGAATACAGATGATTGAAGACAAGGAGAGCAGGATGACAACCTCAACTGCCGTGCTTCTGGCCGCGGGAAAGGGCTCCCGCATGGGGACGGAAATAAGAAAACAATATCTGGAGCTTGGCGGCGAGCCGATCCTTGCCCGTCCCTTAAGAACCTTTCTTATGAGCAGTGTGATCACGGATATTGTCCTCGTGATTCCCGCAGGGGATGAGGAGTATATCCGCGGGTCGATTATTCCGGCTGCCCTTGAAAAGACGGACGGAGCGGGAGAGGGGAAAATCAGGGCGCTCGTCCCCGGAGGAAAGGAACGCTACGATTCTGTCTGGCGCGGCCTTCAGGCGATCGACTGGCCCTGCGACTATGTTTTTATCCATGACGGTGCCCGCCCGTTTATACAGGAGGATGCGCTTGTCCGCCTCCTCGAAGAAGTGAAGCTCCAGGGCACTGCGGTTGCCGCCATGCCCAGCAAGGATACCGTAAAGATCGCGGACGAGGACGGCTTTGTCTCGGACACGCCGGACCGCGGCAGTGTCTGGATCGTGCAGACTCCCCAGGTCTTTGAAAAGACTCTCATTACCGGGGCATATGAGGAAATGATGAAAAAGCTCCCGGAGCTTGACGCGCGCGGGATCCGTATAACGGACGATGCGATGGCGGTGGAACTGATGACGGGAAGGAAGGTAAAGCTGGTGCCTGCCTCCTACAGCAATATTAAAGTGACGACGCCGGAGGATATCGCGGCTGCCGGCGCACTGCTGGAATATCTATGAGCTTTGTACATCTTCACACGCACACGGAGTATTCACTCCTTGACGGTTCCAACAAGATATCGGAATACTGCAAAAGAGTAAAGGAACTCGGCATGGACAGCGCCGCGATCACCGATCACGGTGTCATGTACGGCGCTGTCGATTTTTATAAAGCAGCGCGTGAAAACGGGATCAAGCCGATCATAGGCTGTGAGGTCTATGTGGCGCCCGGTTCCCGCTTTGAGAGAGAGATCGGCGACAATTCCGACCGCTATCATCATCTGATCCTGCTCGCGGAAAACAACACGGGCTATGCCAATCTGTCCAAGATTGTCAGCAGATCCTTTACCGAAGGTTATTATTACAAGCCCCGCGTCGATAAAGAACTTCTCCGCCGGTTCCACGAGGGAATCATCGCAAGCAGCGCATGCCTTGCGGGCGAAATCGCAAAAGATATCACCCGCGGAGATATTGCGGCTGCCAGGGAGGCGGCACTTGAATACCAGGATATCTTCGGGGAGGGCAATTTTTTCCTTGAGCTCCAGGATCACGGCTATGAGGACCAGCAGAGGGTGAACGCAGCCCTGCTGTCCATGAGCAGAGATCTCCGGATTCCTCTGATTGCGACGAACGACTGCCACTACACCTACGCGGATGACGCGGCGGCGCATGATATCCTGCTGTGCATCCAGACGGGCAAAAAGCTTTCGGACGAGAACCGGATGCGCTACCCCGGAGGGCAGTTCTATGTAAAAAGCGAGGAGGAAATGCGGAGTCTTTTCCCTTACGCCCTGCAGGCTCTGGACAACACCCAGAGGATTGCCGACAGGTGCAATGTCACGATTGAATTCGGCAAAACAAAGCTGCCGCATTTTGAAGTGCCTGAAGGGTATGACTCCTGGACCTATCTCAACAAACTCTGCGAGGATGGCTTTGGCCGGTATTATCCCGATGACGACGGAAGCGTCCGCAGCAGGATGGAATATGAGCTCAGTACGATCCGCCGCATGGGGTACGTCGATTATTTCCTGATAGTCTGGGATTACATCAACTGGGCGAGGAACAACGGCGTCGCCGTGGGCCCCGGGAGAGGCTCCGCTGCGGGCTCCGTCGTGTCCTACTGCCTCGATATCACAAGGCTTGACCCGATCCGCTATAACCTTCTCTTCGAGCGTTTTTTGAATCCCGAGAGAATATCCATGCCCGATATCGACGTCGACTTTGCCTATGAAGGCAGGGAAAAGGTGATCGACTATGTCACGGAAAAATACGGCCGCGACAAGGTTGTGCAGATCATTACCTTCGGAACCCTTGCGGCAAAGGGCGTTCTGCGGGACGTGGGAAGAGTCATGGACCTTCCCTACAGCTTCTGCGACCAGGTCGCGAAGATGATCCCGAATGAGCTGAATATAACGCTTGACAAGGCACTTGCGGAAAATCCCGAGCTGCGCTCCGCCTACGCGACGGACGAGCGGATTAAGCAGCTGATTGATATGGGGAAGCGCCTCGAAGGCCTTCCGAGGCACACCTCCGTCCACGCGGCCGGTGTCGTCATCTGCTCGGAGCCGGCAGAGGACCTGATCCCGCTGTCCCTTGCCCAGGACGGGAGCGTCACGACGCAGTTCACTATGACAAGAGTGGAAGAACTGGGCCTTCTGAAGATGGATTTTCTCGGTCTTCGCACACTCACCGTCATTCAGGACGCTGTGAAGCTCGCCAACCATTCGATTGCAGAGTGCGGAGGAGCCTATCCGTCTTATGAACCCTCGGTAAACGGCGTAAAGATAAGCGCAAATCCAGGGCCTGTCCCGATTGATATCGATAGGATTGATTACGATGACAAGGCGGTCTACGACTCCATTTCCACAGGCAGGACAGACGGTGTATTCCAGATAGAATCTGCCGGAATGCAGAGCTTCATGAAGGAACTGCGCCCGCAGAGCCTCGAGGATGTCATCGCGGGCATCGCGCTGTACCGCCCGGGCCCGATGGACTTCATCCCGCAGTATATCGCGGGGAAAAACAACCAGAGTGACATAATCTACGAGACGCCCCAGCTCGAGCCGATCCTGAACGCCACCTACGGCTGTATCGTTTACCAGGAACAGGTCATGCAGATAGTGCAGGACCTGGGCGGTTACACGCTCGGGCGCGCTGACCTTGTGCGCCGCGCCATGAGTAAGAAAAAACAGGACGTCATGGAGAAGGAGCGGCAGAACTTCATCTACGGCAATGCTGAGCAAAATGTTCCCGGATGTGTTTCCAGGGGCATTTCGGAGCTGTCCGCCTCGCATATCTACGATACAATGATCGACTTCGCGAAATATGCGTTCAACAAGTCCCATGCCGCCTGCTACGGCGTAGTGACCTATCAGACCGCTTGGCTGAAATTCTACTATCCGACAGAGTTTATGGCAGCGCTCCTGACCTCCGTCATAGATTTTCCCGCGAAGGTCGCGGGCTATATCCTGACCTGCAGGAGTCTGAAAATCCGGGTTCTCTCACCCGACATCAACGCCGGGGAGAGCGGCTTTTCCGTCGCGGACGGCGCGATCCGCTATGCCCTGACTGCCGTGAAGGGAGTCGGGCGCCCGGTCATCGACGCCATTGTGAAGGAACGCACAGGGAACGGAAAATTTACCGATCTTCGCGACTTCCTCTCCCGCATGAGCGCTGTCGACACTGCTGTCAACAAAAGAGTGATCGAAAGCCTGATCAAGGCAGGCGCCCTTGACTGCTTCGGCGCTACCAGAAAGCAGATGATGAGCGTCTATATGCGGATTATGGACGAGCTGCAGCAGAATCAGAAAAACAACATGGCGGGACAGCTCTCCCTGTTTGATATTGCCCCTGAGGAAAACAAGGCGGACTTTGATATCCGTTATCCGGACATCGGCGAGTACGACAAGGAGATGAAGCTCGCATTTGAAAAGGAGGTGCTCGGAATTTATGTCAGCGGGCACCCTCTGGAGGATTATGCCGGCATCTGGAAGGCCAATATCACCAACAGGCTTTCTGATTTTTATTTCGACGAGGAGATCGGTTCCGCGAAAGTCTCCGAAGACCAGACTGTGACCGTCGGAGGCATGATCACAGGGAAAACAATCAAGTATACAAAGAGCAGCCAGGTTATGGCGTTCATCACGCTTGAGGACCTGACAGGCTCAGCGGAAGTAATTGTTTTCCCGAAGACCTATGAGAGCTGCTCTAAACTCCTTAACGAAGACGGAAAGGTCTTCGTCAGGGGGCGTGTCCAGGCCGATGAGGACAAGGACGCAAGGCTTATAGCCTCGTCCGTTGTTTCGTTCGAGGATGTGCCGCATAAGCTCTGGATCCGTTTCCATACTCCTGAGGACTATATGAAGAATGCGGCAAGACTGATGGCGATGGTCGACGCACACGGCGGCCGCGACCAGGTGGTCCTCTATATCGAAAATCCGAAAAGCCGCAAGGTCCTGCCTCCCGGACAGGGAGTAAGGGCGGACCAGGCTCTTCTGGAAGAGTTTAAAAAGGCATTTGGTGAAGGCAATGTCACCCTGCAGTAACTGCAGCACTTTTTGTGATGTTGTCGAAGTATAGTAATTAATTCTTTTCTTTACTGTTTTTTTGGATCGTTTTCATTTTCTGTTTCGTGATGAACTGGTAGTCCGTCCGGAATCCGCATGCAGTA
>JAEEGL015148195.1_pt1 | contig 19425 bp, 17 predicted proteins | sample 9134231 | NCBI WGS metagenome assembly JAEEGL01 (sample SAMN16246548, study PRJNA631951) | gut metagenome | biome: gut microbiome; feature: rumen; material: fiber-attached | host: Bos | place: Iran: Karaj | collected 2018-10
ATAGCGCGGTAACGCTCGACGTCCTTCTTCTGAAGGTAGCCGAGGAGGTTACGTCTGTGACCGACCATCTTGTGCAGACCTCTGCGGCTGTGATGGTCTTTCTTGTTCACTTTGAGGTGCTCGGTCAGCGTGTTGATCCTGTGGGTGAGGATCGCGATCTGTACCTCGGGAGAACCCGTGTCGCCCTCGTGCGTCTTATACTTCTCGATAAGCTCCTGTTTCTGTTCCTTCGTAATCATAACAATCACCTCTCCTGTTTCTTCCTGTCACTCAGCGTACGGCGGGTGATACCTCTGCGTCAAGCAGCCTTTTATCCTGTACCCGTGCGGCAGGTATTCCGCGCCCGTTTTCGCGCGCGCCCTAACAGTATAACACAGTTTTTTTGCTCCGTCAACCGTTTTCTACTATTATATGTAGAATTATTTCGTGTACTCCGTGTCGAAGAGAACGTATACGTCGAATTTGAATTTCTTGAAGCAATAGTTTGCGAGCTCGGCTTCCTCGCGCGAGGATGCGTAGATTATCAGCGGATTGGAGACAAGCCCGCGGCTCGTAGTATAGGGAAGTTCGCGCGCGTGGGACGCGATCTCGAGATACGGCACGTTGATCGCGCCGGGCAAATGGCCCTTAGCATACTCTTCCGCACTTCTCGCGTCGATCAGGACGGCGCGGAAAAGAGGATGCTGAGACAACCGATCTTCGGCGTCCTCTTTCGAGATCTCCTTCGACGTATAAAAATCGCCGCTGAATAAACTGTCATACAGCCTCTCTCCGATCGACTCGTAATACGCGAGCGATTTGAAGTTCGGGAACGCGTCGGCGCAGTCGGTCTCGTACTTGAATACCAGCGTGCCGTGAGGCTCGACCGTAACGGTAAACGACGTCTTCTCTCCGAGATCTTCTTTCCCGAACAGATCGTAAAGCGCCGCACGTCCTCCGTCGAAGACGAGCGACAGATCGACCGTCACTTCCTCGGCGTCGTCGCCGGGATTGAAGAGCGCCAGAGCACCCGTACCGCCGTCGGCGTCGCCGGTCTTCTTGCGCCACAGCGTCGTGTCTTCGCCCACCGTCGCGATATACGCGGCGCAGTCGCCGAGCGGGTCCTGATCAAGAGCGATCAGGTCAGGATCCGTCAAAAGCGCGATCTGATCGTCGGTGAGGCTGCGGATGTTGCACGAGATCTGCAGAGGAGAGGAGAACATACACCACATCGCGAAATGGGAGCGTTCCTCGGTCGGGGTGAGGCCCTTACCTATCATCAGCATATCGAGATCGGCGTAGTGACCGGGAGTCGAATACTCGCTGAAACGCTTCATCTGGTTCACGACGTCTGTGACGAATGAGAAACTCGGATAACTGTCTCCGCCGCTTCTCCACGAATCGCCGACGAGGAGCTGATAAGGACTCTCATATATCCACCGGCACATATTCATATTGAGATCCCTGCCGGTCTCGCGTTCGATCTCTTTAATTATCTTCCACGTTTCGACGTGAGATTCGGACGCATTGATGCCGTGCGTACCCGTTCCGTTGGAGTCGATCTTGATATAGTCGAAGCCCCAGCATTCCACGCCCGGATCCTCCGGGTGCCTGCGGGCATATTCGTCACGGTAGTTGCCCTCGGACATGTAGAGATACAGATCGTCCTTCTTGTTTCCGGACTCGAGTCCGACGTTGATCCCCGAGATAAGATCTCCGGTAGCGCCTGAACCGCAGGAATCGTACCCGATGTCGGTGTAGATCCCGGCGTAAAGACCGCGTTCATGCGCCGAATCGGCGAGATATTTCATACCGTGCGGGAACATTTCCTCTCTGATCATGATCCTGCCGGTCTCTTCGTCCCGCGTGGTGTACCACCAGTCGTCCAGGGAGAAAGTGCGATACCCGGCGTCGGCAAGGCCGCGCTCGAGAGCGGCGTCCATCTGTTCGATCATCCGGTCTTCGGTCGCAGACCAACCGAACGCGTAATACGCGCTCCATCCCATGAGAGGCGCTTTCGGCGCCGTCGCCTCGAGGACGGCGGGATAAAGGCGGGTGAGTACCGTCGCGGTCTCCGCGCGTGTCGCCGTGGCTTTAGGATTGAATCTGCCCTTCTCGTCGCCCTTCATCAGGCCGGTTCTGCGCAGCTCCTCTATGTAGTCGCGGGACCACTTGGGGAAGGTGTCCGCGTCGGTGAAGGAGCTGACCGCTCCGTCAGAGGAAGCGTCTGCGCGGAGATAACGGATAAAGCTTACTATGAGCTTCGCAAGTTCCTGGCGGGTCACCGGGGCGTCGGGACGGACGGAGCCGTCCTCGTACCCGTCGATGAGTCCCTCGCCCTTCGCCCAGCCCACGTAGCGGGCATACCACTTATTCGATGAGACAGAAAGGTCGGTGAAATGGAGATTCTTCTCAGGAAACTCTCCGAAGCCCTTTGCCATTCTGTAAAAGACGGTCACGATCTCCGCACGGGTGACCTTATCCTTCGGTCCGAAGGTCGTTGCGGACTTCCCGGTCATCAGTGAATTATCGTAGGCGTACTTCACGGATTTATAAAACCAGTCGCCGGTCTTCACGTCTGTAAACGGGAGTCCGGACTCCTCCGCGCCGACGGGCATTGCGGAAAGCAGGAGCGCCGCGAAGACGATCAGGGCAAGGAACAAGGAAATAATTTTTTTCATAAGGAAGTCTCTCTTTCATTTTTATTGGTGACGTTCCGGACGCGTCCGTTCGGACCGGCTCGATCGTACAGTAACAGTATACCACAACGGCGCGTTCAAGTCAACTTGACCCGGGCGCCGCTCCGGCGAAGCGTGACAGGAAGAAACTCGACCTTATCAAAAGGATAATTCAATTTTCATGCTTGTTTTCCGCCGCGCGATATGGTATACTTTTCCCGGAATAAAACGTTCGGGAGGACGACAGATGGAATATCAGCAAAAAGACAAGCTGCGCGCCGGAGCAGATGAGAAGACTCCGTCACGCCCGCAGTATTTTTCATGGATAAACAGCACCAACGAGGGATCCACCGAGGCGCAGACCATAACGAATCTGAAATATTTCAAGTGGCTGCGCGACACCTACGGGATGCAGCTGGAGATCTACGCCTGGGACGCAGGAAATCTGGACGGGTCGAGAGGGACCTACGAGACCCTCGGTTCCCCGAAGCTGATAAAGCAGTATCCCCGCGGGTACGCGCCCGTGGCGGAGGCGGCGGCGGAGGCGGGTATCCGTCTCGGCGTGTGGTGCGGTCCCGACGGCTACGGAAACACGCCCGAAGAGACGGAGGCCCGGCGGGAACTGCTGGTGTCCCTTTGCAGAGATCTCCACTTCGCCCAGTTCAAAATCGACGGCGTGTGCAGCGGACTTCGTGAGGAGAAGCAGGGCGAGTTCGTCAAGACACTGACGGAATGCCGCAAATATTCCCCCGATCTGATTTTGCTGAACCACCGGCTCCGTCTCGGCATCGGCGAGCCCTACGCCACCACTTTCCTCTGGGAAGGGGTCGAGACCTACGTTGACGTCCATATCGCCAACAAAAAGCCCGCGCCCCATCACAGAGAATTCATCTTCGGCCGAGGCAACGTGCCGGGGCTGCAGCGTCTGGCGGAGGATCACGGCGTCTGCATTTCCTCCTGCATAGACTATTTCGAGGACGATTTGATCTATCAGGCCTTCGGCCGGTGCCTTATCCTCGCGCCCGAGATCTACGGCAATCCGTGGCTCATGCGCGACGACGAACAGGAGAGACTGGCGGCGATATACAATCTCCACAGAAAGTGGAGGGACATTCTCGTGGACGGCATGCTCCTGCCCGAAAACTACGGACCGAACGCCGTGGCGCGAGGCGACGGCAAACGCCGTTTCATCGTCACCGGAAACGACTCCTGGGACAACCTCACCGTGACGCTGAAACTTGACGGAGAGATCGGACTTGAACCCTGCGACAAGGTCACCGTGCGGCTCCACCATCCCTACGCGGAGGTGATCGCGCTGAAAAACTACGGCGAGCCGGTGGACGTACGTGTTTCCCCGTTCCGCGCAGCGCTGATCGAAGTGACGGACGCCTGCGTCGCAGATCCCGCGCTTACGGGATGCAAATACGAAGTGATCCCCTGCCCCGAGGGACAGGAGGAAAACGTGAGAATCATGGCAACGTCGGGAAATATCGGCATCTTCAGAGACGGATTGTTAACGCCCGACTGCGGGAAGATATACGACGGCCCCGCCTTTGACGAAACCGTAAAGGATCCCGTCCGTCTGGACCGTCCCGACGGGTGGGAGCGGGAGAGCTCCACCGCCGGAGCGGAACTTCTCTACGAGACCGCGCTTTTCGCAATGGACAACGACTCGCTTGAATACCGGTCTCTGCTCCGCTCGGGCGAAACGGCGATCCCGGAAGTCCGGGCAGCGAGAGATGCGTTCTTCGGTCAGGATACCTACAAGCTCCGCGGTTGCGAGTCAAGAAACTGTTTCGACGGTCGGGACGATACGTTCTTCGACGGCGGGACAAAGGTGTTCTACGGCGGATACATGCGACATGACGGCGAGTGCCTGCGCGTGGACTTCGGTGCGCCGGTGGACGCCGACAGGATCATCGTCGAATACTTTGAAACGGATGAGGAAACGCCGGAACTACTTCGCCAGAGAATAAGCGAGACCGGAGACTTCTCGGTCAACCTCGATCTTTGGAGCGACGCACCTCTCGAAGGGATCGAGTCCCTCTGCGAGTGGGATCAGAAGGTCGTGGTGAACGACGTCCACAACATTGTATCCGTCAAGGGCAAAAAGAAGCGCGCGACATATCTCATAAACGGAAAAATCCGTTACTTCCGTGCGAAATACGCGCCGGACAGGATTTACAAGATCGCTGCGCTGAAGGACGGCAGGGAGATTCCCCTGACCGATCCGAAAGCGCTGGTCCTTCTGCCGCATTTCAGCGACAGATCCGTTTTCGGCATTCGTAAAACTTTGTTCGCGGTGGACAAAAACGTTCGCGACGGTTCCTACCTCGCCGTGTCTGTCCACGGCAACCACGGTGTTGAGGGCGCGTATGCTGTTGTTGAAATAAACGGTGTTGCCGAAGGCGCGCCGGACAGATCTACGTCATATCCGAGCGTAGCGTGGGAGTGCACAGTGTACGGCAAGGACGAAGGTTACTGCTACTACTTCCCCGTGACTGAACGGATGAAGGGGCGCCGGGTCACCGTAAAGGTGCTGGAATGCGCCAAAGAGGCGACGGAGTGTTCCCTCTCCGTCCATCTGTGTGATCCGAAAGACAGGAGGGACGGCGTCGTGGTCCCCTTCCCCGGATAAAAGAAAAAATGCCGCCGGGAACCAGTTTTTCCCGGCGGCATTATATTCGTTACGCGAGTTATGAGGATCCGGTATCCGTCAGTCCTTCTTCAGAAGCTCTCTGATATCGGCGAGGATCTCCTCGGTGGTTTCCTTCGGCTCTTCCTCGGCCGCAGGTTCTTCCTCTTTCTTGCTGAACTTCGTCTTCGCGGCAAGGAGTATCTTCAAGAAAATGAAGATGCAGAGCGCGATCAGGATAAAGTCTATGATCGCCTGGATGAACACTCCGTAGGTCATGGCAAGCTCGGGTTTTTCGCCTGCCGCTTCCCTGATGACCCACTTCAGTTCGCTGACGTTATTTCCGCCGCAGATCAGGCCGATGAGCGGCATGACGATATCCGCCACAAGGCTCGCCACGATCTTGCCGAAGGCGCCGCCGATGACGACCGCGACCGCCATGTCGATGACGTTGCCCTTTGCGATGAAATCCCGGAATTCCGTTACAAATTTCTTCATGTTGTTCTCCTTTCGGAATCAAAAAAATGAATTTCGATATTACCTGACCTAATTTTAACATCTCAAAGATCGAAAGTCAACAAATAATTACCCGCAAATCACATTACATTCAGTTATTTTTCAATTTTCCGGGATATAATCCTATCAGAACGAAACGGCGGATCATTCCCGTTTCGGCATTATCCCGATCTCAGCACGGGCGTTCTTAAGGAGGACGACATATGAAACTCAGAAAAATAATACTATCGGTGGTATCGGCAGTCGCGGCGGCAGTGCTGTTCTGCGGATGCTCGGGAATACGGAACGACAATCCCGGAGGGGAGAACGCCTCCGCAGGGCCGACGGCCGCCGCTGATACGGTCAGTCCCGGGGAGAGGATAGACCTCTCGTCGACGGACAAGGCGACGGACGGCGTTCTCTTGATCAACAAGGAGGGAAACTATACTCTGACAGGCTCCTTCGACGGATACGTCAAAGTAGACGTGGACGGCGACGTTGAGCTGACTCTGGAAAACGCCGGGATAAATAACGAAAACGGACCGGCGATTCTGATTTCTTCGGGAGACGACGTAACTGTCCATTTGAAGGAGGGAACGGAAAACGCACTCCGTTCCGGAGAAAAATGTGACCTTACAGGAAAAGATTCAACCGCCGACGGAGTCATTTTCAGCCGTGCCGATCTTGTGATCGAAGGTAAGGGATCGCTCAACGTCACGTCAGAGTACAAGCACGGTATCGTATCAAAGGACTCTCTGGTCCTGGAAAGCGGTACGATCTCGGTCAACTCAGTAAAATCCGGTATCGTAGGCAAGGATTCCGTAACGGTCAAAGACGGACAGATAACCGTAACAAGCGGAACGGACGGAATAAAATCGACAAACGCCGAAGACGAGGGACGCGGTATCGTCACTATAGAAGGAGGGAACGTTTCCGTCACTTCGGGAGACGACGGGATCTACGCCGCCAGCGGAATGGTCATGAACGGCGGAAACGTAAACATAACCGCCGGGAACGGCGACTCTGACGGAGCAAAAGGACTGAATTGCGACGGGCCGATAGCTCTAAACGGCGGAAACCTGACCGTAGAAGCCTCTGACGACGCGATCCACGGTGCCAGTGACGTTACAATAAAAGGTGGAACTCTGGGCCTGCTTTCAAACGACGACGGCATTCATGCGGACGGAAACGTTACAATCAGCGACGGCGCCGTCACCGTTTCCGGCTCATACGAGGGCATCGAGGGGTTGAACGTGGCGATATCCGGCGGGGAAATATCTCTCATATCTTCCGACGACGGGATCAACGTTACTGACGGTATAGACAGGGAGGCCGGTCCCATGGGCGGCGGATCCGCCTGCACGATCGACATTTCGGGGGGATTCCTTTACGTGAATGCCGGCGGAGACGGGATCGACTCGAACGGATCGTTCATCGTCTCCGACGGGGTCGTTATAGTCAGCGGCCCTGAGAACAACGGAAACGGGGCTCTCGACTATCAGGGAAGCGGAACAGTTACCGGCGGGACCGTAATTGCCGTCGGCTCGTCGGGAATGGCGATGGGATTCGATTCGACGGCGGGGCAGCCCACTCTCGTAACCAACGTCAGCGGAGGCGACGCGGGCAGCCGAGTCTCCGTCTGCGACGGCGACGGCAACGTGATCTGCTCGTTCGTCGCAGAAAAGAAGTTTACCAACGTAGTGCTGACTGCGCCGGAACTTGTGATCGGAGATAAATACACTGTTTATATCGGCGGCGAATGTGAAAACGAGGCCGGTAACGCAGGATTCGTTCGCGGCGGGAAACTCACGGGAGGCAACGTTGCGGCTGAAGTCACCCTCACCGAAAACATGGGACAATCCGGCCGGTTCTCCCACGGCGGCGCAGCGGGTCCCGGCGGCCAGGGCAGGAACGGCATGACGCCGCCGGATCAGGACGATAAAGACAACCCACCCACTTCAGGAGACGGCGAGCCTCACGAAATGCCGGGAAACGGAAATCCTCCGACTCCTCCGGAAGGCGGCAATCCTCCGACTCCTCCGGAAGGCGGCGATCCTCCGACTCCTCCGGAAGGCGGCGATCCTCCGACTCCTCCGGAAGGCGATGATCCTCCGACTCCTCCGGAAGGCGGCGAGTCACAATATCCCGGAGATAAAAACACGTAAAAAGACCATCGGGGAGCCGGCCGACAGCCGGCTCCCCCCTCTCCTTTGACCGGAGCGCTTGACAAAACCGCAAAAATATCGTAAAGTATATAAAAAAGGAAAAAGAGAGGTCCGTCACGGAATGAAAATAAATATCAGCGAGCTCTTTTCTTCTCACACGGGGGTCCTTGATTTCGACAAAGTCTCAGAGAACGTACGGGGGATCGCGGAAACCGGAATGATCCCGGACTATATCCGCATTCCTGACGACGGTATCAAGGTCAGAGGACAGTTCCGAAGCGCGGGGCAGTTCATTTACCTGACTGCAACGGTGACCGTACGGTATAAGACGAACTGCGACAGGTGTCTGCGCGAAATAGAGGAGAAAACTTCTTTCGATATCCGGCGCAGCGTCGCAGTATCGGGAGGACCGGGACGGTATCGGGAAGTGCCCGGGGACGGAGTAGACGAAGAAGACGTGATCGCCGCAAAGGAAGGGGAGGTGGAACTGGACCCCGTTCTTGCGGAGGAGATCGCCCTCGAGATCCCGACACATTTTCTGTGTTCCGATGATTGTCCGGGCCTGTGTCCCGTCTGCGGAAGACTCCGCTCCGATCCGGAGTGCAAATGCGCCGAAAAAAAAGAAATCGATCCGAGACTGGCAATTTTGAAAAAACTACTTGATAATTCCGAAGAAGTGTAGTATAATATAGTTCGCTGTTCTGAAAAAAGAAGGTTTTAAGCATAAATCAGGAGGTGTTAAGTCATGGCAGTACCGAAGGGTAAGGTATCGAAAGCACGCAGAGATAAAAGGCGTTCTAACGTTTGGAAAATCAATATTCCCGGCATGGTGAAGTGCTCCCACTGCGGTGAATATAATCTTGCGCATCGCGTTTGCAAGTCCTGCGGCTACTACAACGGCAAGGCCGTCGTGGAAAAAGAAGAGGCGTAAATTCAGCATTATGCCCGGACCGTGGCGTTTACCATAACGCGACGGTCTTATTTTTCCGAAAGGAACAGGAAAAATGAACTATTCTCCGCCCTTGAACAGCAAAAGCGTGACCGTCGCGGTCGTCTTACTTTTCGTCGCCGCAGTCCTGTGTTTCGTCATGCCGGGAACGTTCGGCTCGTTCGGCAAAATACCGTCCGCTGTTTTCGAGCTGGCGGGAGTCGCGGCCGGAGTTGCAGGTATATATCTCGTCATAAGATATAAATTCACCCGTTTCACTTACTCGATCGTGCTGAGGCGGACCGGCGGGGACGAAGAAGCGATAAGAGCTTGGGAAAACGAAACGGACGTGACAAACATCCCCCCGTCTCTCCTTGACTTCACTGTGGTAAAGTCTCAGGGGAAACGTCCGGGTACGGCAGAATGCATCCTCTGCCTCGACGACCTGAAAAAAGTAGTTCGTTTCACGGGAAAGAAAAAACTGGCGGAAGCAACGAAAAACGAATTCGGAAGCAGTTTGCTGTACGATTACACAGCCAACATGTTTCCTCCCATAGTTACGGTCCTGATTATGTCCGAGGGAGAAAAAACCATAGCCGTCGCCGTGGAGTGCGATGAGAAAATGACGGGAACGCTTTCCGCCATCGCCTCTTCGGACAAATACGGCAAAAACGGATGATCGGAGGATGAAATGGGAAAGAGCATCAGACTGTTTCTGACAGTGATCCTCGCGATTGTGATCGCACTCATCATTGCCCGCGCGCTCATTTCCGGATACAAGGGTGAATTCAAAAGCCTCACAGCGACCGACAATCTTAAAAATTATTACAAAGAAAACGGGCCGTTCCCCGTTATGACCCACGGGATCGGTACGGCTCTGTCCACAAACCGGCAGTTCTGCGCATACAGCCTGAGATACGTCCCCGAAGCGGGGGAACTGCAGATCACACTGAGATACAACGACGGAACGTTCCGGTACGTAGGTGTGGAAAAAGGAACGGAGTTCGGTTACGCACTGAGAAACAGCACTACAGAGGAACAGATCAAGGGCTCGGTCAACGGAACGAAGACGTGGCTCATGTATCATTTCGTAACGCTCTCGTTTGAAAACGTCGCTTTTGACCCCGGAAAAGACAATCTTTCGGTTCTCGCGTTCAACGGAAGCGAAGCGTTCGACGAAATGATGATCCATCATCACACGCAGGAGTTCACCGAAAGGGAGCTCACAAAATCCGAAAAAGAAGCTTTGAAATAAAAAAAGTCCGCGCGGATCATGAGATCCGCGCGACTTTTTTATGCCTTCATTTTCTTTTTGAAACATATTATCGCGGCGATAAAAGCGACGACCGTATACGCGAAGACGATAAACAAAGGCTTTATGATATCCGTAGCCGGGTCCGTTACCCCGTTCAAAGCGTTCTGCATCAGATCCGTGGCGTTTTTGAACGGCAGGCACTTCATAAACGTGATCATCCCTCCGCTAAGTCCCTCGACGGGAAACCACATCCCTGAAAGGACCGACTGGCACATGATAACGATCGAGGAGACTCCTCCCACTGATTTTTCGTTGCAAACCGAGCCGAAGAATATACCGAGTCCTATGAAAAGCAACGACGTGACTACCGACAGAAGGATCCCCCATATCATACCGACGCCGAATATTGAACGGTCGATGATACCTCCGACGAGGTAAAAGACCACAGTCTGTCCGAGAGCGATGGGAACAAGCGAAAGAGCGTAACTGAATATGAATTCATAAGATCTTGTGCCGGAAACGAACAGTCTGGTCAGGAACGCTGAGGCGCGATCGAGAGCGATCAGCAGCCCCGCGAACAGCGACAGGAACGCCTCAGAGAAAACAACTATCCCCGGGGCGAGATACTTCATCTCGAACTGAGGCGTCAGTTTATGGAAAACAGCGTAGAACACGATCTCCATAAAAAGCGGGAGAGCAAGCATAAAAATCAGAGACAGCGGATCACGAAGTATCTCCTTCTCGTTCCTGCCAGCAAGAGTCATGATCCTGGAGAAAGATCTACGCACTAAACTCACCTCCCGAAACTATATGAACAAACGCTTCCTCCACGTTCGTCTTTCCCGTGAAGGCATACATTTCCTCTTTTGTGCCCACGAACAGGAGAGCGCCGTCTTTCATGACTCCTATCCTGTCGGAAAGCGCCTCGGCCTCCTCCATATAGTGCGTGGTCAGGATAATGGTGATCTTGCCTTTCAGAGACGAGATCGTTTTCCACAGTTCCCTTCTCGCGATAACGTCAAGTCCGAGCGTCGGCTCGTCAAGGAACAGCACTTTCGGTTGTGAAACAAGCGCCAGCGCGATGGACAACTTGCGCTGCCATCCGCCCGACAGCTTCTGCGTCTGCTTGTTTTTGACCTGATCAAGCCCGAATACGTCGAACACAAATTTCTTCCTTTCCTCCCTCTGTTTGGCGTCAAGACCGCTGAGTTTCGCGTAAAAATCAATATTCTCGCCAACAGTGAGTTTTCTCGCCACAGCCGTCTCCTGCATCGAGATGTCCGCGATCTCCCTTATTTCGTTTTTTCCGTCGCGGATCGAATGTCCGAAGATCCACGCGTCTCCTCCGGAGGGTTCCGTGAGCGTGGCGAGCATTTTTACGGTAGTGGTCTTCCCCGCTCCGTTGACGCCGAGAAGAGAAAACAATTCTCCTTCCCCTATCTCAAGAGAGATACCGTCCACCGCACGGACGTCCTTATAGTCTTTTCTCAAATTCTCAATCTTTATTACCGCCAAAAGGAATCGCCCCTCCCATCATTTTATAAAATTCGTCCGCTTTTACGAGCGCGATCCCACGCTCTCTTTCTCCCATCACCATAAGCGTATCGCCCTCCTTGATGTCGAACATTTTTCTCGCCTCGGAAGGGACAGTGATCTGCCCTTTCGGACCTACCCTGACGCTTATAATGAATCTGTCGTTGTTTATCTCTTTCAATGTTTTCCTCCTACTTTTCTTACTTATCTTACATTTTACCTTTGCCGGACGAGTTTGTCAAGACTTTTTTGCAAAAAAAAGCCGGGAGCGGTTCTCTTCCGCTCCCGGGACAGCTTTGCGGTTTTATTCCGTTATGAGTTCGACACCCTCGCCGACGACTGCCGGCTCACCCGCCGCGACGATCCTGTTCCGCCGCACCTCGGCGCGACGGACGTTCTCAAGGATCAGGCCGTGCTCGCATCCCGGACAGTCGATCACGTTGTCTTCGATCACCACGGTCCCGTGAACAAGAGCGGAGTTCTCCGCCTCCATGCGGACCATCACTCCGCCGCATTCGTTCGACACCGTGCCGTTGTCGGTAAAGCGGCACCGCCGCACCACCACGTATTCCGAATTGATTCCTTCCTCCCAGCCGCCCTCGGCGGCGATCTTCACGGGACTTTCGAAAACACAGGAGATATCGCAGTTCTCGATGAGACACGTTCTCGATTTGATGAGGATCGACCGGGCGTGGTGATTTCTCGCCGTACTGTTCACGAACTCCACGTGCGGGACCTCGTCCGGGTCCGCAAAATAATACCCGTCAAGGTTTTCCGGCAGATCCCGGTCCAGCGTGACCGTACATCCCCACGCCTCCGGATCCGGTTCCACGCCGACGACGCGGTACGTGTCCGCCGGGCGCAGAGTCGCTTTTTCCACCAGTTCCAGACGGTCGCCTGCCTGCGGGCAAAGCAGTTTCATACCGTGCGGTCCGTCCGGAGACGTTATGGTCAGAAAAACGGTGTTCGCCCCGTGCGATCTCACAACGTAGTAGTAGGTGTGAACGTTGGTGGCGTCGTCGCCCTGCCCTTCGAAACGGCATCCGTCGAACCGGAGCAGTCCTCTGCAAGCGCAAAAGTGAGTGGCGTCCGTGTTGGTGGAGACCTTGTCTTCCGGAGAGGGGACGACGTGAAGTCTGTTGATCACTATATCCCGGCTCTCCTGGCCGGTGATGCCCATACCCGGATGATTGTGGATCGTCACGTCCTCGAGAACGGTGTTTGTCGCTCTGTAGATGAATATAGCGGGACGGCCGTGGAACGTGTGGGAGTAGTAGACCTCGTCTCCGGGCTCCGGCTCTCCGTCTCCCCGGAACACACATTCAAAGTGAGTCGGATCGACGTATTTCAGTTCCTTGGCGCGGACGCGTTCGTTTATGAAACGCCCGGCGCGGGGCGAGTAGTAAGATTGCCTTTTAAGCGGAGTGAGCGCGCTCAGAGGCTCGTCAAACACAAGCGTCCCCCGGGTCACGTCTCCGTCGCGCCGTATTTCGGTGACGATCCCTTTTGAATATGGTTTCCTTTTGTGATCTATGGTCACGCCGCGCAAAGTGACGTTCTCGCACTCGCGGATCGAGACGGTTTCCATGAATCCGTCCACGAGCAGCATAGCGCCGTACCCTTCCACGGTTGAATCAACGTGTCCGCGGAAATCAAGACCGATATCGTATTCGTAGTGCGGAGTGAACATCACTGACTCCGTGTCGTCTCCGTATTCACCTTCCATGACCGCGCGCTGCGCCGCCCTTGCCATCTCTGACGTGATATTATACACTCCCGGTTCGACCACAAGAGTCGTGCCGGGGTTTTCTTTCATGAAATCAAGCGCCGCCGCGAAACGCGAGCGGTCGTCGGTTCCGGGATAGTCCTTTAGATAGATTTTTCTCATCTTCTCCTCCGTTTTACATCTGTTCCTCAAGCGCCCGGGCAAGATCGTTCCCCGTCACGCCGTATATTCCCGTTTCCGCGCCCGAAAGGCGCTCCGATACCTCATTCCTGTCAAATGCCGTCCCAACGAGACGTTCAAGCGCTCCGCCGAAGTCAGACGCGAAGAAATCTCCGCTGACGCCGACGCCGGTTATAACGCCGCGCTTTACGGAAAACGACACCCTGACGTTCCCCGCGGGAAAACGGCAGAGGTACTCTGCCTCGAACGCGGGGGACGGCGTAAAAACGTTCTCTCTGCCGCGGAAGTGAGAATCCGCCAGCTCTTCGATCCGCGATATGTCCCCCGCCGTGAGGGAATAGGTCATAAAGTCCTCTCCGAGAGTATCGGAGATCGCGCGGACCAGCACATTCCCGAACTGTTCGGTTGTAACGACTCCGGGAAGATAATCACGTATGTTCGTCACCCTGTCCCGGACGGATTTTATGCTTTTTGAAGTAATCTTATAGTCCGGAGGCGACGAAGAACGCACCATCTCGCCTATATCGGTGTCAAAAAGGAGAGAGCCGTGATGGACGGTGGTTCCCCGGAGTTTGAACTGGGCGTTGCCTGAGATCTTTTTCCCGCCGACCAGGATATCGTTCCTCCCGCCCCGCTCCGCCGGGATTCCGAGAGCGTTCAGCGCGGCGATCACCGGCTTCATGTACTCGTCGAAGCTTATCTCGCGGCCGCCGTCGCGCCTGATGAAGGAATACTGCAGTCCGCCGCCGTCAGTGTATATCGTCCCGCCGCCTGAGAGACGGCGCACAAGGTTTATGCCCTTCTTCTCCGCGTAGGTGAGATCGATCTCCTCCCACGCATTTTGGTACTTGCCTAACATCAGTGTCGGGGTGGTGCTCCACAAAAGGAAGACCGCGTCCCCCATTTCCCGCTCAGAGGCGAAATAGTACTCCGTTCCGAAGTTGAAATACGGGTCGCGGCTCTTTGTATCAACGTAGATCATTTCTCGCGCTCCTCTTTTTCACGGACAGTCATCGCCTCGCGGTACATGTCCGCCGCGAGGTACGAACTGCGGGCCAGGGGATCGCACACCACTCCGGCAAATCCCATTTCCCGTGCTTCTGAAGCGTATTCGGCGAAGGTCTCCGGGGTCACGTACTCCGCTACCTTCAGATGATCCTCCGTAGGCTGAAGATACTGCCCCACAGTGAGTAGATCGCAACCGGTCTCCCGGACGTCGCGCATCAGTTCGCGCACCTCGTCCCGGGTCTCTCCGAGGCCGACCATAAAGGCGGTCTTGACCATGGCGGAGGGGTATTTATCCTTGACGTATCTCAGCACGCCGAGGGACCTTTCGTATACCGCCTGAGGTCTCGCGGCGGGATACAGGCGCTTCACCGTCTCCACGTTGTGCCCGAGCACGTCCGGGAACTCGCGCATGACGACGTCGATCGCTTCCCTGTCTCCCTTGAGGTCAGGTATCAGCACCTCCACCGTAGCGGAGGTTTTTCCTCTTATCTCGCGGATCACCGCGGCGAATGCGGACGCGCCGCCGTCCGGCAGATCGTCCCGGGTGACGCTTGTGATCACCGCGTGGGTGAGTCCCAGCTTCTTCACGGCGTCCGCCACACGGCGGGGCTCGTCGGGATCAGGTGCCACGGGCGATCCGCAGTCCACGTCGCAGAAGCGACAGTTCCGCGTGCACTTCTTCCCGAGGATCATAAAAGTGGCGCTGCCGCATTTACTGCATTTGCCTATATTGGGGCAGCCGCTCTCGCGGCATACCGTATTCAGCTCCAGTCCGTCGGCGAGAGCGTAGATGGCGTTCACCTCGCGCATGTTGTAGCGAACTCTGAGCCATTCGGGTTTTTTATTTTCCAAGATCACATCTCCACTTCCATCAGCGGCGCACCGACCTCCACCTCGTCTCCTTCGTCGACGAGAAGCCGCAGGACGGTCATGTTTTCCTCCGCTTCCACGGTGCTGATGGCCTTTTCGGTCTCGGTCTCGAAAAGCTCGGAGCCGGACGGCACTTTCTGTCCCGGCTCGACGTTCCAGCGGCAAAGCACCGCTTTTTTCATTCCTTTTTTCAGTTCGGGCATAGTTACAGTTTTCTTCATCTTATGTCTCCCGTCAGGTGATGATCATTTTCCACTGAGGATGAATCCCGCCGCCTCGCCGGCGAATGATCCGTCGGCGGTCGCCCGGGTCAGCGCGTCCCGGAGCGCGGCTCTTTCGAGCCGGGCGCCGATGAGGACGTTTTTGATCTCATTTTCATAAGGTCCGCTCCACTCCGCGTCATCTATGATCCCGCGTTTGGACGTATACGAGAGCCGGACTTTTCCCATTTTCGTGTCTTTCCCGCCGCGGAACGAGAATTTCGGCGAGGAGCCGATATTCCACTCCCACGATGCGTATTTCTCCGCCAGACGTCCTATCGCCTCCGAATCGAACGATCCCGGGGAGAAAGGCGTCGCGCCGCCGCTCACGATCCGTCCGATCTCGTCAGCGAACGAATCCGGATCGGGATCGCCGCAGAGCGTATCGGCAATATTTCCAACCGGCGCGGGATTGCTCTCGATAGCCTTGGAGCAGAAACACGACGACGGAGGCATTGTGAAGCGCCGAAGATCGTTAAGATCGACGGAATACAGAAGCGTACCGTGATGGAGAACTCTGCCCCCCCCAGTCGTCTGGGCGCTGCCGGAGATTTTCTTGCCCTTCACGGTGACGCAGGAACCGGAAATCTCCGCGGGAACGCCCAGTTCCCTCAGCGCCTCCGTCACCGGCGCGATGAAAGAGGGATAATCGAGTCCGTTTTCGTCTTTGCTCCTGATGACGGTGTAGTTAATATTTCCTTCGTCGTGGTAGACCGTTCCTCCGCCTGTGATCCGTCGGATCACGGCTACGCCGCGATCCTCCGCCAAAGGAACGTCGGTCTCGGCAAATATATTCTGAAATCTCCCCGACACGACCGCCGGTCCGTTGCGCCAAAGGCAGAATATCTCCTCGTCCGTGTCAAGCGAGAAAAGATACTCCTCCAGCGCGAGATTGAAACGGGGGTCGAGGGAGCGGCATCTCACGTAGATCATATCTCAGTCCGGGTTGCGCTCCGCCAGACGGTCGTGATACGTCCGGTAGAACGTCTCGTATCTGTCTTCGTCCAACGCCTCGCGGATCCTCAGCATAAGTTCGTTGTAAAAATGAAGGTTGTGGGTGACGGCCAGCATCATACCCAGCGCCTCCTTCGCCTTGATAAGGTGGCGGATGTATGCGCGGCTGTGATTCCGGCACGCCTCGCAGGTACATCCGGGTTCGATTGGCCGGCTGTCCAGAGCGTATTTCTCGTTGAGCAGGTTCATCTTGCCGTTCCAGGTAAAAACGTTGCCGTGGCGGGCGTTACGCGACGGCATCACGCAGTCGAAGAAGTCCACGCCGCGCCACACCGCCTCAACGATGTTCTGCGGCGTTCCCACTCCCATGAGATAGCGCGGCTTGTCCTCCGGCATGTACGGTTCAACCGCCTCGATGATGCGGTACATCTCGTCGGCGGTCTCCCCCACAGCCAGGCCTCCGATGGCGTATCCGTCGCAGGGGATCTCGCGGATCACCTTCATATTCTCGATACGCAGGTCCTCGTAAGTGCTCCCCTGATTGATCCCGAAAAGCATCTGCCGGGGATTTACCGTTCCCTCCTCGCCGTTCAGCCGGTCCATCTCGGCGCGGCATCTTGTGAGCCAGCGGGCGGTGCGCTCGCAGGATCTCTTCGCGTAGTTATACTCGGCGGGATTCTCCACGCATTCGTCGAATGCCATTGCGATGGTGGACCCGAGATTCGACTGGATCCTCATGCTCTCCTCGGGGCCCATGAAGATACGCCGTCCGTCCACGTGGGAGGCGAAATACACGCCCTCCTCCTTGATGCGCCTCAGCTTGGCGAGGGAGAAGACCTGGAATCCTCCGCTGTCGGTGAGAAGAGGCCCCGTCCAGCCGGAAAACTCGCGGAGCCCGCCCATCTTGCGGATGAGTCCGTCGCCGGGACGGATATGGAGATGGTAGGTGTTCGAGAGCATGACCTGACATCCGTTCTCCCGCAGATCTGACGCGGAAAGGCCGCCCTTGATGGCTCCGCAGGTCGCCACGTTCATGAACACCGGGGTCTCGATCACGCCGTGAGGTGTGACGAATCTTCCGCGTCTGGCGCGGCTTGCCGGATCTTTCTTTATAAGAGTGAACATTTCAGTTACCAAGCCTTCCGAACTGTCTGTCGATGGACGATTTCTTTATTTCAAAGGCCACCGGCCTGCCGTGAGGACAGGTGCGGATCACCGTGCCGTCGGGATTTTTGACCAGAAGCCGGTCGCAGATCCATTTTATGTGCTCGATCCCGTATTTGCGGCCGCCTTTGACCGCCGCCTTGCACGCAGACTGAAACAGCCGCGCCTCGAAGAACTCCGCGGACGCGGATTCCACCGACGCGGTGGTGTCGGCAAGGCGCGAGGCGAGGGTTGCGAACAGTTCCTTCGCTTCCGTCGCGTCAAGCTGCTCCGGGATCTGGGTTATGGTCGCATTCGTGCGGGATCCGATGTCTTCCAGAGTGAAGTCGAATCCGAGGGCGCGGACGTCCTCGGCGTAATCCCGGACCGCTTCGCCCTCGTACGCCGCAAGGTCTGCCTTGACCGGCTCCAGCATGATCTGACCGTTCTTCTCCGCCCGACGCGCGTTGCGGCATAGCTCCTCGAAGAGGATCCTCTCGTGAGCGGCGTGTTTGTCGACGAACAGAAGGCGGTCTTTCAGTTCAAGTATAACGTAGCAGTTGTACGCCTCGCCGATTATCACGTACTCCGGCGGGTCAACGGGCCCGGGATCGGTGACTCTCACCTTGTCCGTCACTTCCGTCGCGATCGGATTCGGATCCCGTGCCGTTTCGGAGGCGATTTCATCTTCTGATTCTTTTTCTTTTATGCCCGCCGGCTCGGAGATACTTCCCACCGCTTCGCGGATCCGTATCTGTTCCGGCTTCGGCCGCGGCCCGTCCGCCGGAACGAACGCCCCGAGGAGCCGTCTCGCCTCGTCTGCGTCGATCCGGAACGGCTTTTTCCCGTCAGAGGCGGTCTGGATCACAGGCGTTTCCCCGGCGTCGGGAAGACCCGCATCAAGTTCCGGCCGGATCGCTTCCGCCTCCAGCGCACTCTTGACCGCGTAATACACGGCGTCGAATATTACCTTCTCGTTGGTGAATTTCACCTCCAACTTCGCCGGGTGGACGTTCACGTCGGTGGCGGCCGGACTCACCTCAAGATTCAGCACGCAGAAAGGGAATCTGTCCGGCGGTATCTTCGCCTTGTACGCCTGCTCCACCGCCGCCATCATGGTGCGGCTCTTGACGAGCCGTCCGTTGACGAAAGTGATCTCGTAATTTCTGTTGGGACGGAACAGATCGGGTTCGGAAATATAGCCCGTTACCTTCACGCCGTCCGATTCTCTCATCACTTTGAGGGAGCGGTTCGCCGTCTCCCGTCCGAAGACCGAGTAGATCGCGTCGCGGAGCTCGCCCTTGCCGGACGTGACGAACTTCATCACGCCGTCGCTTATGTATTTCACTGCAACGTCCGGGCGGGAGAGCGCTATGCGCTCCACCACGGCGCTGACCGCCGCCGCCTCCGTTGCGTCTCTCTTCAAAAACTTGCGGCGGGCGGGTACGTTGTAGAAAAGATCCTCCACGATCACTGTGGTGCCGTCGGCGCATCCCACCTCGGTGACGGCGGGCGTTCCGCCGCCCTCGCATTCCAGCATGGCTCCCATGGGATTCTGCGCGGGTTTTGAGAAGATCCGGATCTTCGACACCGAGGCGATGGCGGCCAGCGCCTCG
>JAEEGL010889921.1_pt1 | contig 19423 bp, 21 predicted proteins | sample 9134231 | NCBI WGS metagenome assembly JAEEGL01 (sample SAMN16246548, study PRJNA631951) | gut metagenome | biome: gut microbiome; feature: rumen; material: fiber-attached | host: Bos | place: Iran: Karaj | collected 2018-10
TGTGCTTTTCAAGGAAATCCTCCTTCAGCCGCAGCCAGTAGACATTGAAAGTCTGAAATGATCAGGCCTTTTTGTTTTATTGTTTAGTTTCGTTTAATTTGGAGATCCCGATAAACCCGAATTAGAATTTCCCGAAATCATAGACATCCGCCAGTGATTATAGGGTTTTAATGAAATCCTCTGAAACCGTTGAAAAAGGGATTTTTCGCAATCTGCTCACCGAATCCCTTTATTAAATGTTACACCGTTTCAACGATGCCTGCGCTGCTCATAAGGGCAAAAGCAAGGGAAAACGGAACTTTAATATAGCAGCGGAACTACGGGAATTGCAGAGAAATCAAGGGTTTTTAGGAATCCAGACTCACAAACTGGTTTGTCACATGGAAGATGTGAACCACAAATATCCCAATACAGCCATACCCATCGCCATTATTATTATTGTAATAATACCGATGGTTTTTGCTTTATTTATAAATGCAAGGAAAGTGATCGAAATCAAAAGACAATACAGTAATGCCAGTCATCCAGTAAAGCCCATCTGCAACACCTCCACAAATACCGATTAACGAACTCTTTATTTAAACTGTATGATCAGATTCTTTCCCAGTCCTTCAGCTATCCTTTGCAAAGTCCTTATAGAAGGATTGGCTGTGCCATTCTCCAGTTTGGATATCCCGACAAACTGAAATTTGTGTTGTTATCCTATAATCTGGTTTACAAAGGATGTAATCTCCTGAGCGATACGGTCACTTTCATAGTAATGAATGTAATGTCCGCAATTCAGGAATACTGTCTTTGCTTTCATCTGTTCAGCAAATGACCGTGCATACTCAATCCATCCCGATGATACCTGTTTGCCATCGGATATGAACATCAGAATCGGGCACGGAATGGCTCCTGTTTCTTGAACCAGCTTTGCGTTTTTCAGGACGGCTTTCGCTTCATTCTCATAGCAGGGATTCATCGCGTTTCTTTTTCTCAGAAGCTGCTGCTGTCTGATTTCATTCCTGTTTAATCCCCGTTTGCTTAGTGGATACCAGAAAAGTAATCCAAGGGCATTGAGTCTGCGCATCCTCTTCAATAAACGAATGCGCTGATCGATCTCTTCCTGTTTCCAATTCAGATATACTTGTGGTACTGCCATATCCAGTCCGATGATTGCCGTGACCTCATCCGGGTATTTCTGCTTCCAACGGATTGCTTCAAGTCCCGACATGGAATGAGGCAGCAGGATATAAGGTCCTTTTTCTCCGGCCTTTTCCAGTGCTTCTCTTTGAAAGGCAATTATCGGATCAATATCGCAAGGGCCTTCGTACAGGTCTGAATATCCATAACCAAACTTCTCAATTACAATGATTCTGTAATTGCTGACGAGTTTCTCATATAGAATCTTAAAATCATACACCGGGGCCACTGTTCCCGAGCCGGACATCAATACAAACTTTGGCTTGCTCTGATCTCCGGCCGCAAATATGTGCATTTTATGATTATTAATATCGATATATTCCATACCATCACCATATGAATCCGATTGATCGTCTCATTTGCCCTTCTTGGATCTCTTTTCCGGAAGTTCTGCATACATGCCTTCCAGCAATTCTTTGATCAGATCCGGATCATCAAATCTGTCAAATACATGCATCAGCGTCTTTGAACCTTCATATGGATAACAAAGTTCTGATCCATCAAGCAGTCTGTCTGATGTCGGCGTTCTTTTTAAATACAGTACCCTGTCTCCGATATCACCTATCAGTTTACCGTTAAAATACACAAGGTATCCGCCCATCATGGATCTTATGACAATATCGCCGGCTATAGAAAAACGTTCACGTACATATTCATTGAATTCATTCATTGTTTTCACCTCCGCAACCGAAATTCTCGTATTCGCTCTGTTTAGAAAGCATCGTGACTGCTCTGATGAACATAATCATAAGGCAAATGCCAATGATAATGCTTTCGCATACCATATCATAGTTATAGCATGATAACTTGATACCAGCAGAAATGACAGCTATGATTCCTATAATCGATGCAGCTATAGAACTGTAATTTATGATTCTTATCATTTTGATTCCTTCTTCGCAGGTCTGAATTGATTATGCTTGAGCACTGATCTTATTTTCTGATTCCATACCGGGGTTCTAAATACCTTGAGCACGGGATTTTACTTTTTTCACTTCGGCATCGATTTCCCGAATCAGTTCTTCCTCGCGAAGTCCTTTGGCAAAAACACTCTTCTTTTTGTGTGCACGCAGTCTCTTATATTTCAAGAATTTTCAGCTTAGTGACATCCATACAAATTGGAATCTATTAAAACATACGTTCACAAAGTTCTATCTCGTAATCATCGCCCAATTCGTCGCAAAGCATTGCATATGCTTTTTTCGAAGCAGTTATAAATTCCTGTATCTGGGTTTTATTCCAAAGCAAATCACCGGATGGATTATTCCAGTTCAAAGCTTCATCGTGTTTTCTGATGAGATGTTCCAGTTCATCTTTCAGATTCTGTGACACAGGCAGAACATCAGTGGAAACCGGATAATCCCCAAACTTCTCTTCTGCGGCTTCATTCATACTCCATAGACATATGCCACTGCCCCAGTCGAACATAAACTTCAGTTTATACACCTTATGCCCTCCAAAAGTCCGATTTTGTCTTTCTCTTTCACTTACCATTGTAGCAAGTCGTTTCAAACAATATGTATTCTTCCTGATCATCAGAATCTGGCCGGCCTGTCACTTTATCTGTTTTTGATTCGTTTCATTCCTTTAAAGATCGTCGTTAAAGATATGATCAATACCGCAACCCATACCAAGGCACTGGTAATCGCCGTCAACGGCAGCATACTTAAACTGTTTCCGTCTGAGTTAACCATGATCAGAGTGTTCTGAAGCGTCAGTATCGATACGAGCGCATCTATGAAATTAATCGTCCGAAGAAGTTTCACCAGAATATCCGAGGATGCCTTTCGCCTTTTGAGATTGACGGATGCCATGATGATCTTGTAGGTCGTATAAGCCGCCATGGCGATTGCCGGAATCAGCGTCATGCGGACTGGCTTTTCCTGTCTGACCATGATGGAAATGGGTATGATCAAACTGATATTCAGAATCAAAAGCAGAAAAGATATTGCGAGAAAAGCTTTATTTCTTGCGCTTTCCTGATCTTCGCGCTGATCGATACTTTTTGCGGCAATAATGATCGACCCCCGCAAGAGAGTAAGCATAATGTAGTAAGCACATATCGTGCCATGCCACAGCGATGAATGACGGATACCAAGAAAACCGTTATAGAACGCAAAAAGCAGCGTCACCGCAAGAGAAGCTGCCGCACTTATATACGTCTTAAAATCATATTCGGTTTTCCATCTTCCGAGAAACTGTTTTACAATACTCATCATTCCATCCTGTTTTTCTACAAGCTGGCCATATCACGAAAGGCAATCCGTTGAACGATACAGAAACAAGAAAGTGTCAGTTTCTTTATTCTAATGCTTTCGATACGCCAGATAGCTTATTGTCCCGATTAATGCATTCACCATCACAAGCAATACAGCCAATATTCCCATATCCTCGCCTATCTGTACTGTTGCATCTACAATTCTTATCAAGAATCTGGAAACAATCAACATTATTATAATGGTTACTGCAATATGCAGAACTCTTTTCATTGACATTCTCCTTTGATCATTTCCGTAATCTTAATGTTATCGGATTGCTTTCTTTCTCAAAACATTTTTAATAAAAAGGTTTCGGATTATGAATCAGAAACCCTTATTAGAATGAATAACGTTGTTTTTGTTACTTTTTCCCGAAGAATTCTTCTTTTGTGATCTCCTTGCTGTGATCTGTCTCTTCTTTGGTAAAGGCATTGTATTTGTAGTCGGTATCGTAGTAGTGAGCTTCCATAGGCTCTTGTTTATGTTTATGCAATACGATCGCAAATAAGGAAACAAAGGTTCCGACAGCGCCGATGATGCCAATAGCCAGAATAACGGAGGCAAGCTTACCCGGGAAGATAAAAAACATGATGAGCCCGATAAAGATGCCAAAGAAAGCCATGTAGCCAAAGGACTCTATGATTCGCTTTTCACCCTCTGTTGCCTTCCAACTGCCAGAGGCATGGAATTCCTTTCCCTTGCGGCGTTCATATAACGGGATTTCAATATGCTTATCGCCTGTTAAGCTTTCACGCATCACCTGTTCAACTTTTTCGGAAATGTCTTTTTTCGTATCTCCCATATTCTTCACCTCAAAACCAAGATTTATAAACGCTTATTTTATATACTGATTTAGATTTTGATTATCGATCACATTCCGCTGCCTGTTTCAGATTATCAAGAACAGCATCCATTTTCTTCTTCCGTAAAAGGAAGATGGCAACAGCCAGATAGATCGGAACCATGATCAGCCCGTTCAGGCTGAGATTGTTGATATCCCCTACTTTGTCTGCTTCATTTGTGAACGCAGAACGGAACAAGCCTCCCGCATCCGTAATGGAGTGGATCAGCATCATCGTCCAAAGGTTCCCACCTCTATAATATACTGCTGCCAGATAGATTCCAATCGCACAAGCCGATACGACCTGTATCAAAGCTTTAAGAGGATTCACACCGGCAATGATATTGGTCAGATGTGCCAGTCCGAAAATCAAACCGCTGATAATCACGGCTTTCCAAACGCCGCGTGAGTCCTTGCCATAAGCGATTCCCAGATTGTTGGCAATAATGCCACGGTATATCGTCTCCTCACGAAAACCAATGCCGATAATATTAATGATGCCAAGTAAAATCCCTGCAGCGCTTTTCCAGGAAGTTTCGTCATTCAGAACGGATTCTGAAGCTCTTACAAAGAAAGTGAATGAGAAAAGAATGAGGGCAAACAATCCCGCAAGCAGAGTTTTGCCAAAAGATCCCCTCTTATAAGCCCATCCATAGCCCAGAATTAAAGCCAGTGCCAATGGCATGAGGATACTGATAAACTGTCTGATGTAATCGATCAATATACTCTCCGGCAGCTGCTTTCGCAGAAAACTGACAGCCGCCAGCAAAAGAAAAGATACTGCAGCAACACCGATACAAGCGGGAATCGGATAATCCCGCATACATTTTTTTAATTTCATTTCCAGTTCACCTCGTTATAAGTTTCTTGTTTCAATCCTTCCTACAGGATCTCGTCCATGGCAAAGACAGGTGCCTTTGCCCGTATAAGCGAACCCAACATATTCTATTTCGCAAATCTCTGATATACATTCAAATTATATCTGTTCACTGTTCTTTCATCATCCGTAATGATTCTGGGCTCCTTTGTTTCACAAAAGCTTTTTAAACAGGTATCCACGAATCATACAAATCATTTATCTGTAAAATGCTCCGTTTTCCAAGCGGATGCCTGATCAATAATCTTTTCATATATAAGGAATTCGGGATCGTTTGGGAAGAAGAATGGATGCATATTATAATTAAGAGGAAAGGAATGTTTTTATGATCAGAATACTGGAAACAAAAGAAAGGATCATAGAAGATAACGACGCACTTGCCAAAAGTACGCGCGAAGATCTGAATAATAGAAAAGTCTTCTTTATCAATCTGATGGGATCACCGGGCTGCGGCAAGACAAGCCTCTTAATGAACACGATCCCCTGTCTGATGCAGCACTACAAGGTCGCAGTGATGGAAGCCGATGTAGACTCGGACGTTGACGCAAAAACCATCCAGTCACTCGGTGTCAAAACCATACAGCTTCACTCCGGCGGACTTTGCCACATGGATGCCGACATGACTGCCAGAGGACTGCAATTCCTCGGGCTGGAAGACCTGGATGTCGTCATTATGGAAAATATCGGCAATCTGGTATGTCCGGCTGAATTTGATACCGGAGCTCATCTCAAGGCGATGATTCTGTCGATCCCGGAAGGTGATGATAAACCACTCAAGTATCCGCTGATGTTTGAAACGGTTGATGCTGTCCTGGTTTCCAAGATTGACGCGAAGGAAGTTTTTGACTTTGATGAAAAGCGTTTCGAAAACAATCTTCGTATCAGGAACCAAAAAGCACCCGTCTTCTATCTTTCCAATCTGAACAAGGAAGGCATAGAAGCCTGGACCGACTATCTGATCAATAAAATAGAGGAGTTTCGCAAATCATGAAAGTGATCGAATTACATAAGTCCGTAACCGATTCCAATGACCGTGATGCCCAGAAACTGAGGGAAGAACTCAAAGAAAAAGGCGTCTTCTTTATCAATCTGATGTCCGCAGCCGGATCCGGCAAGACGACGCTCTTATTAAAGACGATCGAAGATCTCAAGGATCAATACAGGATCGCTGTTCTGGAAGCGGATATTGAAGCGGATGTCGATGCCATCAAGATCGAAAACGCCGGCGCCAGATCCATTCAGGTCCACACTGATGGCATGTGTCACATGGATGCCGGAATGACCAGGACAGGTTTGGAAGAGATGGGCTTAGAAGATGTTGATCTGGCTTTTCTGGAAAACATCGGCAATCTGATCTGCCCGGCCGAATACGATACCGGCGCCATCAGAAATGTCATGATCCTCTCGATACCGGAAGGCGACGACAAGCCGTTAAAATATCCTTTGATGTTTCAAAGCAGTGACGTTCTGCTGATAACCAAGATCGATTCCCTGCCTTATTTCAATTTTGATATGGACAAGTGCATCGAACGTGTCCGCTTCCTAAATCCGAGCATCCGCATCATTCCGGTTTCCGCCAAAAGCGGAGAAGGCATGAAAGAATGGGAAGACTGGCTTAAAGAAGAAATCGCCGTGTTAAAACAAGATCATGCATGAATTAAGTATTGTTACCCACGTTGCCAAAACCCTTGATGAACTGGCGCAAGAAAGCAATCTGGCCAAAATCGGCTCCGTAACTCTGGAAGTTGGGGAAGTATCCGGCATCATTACCGATTACTTCATTGACTGCTGGAATTATTTCAAAGTAAAGGATCCGCTCATCAAAGATGCAGAGCTCAAGCTTGAGCAGATCAAGGCAATCACTTTCTGTGAAGACTGCAGCAATGAATACGAGACAGTACGCTACGGCCGTATCTGTCCCTATTGTCAAAGTGAACACACATATCTCCTGCAAGGCAACGAATGTATCATCAAAGAGATTGAAGCAGAAGAAAAAACCGATATGGATTAGTCCATATCGGTTTTGTTTATTTCTTGTTGTTCAGCAGGATCTTGATGCCGCGTTTTGCCGCATACGGCAGGATCGCTTTGAGCTTGCCGTTTTCAGCTGTATACATCTTTGAGGCATTTGGAACATCCCTTGTCAGATGGATTGCATCAAATTCACATCTTGTAGTACATAAGCCGCAGCCGATACAGCGGTTGGTATCGACATAAGTCGCACCGCATTCCAGACATCTGGAAGCTTCCGCCTTGACCTGTTCCTCGCTGAGAGCCAGACGCAGATCCTCATAGGTATCAGCTGCAATACCCGGTTTCATGCCCGGAACCTGACGCTTCGCATTATCGTAAGACTCAATGGAGATGTCATCACGATCGAGTTCCTTGAATTCTCTCAAGTCTCTGCCGATCGTCAGACTCTGACCGTAATGGACGAAACGGTTGATGGAGACAAAACCTTCGCGTCCGTCGGCGATCGCATCGATCGCAAAACGAGCACCGCCGAAGACATCGCCGCCGGCAAAGATATCCGCTTCATCGGTCTGACAGGTAACTTTGTCAGCGATGACGGTATTGCCGTTTCTGGTCTGTACTTTCGTGCCCTTTAACAGTTCACCCCAGACAGCCGCCTGACCGATCGATAAGAGGACATGGTCGCACTCGACAGTCTTCAGTTCGTTTTCATCATAGATCGGATCGAAACGGCCTTCCTTGTTGTAGACCTGAACGCATTGTTTCAAAACCAGACCGCAGATCTTGCCGTCTTTGACCAGGATCTCTTTCGGACCCCAGCAGTTCTTGATCGTAACACCTTCTTTGGTGGCTTCTTCGATCTCGTCCCTGGCAGCCGGCATTTCATCCGGTCCTTCCAGACAGTACATTTCAACTTCAGTTGCACCGGCACGTAATGCAGTTCTTGCGACATCAATTGCAACGTTGCCGCCGCCGATGATGATCGTCTTACCGCTTAAGAGTTTGCCCATTTCTTTATTGGCCTGTCTTAAGAAATCAACACCGCTCATTGCGTATTCTTCATTCGGAATATTTGCCTTTCTGCCGGCCTGTAAACCGATGGCCAGATAGATGGCTTTGTATCCCTGGTCTCGGAGATCCTGAATTGTGAGATCCTTGCCGATCTCTACACCGCATCTGATCTCTGCCCCCATCGCTTTGATCACATCGATCTCGGCATCGATAACGCTCTTTTCCAAACGGAAATTCGGAATGCCGTACCGCAGCATGCCGCCCGGTTTTTCTTCTTTTTCAAAGACGGTTACCGGATAGCCCTGCTTCCTTAAGAAGAAAGCAGCGGAAAGTCCGGCCGGGCCGGCACCGATGATGGCGATCTTATAATCATCCCACTGTTCACCGACATCGTTGTAGCAGTTCGGGATATAGCGGTTCTCTTCTTTTAATTCCTGTGCAGCGATGAACTTCTTGATTTCATCAATTGCGACCGGCTGATCGATTGTACCTCTGGTACATCTGTCTTCACAGCGCTTGTTGCAGACAGCACCGCAGATGGCCGGGAACGGGTTATCCTGTTTGATCAGCTTGAGGGCATCCATATATCTTCCGTCCTTGACCATATTGATATAGCCCTGAACGGAAAGATGAACCGGACAAGCTGTCTTGCATGGAGCTGTGCCGCTGTCATAGACGTTGATCTTGGCGTCTTCACGGAAATTCTTGTTCCATTTATCCGGACCCCACTTCTGCGCATCCGGCAATTCGGTCTTCGGATATGTCAAAGAAGAACCGTCTTTCAAGCAGAGCTTCTGGCCAAGTTTAGCTGCACCAACCGGGCAGACTTCCACACACTTGCCGCAGGCAACACATTTCTTCTTGTCAACATGTGCGCGATAAGCGGAAGCTGACATATTCGGCGTATTGAATAACTGCGATGTCCGAAGGGCATTACAGGTACCCGGTGAACAGTTGCAGATGCCGACGATCTTGTCTTCACCGTCCAGATTGGTGATCTGATGGACAAAGCCCTTCTCTTCGGAACGCTTGAGGATCTCCATCACTTCATCGTAAGTGATGTAGTAGGCATCCTTATGGGTCTCGACGATGTATTCGGCCATATCACCGACAGCCAGACACATGTAGCCTTCAATATCACCGACACCCTCACCGCGCATTGCCTGCTGTCTGCGGCAGGAACATACGTCGACACAATACTTGTCGTATTTCTTTAACCAGTGCGAGAGGTGCTCGACACTGACTGATTTGGATTCATGTTCGATCGCTTTTTCGACCGGAATGACATGCATGCCTAAACCGCCGCCGCCAGGTGGCACCAGTCTTGCGACCTTGCCGACCGGAACGCTTGAGGCGTAGTTGAAGAAGGTGGCAACTTCCGGATGATCCTTCAGAAGTTTGGAGTTCATCATCATGTATTCACCGGAACCGACAACCCATTTCGGAATGAAATACTGTCTTCTTCTTTCCGGGTTCTCACGGTCAAATTCCATCAGACCGATCTCACAGATCTTAAATGCCATTGCCTCGGCTTCTTCAGGAGTCATACCGTTTTTCTCTGCCAGTTCTTCCGGCAGCATTTTGACGACTCTTTTTTTGCCAAACGACAACATGAACCTGATTTCTTCCTTGCTGAGGAGACGGTCCAGGATCCAGAAATCCGGCATCCAGGTCTGTACATCACCCGGTTTGCGGATACCGATGTCATCGGTAATCATATTGGCAAGTTTTTTGACTAACTCCTCCTTTTCCGGATCTGTACATACATATTCCTCATTGAAAAAATCCTTTTCATTGAACATGTAGTTATTAAGTTTCTCAGGTATCATAATTGCTTCTCCTGTATTTCTTAACTGCATTATATCATGCTGAACTTTGTTAAAAAACAGACAAATTCAGGATCATTCCCCATCACCTTTCCTTTTCTGACAAAAGACATATATTATATAAAGGATGACAGATCAAAATACGGAGGATCATTATGAAATACTACGTTTCCCTGAAAGAAGCCAAGAAAGAAGAATCCGGCAACGGCCATTATTCTTACCCGCTTTTAAACGAATTCAACGGCTGTCCAAAAGATGTAGCCAGCGGAGTCAGTTATTACACGTCAAACGAATTCACTCCACCGGCTGTTCATGAATTCCACGAAGGATTCATGGTCTTATCCGGCAAGGGCTATGCCAGAGTGGATGATGAAGAATTTGCCTTAGACGATAAGATCTCCTTCTTTGTCCCGGCTGGCAAAAAGCATTCCCTTCGCTGTGAAGGATCGGACAAACCGCTCGTCCTGTTCTGGTTTCACGCAAAAGCTTAAATCGTTTCCTGCAGCCAATTAAAAGCCACCTTTTAAACAAGGTGGCATTTTTCTTTTTTAATTTCTGATGGATTACTGAACGACGTGATTGGCCTGGTAGTCTTCTCTATGAGTTTCCCAGAGGGAAATCATGTCGTCAATGATAACTTCCTTATCGACGATCTCCATCTCGACAACATCCCCGTTCTGAAACTCAAGCATGAAGGTATTGTCGTTATCAGTATCACCGATATTGAACGGCAGCGTTTCCAAACCGTCAACATCATCGATATACAGCATCTCCTTTTCTTCATCGTAGAGGATATCGCCGTAATCGTATACAAGCAATTCCGATCCGTCGCTGTTGGTGATCATAATCGCACCAAACGAGATATCAGAAGGATCGTCGTAAATAAAGTAGATTTTATTTCCGGCTTCGCTTTCTCCTTCAGCACCCGCAACAAAAGTCTCATTCCAACGGGCTCTTAAACCGGTCGGATCATCATCGTTTGTCACAGTCGTCGTGCTGACACCGTTTTCGACCGTCGTGGTTGTTGTGGTCGAACCGCTGTCCGTTGTAACGGTTGTCGAGACAGAAGAACTCGTAGAAACACTGCAGCCGGATAAGACCAGGAGCATCATCAAACATAAAACAATAAACTTTTTCATATTTCTCCTTTTTTATCAGATCAATCGATCCAGCCTTATTATAATCGCTTCAAAGATCACTGAACAAACAGGAAAATCAGCGTTTCGGCAATCATGAGAAGCATCGCGATGATGATTCCCGGGCAAGAGAAGAAGACAACGTTGGTGATACGGTTGGAACGAAGCTTCTGTATTTTGATCCTTTCATAGCGTCCTGAAAGCATCAGGTAGGCAGCGATCACCACAACCGCTACCAGTCCATAGGCCATGTACTGGATGACGGATGCCGGTATAACAACCAGGGCATAAATCAAAGAATTAAACAGGATATGGATGAAGATCGTCGGAACGATGTTTTTATAACGCAGAGCTGTCTTGCCAAGCAGCACGCCCATGGCAAATGCCGGGATCATCTCGACAAAACTGCGGTGTGCCAGAGCAAAGATGACCGCCGAAGCATAAAGACCGAAATTCTTGCCGTACTTGGCCAGTACATTCAGTAAAACGCCTCTAAAGGCATATTCCTCAATTAGCGGCGTCACAATGGTCAGCATGAACACATAAAGGAAATTGTTCAAAGCTGCCTCGTCATAGCTGAATCCGATGCTGGAAATCAGTTTGGCCTGCATGCCCAGATAGGAGAACAGGATATTGGACACATAGGTCAGGCCAATACATATGGTAAAGAAAACGATCGCCTGTACAAACAGATCGACGAATGTCGGATTGAAATTTCTGGTCATCTTCTTCAGCGGCAGTTTGAACACCTTGCGCATCAAAAAGAAAGGAATGATCGTTCCAAATACGACCATAATCAGATAAAGACCGTAATAAAGAAACTCATCACGCAATATTTCCGATTGTGAATTGACCAGATAATAATGAAAAAAGAACGGTAGAATCAAGACCGCCAAAGCGTAGATGATCAGCAGAAGACCGATCGTGTTGAAACTGCGTCTGGCATATTTCTTGGAGATGCGACGCTCTTTTTTGCTCATATACATTGATTATATCTTTTTTTCAAACTAATAGTAAAATTCAGTTTAAGTTCACATTCGAAGACTATAGTAGTAACTGAGGTGAGGAAAAAATGAAAGTAAACATTAAGAGTATCATTATTATCTTTCTGGTCGCCTTGCTCGGTTCCGGTCTGGGAACATTCGGTGTCATGTCGATGTACAATCGGGACAATAAAGGTAATACAGGAAGCAGCGTCGTAGTTAACGAAGTACAATACACCAATCTGGAAAAGAGCGATTACACCAAAGCAATCGAGAAAGCCTACAATACGGTCGTTGAGATCAAATGCACCGTCAAATCCAACATTTCTTCCGGCTTCTTCTTCTTTGAACAGGGAAGCACGACCAGCGTATCGAGCGGTTCCGGTGTCATCATTTCAAGTGATGGCTATATCGTCACCAATGAACACGTCATCGACGGTCTGGTGGATGAAAGCACACTGGAAGTCAAAGCCTATAACGGGCAGACCTATTCGGCCAAAGTCATCGGTTACGATGCCAAGACCGATCTTGCATTGTTAAAGATCGACGGTCAGGATCTTCCATACGCTTCCTTCGTCGATTCCGGACAGCTGATGCTCGGACAGGATGTCATCGCCATCGGTAATCCATTAGGGCTTGGCATTTCCTGCTCCAACGGTATCATTTCTGCTCTGGAAAAAGAGATTGCCATCAACAACGTCTATATGACCGTGATTCAGACCAATGCAGCAGTCAATGCCGGAAACTCCGGCGGTGGCTTGTTCGATATCAACGGCAATCTGATCGGTATCGTTAATGCTAAAAAAGCATCCAACTACACCAATACTTCAGTCGAAGGCATGGGCTATGCCATCCCGGCAAATACCGTTACCAGAATCATTGAAGAACTTATGAATAACGGCTATGTCAAAGACAGAGCAACATTAGGCGTCAAGGCCGCAGCCAATTCATTCTATTACACCGGAGATGGTGTTCTGATTACCGAAGTGATCGAAGGCAGCAGCGCTGAAAAAGCCGGCATTCAGGCAAACGATATCATTACCGCTCTGGATGGCCAGCCTGTATCGACCTATGCTGATCTGGTTAAATTATTGGAAAGCGAAACAGTTGGCGATACCGTCGATATTTCGATACTGCGTGATGGAAAAGCCATGACTTTCAAGATCACATTGCAGGATGCCAGCAGATAATAGGATCAAAATCAAAAAACAAGGCAACAAAAAAAGAAGATCAGTACGATCTTCTTTTTCATTTCCTTTAGTCTTCGTCGTCGTCTTTTCTTTCGGCGGCTGTAGCAGCAACAACCTTATCGGTAACGTTCTGCGGAGCTGCTTCGTAACGGTCGAAGTCGATAACGTAAGTACCTCTGCCCTTTGTCATGGAACGAAGTTCCGTTGCATACTTCAGCATTTCAGCCATCGGTACTTCTGCTTCGATTCTGGCTTCGCCGGAATCAGCTGAACCGGTATCCAAGATCATGCCACGTCTCTTGTTGAAGTCGCCGATGATATCACCGGTGTATTCTTCCGGACAGATGACTGTGACTTTGCCGATCGGTTCGAGAAGAATCGGGTTAGCCTTAGGAATACCAGCCTTGAATGCCAGTCTGGCAGCTGCTTCGAAGGAGTTTGGCTTGGAATCAACCGGATGGTAAGAACCATCATACAGTGTAGCCTTGACATTGACGACCTTGCAGCCGGCAAGAGGGCCTTTTGCCATACAGCTTCTTAAGCCTGCTTCGACAGACGGGAAGTAGTTCTTTGGTACAGCACCGCCGAAGACTTCTTCTGCGAATACCATTTCTTCTGAATCAGGGTTCGGTTCAAATCTTACCCAGACATCACCATACTGACCGGCACCGCCGTTCTGCTTCTTGTATTTACCCTGAACTTCGGACTTGCCTCTGATCGTCTCACGATACTGAACCTTCGGTTCCTTGAGAACGATTTCAACTTTATATCTGGTCTTCAGTTTGTTGACAACAACATCAAGCTGCTGATCACCGACACCATAGAGGACCTGTTCGCCGGTCTCGGCATTTCTTACGAAATTGAGGGACTTATCTTCGATAAGGACCTTCTTGAGGGCATCAGACATCTTGTCTTCGTCATCTTTTGTCTTAGGAGATACGGCAACACCCAGCATCGGACGCGGATATTCGATGTCTCTGTAGACAACTTTCTTTTCCTTTGTGCAGAGTGTATCGTTGGTTTCTGTGACCAGCAACTTGGTCAAAGCACCGATATCGCCGCAGGAAAGCTTGTTGATCGGATTCTGCTGTTTGCCGCAGACAGTGAAGAGACCACCGGCCTTTTCTGCCTGGTCCTTCTTGGAGTTGTATAACGGTGTTGTAGCCGTCAGAGTTCCGGACAACACTTTGACATAAGAGATCTTGCCGACGAACGCATCAACGACAGTCTTGAAGACCAGTGCGGAGAATACTTCGGAATCGTCAGTCTTGAGGACAGTGCCGTTCTTATCGGTAACTGTACCGTAATCGATGTAGACCGGGCAGTTTTCCTTGATGAAGTCCATCAGAGAAGTAACGCCTGCACATCCGGTAGCAGTTCCGGCAAATACCGGCTTGACATCGCCTGAATTCAAAGCGAGCTTAAGACCTTTTGCAGTCTCTTCCGGTGTGAACGGCTCGCCTTCGAAGAATTTTTCCATGAGTTCGTCATCTGCAGAAGCGATGGCTTCGGAGATCTGATCGAAATGCGGATTGGAAGGATCATCAAGGACCTTGTTGGAACCGGTCATCTTCTTGCCTTCCATAACAGGAACTTCAAACGGAACAACGGAATCACCGAATTTCGCTCTTAACTCATCAACAGTCTTCTCAAAATTCGCGTTGTCATCATCGATCTTGTTGATGAAGAAAACGACCGGGATGCTGTTTTTCTTGCACAGTTTGACAGCACTTTCCGTACCGGATTCGATACCGTCCTTAGCTGAAACGACGATGACTGCCAAGTCAGCTGCTGCAGCACCGGTGACCTTTTCACCTTCATAATCCAGGTAACCCGGAGTATCGATGAAATTGATCTTTACATTCTTCCACTCAACCGGAGCGATGGCTGTATAAATAGATACGCCTCTTTTCGCTTCTTCCGGATCGTAATCCATTGCTGCTGTACCATCGGTCGTCTTACCCATACGATCGATTGCCTTAGTCTGGAACAATGCAGATTCAACCAAGGCGGATTTGCCGGCACCGGAGTGGCCAAGCAATACGACATTACGAATGTCTTTTGCCAAGTATTCTTTCATAATTTAATTCCCCTTTTCCCTTATTTTAATGAATTGATAAGCTCTTCATTATTTTTATCACGAACATATTGTAACGCAGTTCTGCCGGCATTGTCTTTTACAGACTTATCCGCTCCTCTGTTGAGCAGATAGATTGCCAGATCCGTGTAGCCGCCATAGCTGGCACGCATCAGGCAGGTGCAGCCTTCATTGTCTCTCTTATTGACATCGGCACCCTTTGCCAGCAGATAGTGAATGACATCTACCTTGAAGCCTGTAACAGATTCCATCAGAGCAGTACGTCCCTTGCTGTCGATGGCATCCAGTTCAGCGCCGGCTTCAACCAGAGTCTCAACGACTGCTGATTCGCCCTGGAAAGCAGCTCTCATCAGAGCCGTTCTTCCGTTGTTGTCGTGTGAATTGACATCGCTTCCGGCATTCAGCAGCATCTCACAAATATATCTGTGCCCATGTTTGGCAGCGCCCATCAGAGCCGTATCATTATTCTTGTCTCTGGCTCTGCAGTCAGCCCCGCTTTCCAATAGTTTTTTTACGATTTCCTCATATCCTCTTTTTGATGCCCTCATCAGAGCCGTTCTGCCGTCACCGTTCTTGCAGTTTGGATCAGCTCCCTGTTCGATCAGCTTGTTGACGTCGTCAAGTCTTCCGGTACTGCAGGCTTCCAGTAAAGCATCATTTATTGCTTGACCCATTTTGAATAACCTCCTTATCAAACAAATAAAAAGTGAACGCTATGACGTCCACTTAAAAAGTTTAATTTATGCAAAACACAAGTAAAGAGCTATTAACCCCTAAGATAGTATTCTCCCTTGCAACTGATGTTCTCATATTATTAAACAATTCCTTTATGACTACATTTTACCTTCTAACAACATCTCTTTCAAGTCATAAAACCATGAAAGTATTTTCATAGTTTTAGCCTCTTTACTGCCCTCTTATAATCCGGCATATTGTTCACCACAACCTCATAAAAACGTTTGGAATGATTGGGCACAATGAAGTGAGTCATCTCATGGACCATGATATATTCAAGACAATATAAAGGATAGTGTATCAGATAAGAAGAGATGGTGATCGAATTCTTTTTTGTATAGCAGACGCCCCATTTGGACTTCATGATCCGGCATTTCAGTTCCGGGATCTGCATATATCCATAATCCCTTAAGAAAGCCAGATGTTTCTGAAGATATCTTTCCGCCTCCATCAAAAGTCTCTTATCAAGGACTTTATAAAGATAATGGATTCCGTCATCACTGTCATCTTTATAACGCAAAAAAATCGTCTTATCCTGTATGGAAACGTTGCTTCGTCCGATCTGCCGAACGAGACGATATGGTTCATCAAAAAGGTAGAAGTATTCTCCGCCGCGATACAGGTTGGAGATCCTTTCCTTATATTTCATCTGGTCATAAGCCTGGAAAATCCAGTCTCTTTTGCTCTCGATAAATCTGTAGACTTCATAATCCGGCATCCGCAAAGGCGCACTGGCCATAATCCTGTTTCCCTTCAGACGAAGATACAGATTCTTAATCCTCTTATGCGTAATCTCGACTTCAAACCGGATTCCTTTGATCTCAATCATAAATTAATTCTATCATTGAAAAAGAAATAATACTTATGATAGAATGAATAGGCACATGGCGGACGTGGTGAAGTTGGTTAACACACCAGATTGTGGCTCTGGCATTTCGTGGGTTCGAGCCCCATCGTTCGCCCCAGATAGACTAAAAGCCTGTTAGAGATAACAGGTTTTTTATTAGTTCATTTTAATATTACTGTAAATAGAAAAATCTTATAAAGTACATATATGTACCATATGAATGATTATTACAGTTTATTATGATCTATAGATTTTTTTAGAATCTTCTTATATATAAAAAGTACAGCTTTTTTATGAACTGTACTCTTTGCTTGATCATTGTATTCTGAATGATTGTCTTATTCTATACCAGTCTTAGGCGGAATATATGGTGTATCTCCTCCACCGCCTGGACTGCTTTCTCTTGTTATCCTGAAGGCAGCAGAACAAGACATGCCTCCGGCAAATTCAGCCGAAATTTTATGATCACCCAAGTCTACTCATAATCAGTTTCCTAAATGAACCCCAATCTAATTGAAACAAGTTGCTACAAACAATAAGCAATCATCCCTACAAATCCGAATTTGCTTTACTCTTTCATTTTACAAAAAAGACTCCGAATTATATAACAGAAGTCTTTGTTTGAATGAATTATGTTTGCTTATTTATATAAAATTAATCTATTTTGGGTTAACTTCATTTAAAATCTTGATTATGGATTCTGCAGCATTTTCATCTATTTGATCAAAACATCTTTCAAAAGTAACAGCAAGATCTCTTTTATAAAGTGGGACATCTTTTAGATCAATCTTAATTCTGATCTTGGAAGCTTCAGCTGCATCTATTAGTAATTGTCTAGGATATGGTTTCAAATGATAATAATCAGTTAGAATATCAAACCATTTCTCAGGAATCGGTTTCTTTCCCTTCTCTGCCATTGATAAGAAGTTCTTGGTGACACCCAAAACATCAGCCATTCCTTTTTGATTTCATTCATTATTTTCACCTTTTCATGTCTTATTGGATCTTCTGTATCTAGCAATAAGTTCAGAGAGCCTATTCTCTTTTAGTTTCTTTGCAATCTCTGCTTTCTGCCCTGATAGCATAAGCAAAGGTATTCTCTCGATGGCCTTCTTATGGAAATGATTCTGGGCGTTCACTATGTGTTCAACTGTGTCTGTCATACGGTTCTGAAACGCATCATCGATTGCCGTTACCTTCTTCTGAAAATCGGTAAGCGCAGAAACCGTCAGAGTAGTGTCTGCAGAAAACACACTCACCAGCAGCAATGCCGTCAGATTGATCGTGCTTTCAGGAACCGCTTCTATCAGAGTGTCCACTGCAGGCAGTATGGTTTTCATGATCGGAATGGATGCCGCGCCGAATGCGATCGAAGTAGGAACGCTTGTCCTTCCGTTGATATTAAGAGGTACTCTGCTGTAATCCCACCATCTTGCATGGAACAGTTTTTCTAAGATCCAGGAAGTTGGATATTCGAGGATCATGCTTACAACAAATCCTGCAGCAAACATCTGCCAGGGACTGAGATCAGGCAGGATGCTCTCCTTTACAAGATTGCATGCGAAAAGACCTATGATCCCTCCGCATCCGTATATGGGGCAGATCGGTCCGTAGAGAAATCCCCTGTTGGCCCACTTCCTGTCTTTTGCCGTACAGTATATGCTTTCCCAGACCCATCCGAGAAAGGCAAACATGAAAAATATGACTATCACCTTATTCATTAGATCATCATCCTTTATACTTTGTTATCACAGAATACACCTCTTTAGGGCACACCCGTATGATATATATTATTATAATACTGTAATTGATGGATATAGTCTTGAAACTTCACGTTCAAATTCTTCTGGTGTTTTTCTTTTATTGCCAGCACATACCGAACATCCATTCCCAGCCAAAAGACTAGATGGCTCACTTTCCCATTCATTTCCGCAGATATTACACTTAACTAGTATTTTATCCTTATTACCAATGTAATTTCCTAAAACTTTTATGTTAACAAAGCTTTTAATACATATTCATGGTTTATATCGGTTATAATTGATTGGTTTGATGGCCTACCACCGTTGTTCACCTCTAAAACAAGCAATACCTTACGCAGGATTATTTTTCATTTTTTTACAGGAAAATTAAATCATCAAGCGCAAAATAAAGAGAGAAACCTGAAGTTTCTCCCTTTTTCACATTCTTTGATTTACTTGTTATTTACCTATTCTGCTTAAAAGAGCATCACTGTCATTTTCACCAGAGAAGAATTCCAATGTGACTGTAGCATGACCTCTCTGTTCAAATACGTCGAACCCAACATACTTATGCAGTTCTTCATTCAGGTATGCGTATGTTCTGTATGAACCTACAGTCTGTGGATTGATGTAATCATATCCCTGCTCTTCCATTCTGGCAACATATTCATCAAGGTATGCATATGCTTCATCCAGAGTATCAAATGGCTGGTAAACCAA
>JAEEGL012311652.1_pt1 | contig 19422 bp, 16 predicted proteins | sample 9134231 | NCBI WGS metagenome assembly JAEEGL01 (sample SAMN16246548, study PRJNA631951) | gut metagenome | biome: gut microbiome; feature: rumen; material: fiber-attached | host: Bos | place: Iran: Karaj | collected 2018-10
CCCTCATAGAGAAATTTTTCTTCATAGTTGCAGTTGAGCACGGCTTCTCTCCTCTCTTTCTATCCCACATTATTTTGCCGGATCTGCTCTGTACAGACCCCTGCCTGATTTCGTTGCCTCATGCGGATTTGTCTCCCGGACTTTCCCATAAAAGGCGTACATTCCTGCGAGCTTCTTTTCTCTGTTCGCCGGCCGCTATTTCCCTTTTCGACACTCTTTTCGGAAAACGGACCTTCGGCAGGAAAAAGATTTTCTTAATATTATAATTGCTTTGTCAGCACATTGCAAGCCCACAGAATAATGTGTATAATACTTTTGAATTCTGTCAGTTTTTCTCGATGATTTCGGAGTGTGTTTTGCGTGAAATCGACCCTTCCCTGCAAAAAAGTCCTGATCGCCACCATGAGCCTTGAGCTGGGCGGCGCAGAAACGCATATCGTAGAACTTTGCCTCCAGCTGCACGACCGCGGGCTGGAGGTCGTTGCCGTGTCTGCCGGCGGTGTTCTGGTAGAGCGTCTCTCGTCTGTCGGGATCCGACACATCGAGGTTCCGCTCAATTCCCGCTCCCCCGCAAGCATGTGGAAGGCCTATCGTCTCTTGCGCCGGATCCTGCACGAAGAGCAGCCCGACCTTGTCCACGCCCATGCTCGGATCCCCGCCTTTCTGCTCTCCTCTCTGTGCCGGATACAGGGCATTCCGCTCGTTACCACAGTGCACGGGAGCTACGATGTGTCGCTGCCGCTGCGTCTTCTGACCCGATGGGGCAGCAAGAGCCTCGCCGTAAGCGAGGACATCCGCAGCTATCTGGTGCAAAACTACGGGATCGCGCAGCGCGATATTTTTTCAACGGTCAACGGAATTGACGCGCGTCGCTTCTCTCCCAACGAAGCGGAAGGCCGTGCTCTGCGGGAGGAGCTGAGGTTGGCAGAACAGGATCTCGTGCTGCTCAGCGTCTCCCGTCTGGACCGGGATGCCGACGGCGGCGTGCTTCGCCTGCTGGACGAGGCCCCGCTCTTAAAGGCGGATCATCCAAATCTCAAGCTCCTGATCGTGGGCGGCGGGGAGCACGAAGCGATGCTGCGGCAGCGGGCCGAGGCGCTCAATGCGAATGCCGATGCGCCCTATATTCTGATGACCGGTCCCCGCAGCGATATCCCTCGCTTCTGCAATGCCTGCGACCTGTTTTTTGGCGTCTCCCGCGCGGCGCTGGAAGCGTCGGCCTGTGCCCGTCCGGTTTTGCTGGCCGGCACGGCGGGCTATCTCGGCCCCCTCGACGAGCAGACGCTGGAAGACGCCGTGCGCACCAACCTCACCTGCCGCGGCTTTCCGTGGCCCGAGGAACCCTGCCTCTCCGTTGCCGTCTCCAAGCTTCTGGCGCAGCCGGGCGCGGGCGCCTTCGGGCGAGAGCTGGTACTGCGGGAATATACAGTTGAACGGATCGCAGAAGATGCGCTCACCTGTTACCGTGCCGCCCTGCTCGACAACCGGCATGCCCGCTATGATTTTCTGCTGGCCGGCTACTATGGTTATGGCAATGCTGGCGATGAGCTTTTGCTGCATACCATTGTGGAGAATCTGCTTGCCGCGCGGCCGGATGCCGCGATCTGCGTGCTCAACCACACAAGGCAGGCTGCCTCCTGTCGACAGGAGGTCGCGCTCGCCCGGCGCTTTTCCCTGCGCGAGGTGCTCTCTGCTCTGCGCAGAAGCCAGGTGCTGATCTTCGGCGGCGGAAATCTGCTGCAGGATGTGACCAGTTCCAAATCTTTGATCTACTATCTTTTTCTGCTTCGCACCGCTAAGCGACTCGGCTGCAAAACCATGCTCTATGGCAACGGCATCGGCCCGCTCCGCTTCTCCCAAAGCCGGCGATCCTGTGCAAAGGTGCTGCAGACGGTTGACGCCATCACGCTGCGCGACAGTGATTCTGCCGGGCTTCTGGAAGACCTCGGCGTGTCGACAGAACGGGTCGTGCTGACGGCCGATGAAATCTTCACAGCGGTACAGGAGCCGCTCCCAAAATTCCCCTCTCTTCCGGAGGAGCCCTATCTTGCCGTTTCTCTGCGCAGCTGGGACAAATGCGACGCACAGTTCGTGCCGAAGCTTGCGCGCGCCTTAGACCGGGTCTGCGCGCAACACCGTCTGCCGGTGCTCTTCGTCCCCTTCCAGCCCCAATATGATACCGATCTTTGCCGGCAGACGGCCGAGGCGATGGTCCACGACGCGCAGATCTTTCAGGGGAAGGAAGACGCTCTTTTGAGCGCTATCACCAATGCCAAGGCGGTGGTAGGCATGCGGCTGCATGCCCTCATCTTTGCCGCGGCGGCCGGCGTTCCCTCGGTCGGCATCGTCTACGACAACAAGGTCAGCGCCTTCTTGGAGCTGCTGGGCGAGGGGGTCTCCGTCTCCTGTGAAAACCTGGACGAGTCCCTTCTGGTTCACAGTCTCACCGCTCTTTTATCCGACAACGAAGCGGCGCAGCGCACCAGGGCCTCCGCACAGCGACTGGCCCGCAGCGCCGCCCAAAATGCCAGGATCGCCTGCAGCCTGCTGAAGGGAGAACCCTCATGAATCCTTCAAAAAACAACCGAATCTTGGGCGTTGACTATGGCGACGCCCGCACAGGGCTCGCCCTTTCCGATCCCCTTGGTCTTCTGGCAAGCTCTTTTACGGTCATCCATGAGCGCAACCCCGAACGGGTGGCCGACCGCGTGGCCGAGGCGGCTCTTCAAAACGGGGTCTCGCAGATCGTTCTCGGCTTTCCCCGCAACATGAACGGCACTGAGGGGCCGCGCGCCGAAAAAACGCTGCTCTTTAAAGAGATGCTGGAGCAGCGTTTTGAAGGCGAAGTCATCCTTCGCGATGAGCGCAATACCACGGTTTCTGCCACGCAGATTCTCAACGAGACCAACGTGCGCGGGAAAAAGCGCAAGGGAATCATCGATGCGGTGGCCGCCACTATTATTCTGCAGGACTATCTCGACAGTCTCCGTTAAAGCAATGGGAACGCTCTTTTCCCCTTCTCCTCGGGAGACGGGCACAGCTTCCCCCACAGGATCACTCGATCAATTCCTTTCGCCTGTCAAAACATCCCAAACGAAACGGCGGCTGCCGCTTCGTTTGGGATGCTTCTTTCCCCAAGGGGATGTGCGAAAGAATCTGTGCGTATCTCCTTGTATATTCCATTTTCGAATTCGCCGTTTTTGCCGGTCTGTTTTCACGGCGCTGCGGTCAATCCGTCTGATTCCACACACGGGCCAAAATCTTCTGCACGTCGTCGGTATCTGCGCAGCCGTCGCCGTTCAGATCGGCTTCAAGCCGCTGCCGAGGGGTGAGAGCCCGTTCTTCTGCCGCCGTCAGTCTCCCAGTAAAGATGGCATAGACCAGACGGGCATCCTGCAGATCGACGCGGCCATCCTGATTCACATCCCCCTCCAATCCAAGCGAGGACGGCGGCACAGTGCGGTCGATCGCGATATTCTCTCCCACATTACCTGATTCGGCTGGCAGGGGAACGATCGCTGTGTAGACGTAGCGTCCCTGCGCCTCGTCGCTGCACGCGGAGGAGAAGAGCAAAGGGATTCCCTCGTAGCTGTATGACCCCGTCTCAAGGGGAGAAGCGACCTCCAGCCGCAAAATCCCGTATCCCCTTGGCGCCAGCCTTGCCTGTGCGCCGGTCAAGAGGACCACATCTCCGTCGACCGTTTGCCTGACCGTCAAAACGACCGGCCCTGTTACAAACGCCCCGGGGAGCGTTGCGCGGTCTCCCTCCAGCGTCAGTGCCGTCGGCCTCCCTGAAACCGTGCAGCGCAGCTCCGTGATGCGGGTTCCCTCATCGGGTGCAATTTGCAGCACCACGTCCTGCCCTGCCTGTACCTTCCCTTCAGAGACGGTCCCTGACAGCAGCGTGACCTGCGGCGGCAGCGTGATCGAATAAGAATAGGTGCGATAGGCGGCATAAAGCTCCCGATCGCCTACGCTTCCCCGCTCGATCCGCGTGACCCTGTTCCCTGTCAGGGACGCATCCTCGAACCAGCCCAGAAACTCGCCATAGGGATAGATTGCATCCCACAGTCCGAAGGAGTCACTCTCCACCGTGTAAAACGTGGGATTGCCGGCCGGAGCCTCGCCCGGCTGTGCGTAGTAGGTGATCTGATAAACGATGGGTTTTGCCCGTGCCTCAAACGCTGCGCTTTGCTCAAAGGACATCCGGTTCAGCTCCACAAAGGAGAATCCTTCCGTCTCTTCGCCGTCCGTATGGAACCAACAGGCGCTCGGCAGCTGATACCCTCGCTCCACCGATGGCTGCGGATCGAGGAGGGGCAGGGTGCATGCGCGGTCGGCATACAGACCAAACTGCCCGTATTTCACATAGGCGCGCTCCTCTCCGCATATCGCATGCGCTCCTGCCGACAGAGAGATCTCCAGATTCCAGAGGAATACCCGCTCGTCCTCCCCTGTCTCAGGGAAGACCCGCTCTCCATCCAGTTTCAGCGCGCAGTCTCCGATCGAAAAGACGGCTTCTCCGGTTCTCACATTCTCCGGCACGGAGAATACCAGCGTGCCAAGCAAAGTTCGCTTTCCTCCGAGAGGATATCCCGATTCCGAAGCGGGGCAGTAGAGCCACAGGGTATGCCCTCCCTCTTCCCATGCGGCCGACAGACCGCCGAAAAGATTCTGTGTCTCCGAATAGACAAGCTCTTCGCCGCTGAACTGGATGGGAAGGCTCAGCTCTCCGAGCAGTCCGTCCTGCGGCGTCAGCAAGAGCAGATCCACCGCGAGGTTCTCTGCGGCATTGACGTGGCGCAGTCTCGGCCGCAAAATAAGGGTCGGTCTTTCAACGGCATAGGTTTCGAGCAGCACCAGGGCGGTATCGCCCCCTACCGCCACACGGCAAAGCCCCTCCTGCAGTGCAAAGAGCAATTCCTCAGTTTCTCCCGCTTTGCTGACGGCAAGGCAGGAATATCCTTCCGATCCGGCGTCGCATGGGAGTCCCACCACAATTTTGGCCGATACGGGAACGGGCTCGCCTGCACACTGAACTCCGAACCGATATGCCACGCCGCCCTGCTCCTGAAAGGCGTAAAGCTCCTGAAGCTGGGGCGTGAGCTGCGTTCCTCTCACCGGTTCACAGCGCTCAAGCTGCAAGATCACGTCTCTTCCCGCTGCAGCCTCGCGCAGCTCCCGAAGAGCGGCAGACGATAGTTCCAGGCTGCCCACATCGGTTTGGATCGTGAGCTTGTCCGCCCGTACCGCAAGGCCTCTCAACGCCGCATTCCGAAGGGTGATGCTCGCCCCGCCGGCGACGACCTCTCGTCCGCAAAGGGCGCGCAGCGAAACTTCCCTGTCCTGTGCCGTCTCTTCCACAACGAGCGATACTGCTGCTTTTGCCGCACCGCAGTTTTCACAAATCAAGCACCCTTCCCAATCTCCCGCGCTCCATTGATGTGGAACGGTCGGCGTGGGATCGGTTCGAATCTGATCTCCGCAATTGCAGCGCATAAGCGTGTATCCCTGCTGCGTGCAGGTGGGCGCGATCACGATCTCCTGATATGTATGCATATGCCCCTTGGGCTCAGCACTGTAGCGCGCATAAACGGTCTGCGAAACCGTTATGCTGCCAAGATTTGCCGGCTCTCCCCCTTCTTCGGCCGTGTACCAACCGACGAAGTAGTAAATGTAGGTCTCGTCCTCCTGCTTCACAGGCGGATCGGGCGGCGTAACGGCGGCACCGTATCGAACCGTGATCCGCTCGAGTTCAAGGGTTCCGGTCTCGTTGTAAAAGCACACGGTGACGTCCGGCGCGGGCACGACCTGCCAAAACCCATAAAACTCGCTGCGCTCATCGGTGATCTGGCTCAAATCCGCCCCCGCAGCCAGAGAAACCTCCCCGAAAAAGGGTTCTCCAGTCCCACGATAAAAGCCGCCGGACAGAACTCCAATTTCTCCTTCGTTTAAGATGGCGTATCGCCCGCTGAACGCGCCTCCTGAGATTTCACGCAAGAGACCGCTGCTTGAAACTGCGCTGCCGCCAAGACTCCACACCTGTCCGCAGATCGGTCCCGTATCGCAAATCGCAAGCTTCCCCCGATTGACCAGCGCATCTGCGCCGTCCACCTCTACCGTGTGTCCAAAGAGGTCGAGCACAAGGTCGACCCCCTGAAAAACCACATAGGATTCTCTGCCTGCCGCATCGCGTTTCAATCGGATATTGCCGATTTTGCTCTCACTGTCGGCAACGATCCCGATCGCCTGCTCCAAAGTTTCAGCGGCAATGCTTTCTCCGCTGCCCCAAAGGTGCGTCCGTGCTTCATCCTCATACAGAACGACCTCAACCGCCGCGGAAGGGCGGATCTCAAGCCCTCCCTCTGTCAATGCAAACCGCTCTGTACAGGGATTCCCGTCTGTATCCGCAGCCGACAGCAGCACCAGAGAAAGGGGGTATTCTCCCTCCGGCGGTTCCTCAAAACGCAGCAAAAAGAGCACGCCGTCTTCCGAAGCGGCAAGCTCCCCCGACCAGAGAATCTGCGTCCCGTTCCCTGTGATCGACCCCGAAGAACAGAGCGTTCCCGCCTGTTCCCCTGTCTCCACGGAATTCAGAACAAGTTCTCTGCCGATATCGACGATCAGAGAAAACTCCGTCAGCCCCGGATTATTCGTGATCGATACCGGAACGACGACCTCCCCCGCCCCAGCTTCTGCCGTGACGGCGCCGACCGAGAGCGTGGGAACAGACTGTGCACGGACGGGAAGGAGCAGCGCCGCAGCCAAGATCGCGACAAGGAGTCCAAATCCTGCTGTTTGCCTTTTCAAAGCCTCTCACCTCAGAATTGAGCTCGATATACAAGATTTTACAATCTTACAATATATAGAATATAGGGAAAGACAGGATTTGTCAATTGCCGATCGCCCCCAGATTTGTCCGATTTTGGGGCGCATGCGATCCCTCTGTTGCAGCACTGCCGCACGGAGATCGTCACTCCTCCTTCGGAGAAGAATCTCTTCCCTGAAAGAGCTCAAAACAGCCGGCAAAGAGCAGCATCCCCGCAAAGAGCTTGCGAAGAAGGGTCTGATCGATCGCAGTTGCGAAAAATGCCCCAAGCAATGCGGCTGCAGCTCCGAAGAGGGTCCCCCTCCAAGCCGTACGGCTTTCAATGTTTCCTTTTCTGAAATGGATCAAAACGGCAATCGCGGCCACGGGGAGAAAATAGGCCAGATTCACGCCCTGTGCGACCGTCTGTTCCACCCCCAGAAACCCTGAGAGCAAAAGAATGAGCAGGCTTCCTCCGCCGACGCCCATGCCGCTCAGCACCCCGACGCCGCAGCCCAGCAGCGCCAGCCAAAGCTTATCTGACATACATCCTCCCCGCCGAAACGATCAAAAACAGCGCAAATCCCTTGCGCAGCACCTCGGTGGGGATTTTGTTCAGCCAAAGCGCCCCCGCCGCACTGCCCGCTATTCCGCCCAGCGCCAGAGGAAGCGCCAACTCCCAGTCGACTGCGCCGTGAAACAGGTAGACGGCCAGGCTGATTGCTGAAAGACAGGCGGTTGTTACGATCGTGGTAGCATGGGCCTTGTGGAGCTCAATCCCTGTGAGGTGGCGCAGCAGAGGCACCATGAGAAGGCCGCCTCCCCCGCCGAACAGCCCATTCACCATTCCGGCAGCTGCCCCGGGCAGGGTCTCCTTCCACAGGAGTCTTTCTTCAACAGGCTTCTTCATCCATCCCCTCTCCCCTCTTTACACTGCACTTTTTTCATCCTGTGATATAGTCTGCACCGGGTCCGCCGCGGTTATTCCGCATCTTTCGCGGTTCCTCCGATCCGGCCAGAATTTCCATGGTTCTCTGCGCTGCTTCCCTGAAAATCGGGGCTGCCGAAACCGAGCCGGACTTTCCGTTTTCAACGATCACCACCAATCCGAACTGCGGATCGTCGGCAGGGAAATACCCAGCAAAGGAACCGTGCACCACGGGTTCCCCCTGCTCGACCCATCCCGTTTCGGCGGAGGCCGTCTTCCCTCCGACCGAAAACTCTTCCGGCTGAGCCGTCGTCCCCGTGCCGCGGCGGCAGGTTTCCTCCATCATGTGCCTGAGCTTTTGCGCCGTTTCGGCAGACAAAAGCCGAACCGGCTCAGATTTCCCATCGGCAAGATCCCGCAGAAGCTTTCCCTCCTGCAGCATCCCTTCGATCAGGCGGGGCTGCTGCAGCACGCCTCCCGACGCGATACAACAGGTAAGCTGCGCCAGGTCGAGCGGCGTGGCAAGCAGCGACCCCTGCCCGATCGCAAGATTTGCCGCAAGCTGACCGGACCAGACCTCTACAGGCAGGTTTCCGGCCTGCTCCGCAACGCCCCTGCAAAGCAGGGATCCGTCGTCTATCCCCAGTTTGCGGGCCATCTCCAGCGTGGCAAAATATCCCTCCTCTCCCTGCTGCAAAAGCAGGGAAATAAAATAGACGTTGCAGGATTTTTCCATCGCCTCCTCCAGCGTCAGGACTCCGTGCCCGTCTCGTTTGTGGCAGTAGAATACCCGACCTTCGACCATAACGCTGCCGGGGCAGTTGAAAACCGGCGTTTGCGCTCCTCGCTCGAGCGTCTGCGCCGCAACGACCAGCTTGAAGATCGACCCCACATTGTAGGGGGCCAAAACCCGGTTGATCAACTCTCCATGTTCCGAGTCCAGCAGCGCTCCTACCTCGTCCCCTCCATAGGCGGGACGACTGACCGCCGCCGCTATGCTGCCGTCCAGCCGCATCAGAATCGCCGCGCCAGATGCAAGCTCCGTCGTCGCCTGCTCCAGAGCCTCCTGCAGCCGTATATCGAGGGTCGTCATCACGCCGGAGGTTCTGTGATAGCCTTCGTCGATCAGGGCGGCTTTGGTTGAAAGAAGCCCTCCTGCCGCCGTTTTTTGCAGTGCCGCATAGACCCTTGCGCTGCAGCTGCGGAGATAGCTCTCGTAGGCGGCCTCCATCCCGGAGCGCGCCTTGGACCCGTCGGCGCTTAAGGTTCCGACCAGATGAATCGCCGGCGGGGTCGCTCTTCTTTGCAGCGCAGGAAAGCAGATGATCCCCTCCTCCTCGACCGGAGCATGCAGCATAATGCCAAAGGGCGCGCCCTGCTCCAACCGTTTTTCCGCTTCTTTCACCGTCAATTCGCTTGCCGCCGCCAACCTTCTCGCCGCACGGAGAAGATCCCCGCAGTCGTCAGGCTCCACCAGGGCCGCATATCCGCACTCTTCATAATTGAGCGGTTCTCCCCTGCAATCGGTAATCAGTCCCCCTCTTTGACAGAGGGTCAGTTCTGCCTGCTGCTGGCGCTGTGCCTGCACCGCATAGACCTCATTACCCTCTGTGGCTATGGCATACAGGCGCAGCGTTACCTGAACAAAGCTCAAAATAAAGACGATAAAAAGAATCAGCAGACGTTTTGTCAAGCAGACGCCCTCCTCCCTTTGGATTCCCTGCGCGGGCAGTTGTCCCGCATCCGCCGCGCAGAAGGGCCCAACCGATCACGGCGAAAAATCTTTTCGCCGCTCGGCTTTCCTGTCTCCCTTTCCGTCCGGCGCGATGCAACTTCCCTCTCTCCAGCATTTCCCCTTTTTCTTCCAATCATGCATACGCCGCTCCGCAGGGTTTCCGCACCCCTTCTCCACAAAAAGATTTGCCCTAAAACAACAAGAAAAGCTGCCGCAATGCTTCACGCATCGCGGCAGCTTTTCTTCTTCTTTCGATGAATGAGATCAGGCTCAAGCCCGAGCCTCCTTCGCCTTTTCGGCGGCCTCGATCTTCTCGGCGATCATCATATCCTTGACCTTCATGAGTCGAGTCGTGTTGCCACGCTCATTCTCTTCCAGCTTCATCGTGATATATCGGATCGTCTCCTGAAGATTGGGGATCGTGGCATACTCCAGCGCATTCACGCGGCGACGGGTTTTCTCGATCTCGTCGCTCATCAGCTCGGCCGATTTCTCCATCTGTGCCAGCTCGAGCAACTCGGTCAGCACATCGCCCAGCGACCAAACGGCATTGTCGAGCTCACCGGAGGTGAATCCAAAGCCGTAGGGATAGATGTCGCTGCTGTCTCCCGAAGTGGTGAACTGAAAGACGGGGACGTTGACCGACATGATGTTTTTCACTTCCACGTCGACCGCAACCGTTTGACGGGGGCACATCAGCGCCTCCGCAAGGCTCTCATCACTCATGGAAGCCGCTGCCAGCACAAAGCTGCCGTGGGCCTGCATCAGTTTGCGCTCCACAGATTCACGCAGGGCCCTGTTTTTGCGCACCAAATCAAGAAACTGTTTCATGAGTTCGTCGCGCTTATCCTTGAGCAGCTTATGGCCGCGCTGGGAGGTCTTGAGGCGCTTCTTCAGGCGAGTCAGCTCCTGACGAGTCGGGTTGACATTCAATCTCGCCAATTGCTACACCTCCCTATTCCTTCACGGGATAATACTTCTCGATGAGATCGGTCTTGATACGCTTGAGCTCGCTCTTCGGCAGAATCGAAAGCAGATCCCATCCGATATTGAGGGTTTCCTCAATGGAGCGGTTGGTGTTGTATCCCTGAGAGACATACTCCTGCTCAAACTCCTCTGCAAACTTCGCATAGAGCAGATCGATATCGGTCAGAGCAGCCTCGCCGAGGATCGACATCAGTTCCTTCGCATCCTTGCCGCGCGAATAGGCGGCGAAGAGCTGGTTCATCGTGTTGGCATGGTCCTCACGGGTCTTGCCGACGCCGACGCCCTTATCCTTCAGACGGGACAGGGAAGGCAGCACGTCGATCGGAGGGGTAACGCCCTTGCGGTAGAGCTCACGGGAGAGGATGATCTGGCCTTCCGTGATGTATCCGGTCAGGTCGGGGATGGGGTGGGTCTTGTCGTCCTCGGGCATGGTGAGGATCGGGATCATGGTGATGGAGCCGTCTTTGCCCTCAACACGTCCGGCACGCTCGTACATGCTGGCGAGGTCGGTATAGAGGTAGCCGGGGTAGCCGCGGCGGCCGGGGACTTCCTTACGGGCCGCAGAAACCTCACGCAGAGCCTCCGCGTAGTTGGTGATATCGGTCAGGATGACCAGCACGTGCATGTTGCACTCATAGGCAAGATACTCGGCGGCGGTCAGCGCCATACGCGGGGTGGAAATACGCTCGATGGCGGGGTCGTTGGCCAGGTTGATGAAGAGCACTGTTCTGTCGATGGCGCCGGTTCTGCGGAAGTCGGAGATGAAGAAGTCGGCCTCTTCAAAGGTGATGCCGATGGCGGCGAAGACCACCGCGAAGTTGGACTGGCCGCCGAGCACACGGGCCTGACGCGCGATCTGCGCAGCCAGTTCGGCGTGGGGCAGACCGGAGCCGGAAAAGATGGGCAGCTTCTGTCCGCGGACGAGGGTGTTCAGACCATCGATGGCGGAAACGCCGGTCTGAATAAACTCGGAAGGATAGTCGCGGGCCGCCGGGTTGAGGGGCAGGCCGTTGATGTCCATTCTCTTGTCAGCCATGATGGCGGGGCCGTCGTCAATGGGCTCGCCCATTCCGGAGAAAACGCGGCCGAGCATATCTTGGGAAACGGGAAGGTCCAGGCTTCGTCCGAGGAAACGGACCTTCGACGAGCTCAGGTTCAGACCGGATGCGGAGTCAAACAGCTGGACGAGAACGTTGTCGCCATCGACTTCCAGAACCTTACAGCGGCGGATCTCGCCGTTGGCAAGCTCGATTTCACCGAGCTCATCGTAGGCGACGCCTTCGACGTTTTTCACAAGCATCAGAGGACCGGAGACCTCTTGAATCGTTCTATACTCTCTGGGCATTTAGTTCTCCTCCTTTCCAAGGACCTCTTCGACTTCCCGCACGAGTTCCTTGCTGATATCGGCAAAGACCTCGTCGACCTTGTCCTGCGGGACTTCTTTGGCACGGGCAATACGCTCGCGGACCTTGAGGCCGATCAGATCGTCAAGACCCGCGCCCTTGTTCAGAGCGTCAAGGCAGACGTCGTAGTAGCTGAGAACCAAAGCAAGCATCTTGCTCTGCTTGTCGTAGGTGGAGAAAGCGTCGTTGTCGTCGAAAGCATTCTGCTGGATGTAGTCCTCACGGATGGAGCGCGTGACCTCGAGGATCATACGGTCCTCGGCAGACAGCGCGTCAACGCCGACCAGCTGAACGATTTCGTTGAGTTCATCTTCCTTCTGGAGCAGGCTCATCGCGCGGGCGCGCAGGTTGGTCCACTCGGGGGAGATGTTCTCGTTGAGCCACTGGCCCATGCTGTCGGAATACAGCGAATAGCTGCTCAGCCAGTTGATGGCCGGGAAGTGGCGCTTATAGGCCAGCGCAGAATCAAGGCTCCAGAACACCTTCACGATACGCATGGTCGCCTGCGCAACAGGCTCGGAAAGGTCGCCGCCCGCAGGGGACACGGCGCCGATCGCGGTCAAATCGCCTTCGCGGTCGTCGCTTCCCAAGCACTTCACGCGGCCGGCACGCTCATAGAACTGAGCCAGACGGGAGGTCAGGTAGGCGGGGTAACCTTCTTCACCGGGCATCTCTTCCAGACGTCCGGACATCTCACGCAGAGCCTCGGCCCAACGGGAGGTGGAGTCTGCCATGATGGCGACGGAGTAGCCCATGTCGCGGAAGTATTCCGCAATGGTGATACCGGTGTAGATCGAGGCCTCACGCGCCGCAACGGGCATATCGGAGGTGTTGGCGATCAGGATCGTTCTCTTCATCAGAGACTCGCCGGTACGGGGGTCGATCAACTCGGGGAACTCACGGAGCACGTCGGTCATCTCGTTTCCGCGCTCACCGCAGCCGATGTAAACGACGATATCCACGTCGCTCCACTTGGCAAGGGCGTGCTGCACAACGGTTTTACCGGAACCGAAGGGGCCGGGAACGGCGGCGGTGCCGCCCTTGGCGACGGGGAAGAGGGTATCGATGATTCTCTGACCGGTCGTCATGGGCTTCTTGGGCATCAACTTGGTCTTGTAGGGACGGGAACGGCGAACCGGAGTGGTCTGAAGCATCCGAACATCTTCGGTTCCCTTCTCGGTCTTGACCTTTGCGATCGTCTCAACGACCGTGAAGTCGCCTTCTTTGATTTCTTCGATCGTGCCCTCAACGCCGAGGGGGATCATGATCTTATGCAGGACGGGACCGGTCTCCTGTACGGTGCCGATCACGTCGCCAGGGACAACCTTATCGCCCGCCGAAACCGTGGGAACAAAATGCCACTTCTTTTCGCGGTCGAGGGCAGAGACGTCAACGCCTCTGGCAAGGTTGGAACCGGAAGCCTCTTTGATGGCCGTCAGGGAACGCTGGATTCCGTCGAAGATACCGCCGATCAGGCCGGGGGCGAGCTCAACGGAGAGGGGCAGTCCCGTAGACACCACAGAGTCACCGGGCTTGAGGCCGGCCGTCTCTTCATAAACCTGAACAGAAGCCTCGTCGCCTCGCATCTCAATGATTTCGCCGATCAGTCTGTTCTTGCCAACGCGCACGACGTCAAAAAGATTGGCCTCACGCATACCGCCGGCAACGACCAGAGGACCGGAGATTTTTATGACTTTTCCTTCAATCATATACTCACCATCTTTCTCTTAATCTCCAAGGATGTTGGAGCCGACGGCTTTTTCAACGCGCTTGCCCACGTTGCTCAGGCCGATTCCCAGACTGCCGTCTTTGCCGGGAATCAGAATGACCGCAGGAGTGCGGTTCTGGCGATGGAGCTCGATGGCCTGCTCACATTGCGCAGCGAGCTGCTCGGTGATATAAAGCACCGCATATTCCAATGCCTCGGGGCTTTTCAAAACGGCGTTTGCCTCTTCGGGGTTCGACACGGCAAAGGTCGTCAGGCCGAGAGCCGCAAAGCCCTGCACAGATTCGCGGTCGCCAATGACACCAATCTTATACATACAGCGCTCTCAACCTTTCTTTAATGGAATTTGCGGGCAGACCGGTTTGACGGCCCGCCAGGATCATGCTGATCACCTTGTACTCCGTCTCCTTGGCCAGCAAATAGGCCATGGGAACCTCTGCGCCATACGGAACATATTTTGCATTCCGAATGTAGTCCATCAGATAGTTGTCGCAGAAGAGCTCGAACCCGGACATGCCGTTTCCGCCCGACATCTCCGCCAGTGCCTTCTGCATCAGCGAAGCGGCGCCGCCAAGCAGGGAGGGAAGCTCTTCGTTGGAGGCGTTGTAGGCTGCGGTAAAACGTTCGGGGGTCGCATTCCCGCCCTCAAAGAAGACCTGCGACGCAAACTCGGGAGACTTGCCCATTTTGCGCAGGCGCAGCAGCGCCTTCACGTTGGCAACGTCAACCAAGGTGCGCACATAGCCGGAAAGAAATTCGTTGTCCACCTTTTCGGCAGCCTTGGCCATATCCTTGAAGCAGTAGCGATCGAGCACGATATCGATCATCTGGGAATTCCCGGTGCGGTTGTAGACGTCGAGCGCCTCTTCCACGCCGCTTCCCATCATATCGGTCAGGGAGCGGTAATCACGATTCTTCACGCCGTCGCGCAGCTCCTCAACGGAAACGCTGCCTCCGGAAGTGAAGATGTCACGCGGATCGCTCAGCAGCTCGTTTTTCAGAGCCACCTTCAGATTGTGATAGTCGTTGGGATACAGGAAGCAGTCAAAGAGCCCGTTGCCCGCCTGTGTTGCGATTTCGGCCGTTTCGGCGCGATCTCTCTCGCACAGGATGCTGGCGAGGTTCTTTTCCTCTCCCGTCAGTCCGCTGATATCGTAGCCGTGCTCGCTGAGGATCTTCAGAACCTCAGCCATGTCCGGCGCATCGATCAGTTTATCCACTGTCTGGGTGCTAACCAGATGAACTTCTTTGCTCTTTATGCGACCCGATATCATCAAAAAATCGAGATTCTTCTTTTTTGCTGCTGACATCGAATCTCCCCCTCCCTTACTGGAACAAAACGGATGCCACCGCCTGCTCCAGTTCCTCACGATACTGCCGCAGCAGCGCCGCAAAGGTCAGATTGAGTTCGATGCCGCCGCTTTTCACCACAAGACCTCCCGAGGGGAGATCCCCTGCTTCCACGTCGCAGCCCAACGCGGATTTCACGGCTGCGCCCACGGCGTCAAAATCATTTTTATCCAGCACAACCACGCTGTCCTTCTTCAGGACAGACTTGGCCAGATTACACAGCAGATTGGCATAATCTCCGTCCTTGCGCTTAGCCTGAAGGGCCTTTTCGGCCATGGCAAACGCCTCGTCGACCACTTCCTGACGGGCAGAAAGCAGCGCCTTGCGGCCCTCGAGGTCAGCCATGGATTTCCCACGCAGCAGGACGTTTTCCACTTCGACTTTGGCCGATTCCAGGCCGCGCGCATACACGCGCTCCGCCTGGGTTTTCGCCTCGGCAAGCGCCTCGGCGGCTTTCGCTTCGGCCTGAGCTTTCAGCTCATTGGCAGAAGTCTCAGCGTCGCCCATAATCCGGCTGATAATATTCTCAATGCCTTTCAAGTGCATCACATCCAGTCTATTCGATATGGGTCGCTTAAACGGGGATATTGATAAAAGCGAGGAAGGAGATCAGCAGGGCCAGAACGGCGTAGGTCTCGACCATGGCGCCGTAGACCATGCCCTTGGCAACCTCACCGGGGCGTTTGGCAACCATGCAGATGCCGGCGGCGCAGGTTTTGCCCTGAGCGTAACCGGAGGTCCAGCCGGCAATGGCGATGGGCAGGCAAGAGAACATGATCAGCAGGCCGGTGGCCGCATCGATCGTGGCAAAGTTTCCGGAAATGGCGCCGATCTTGTTGAGAACCAGAAAGGCCATCAGCGTGCCGTAAATGCCCTGGGTACCGGGAAGAGCCTGGAGCAGAAGGGTAAGACCGAACTTGGAAGGATCCTCGGCGATGACTCCGGCGGCAGCCTCACCGGCAACGCCGACACCCATCGCGGAACCGGTGCCGGCGAGACCGGAAGCCAGTGCCGCACCCAGCATAGCAAAAACAATTCCATTGAGCTCAAACATGATTATTTGTCCTCCTTAGAAGTCAGGTTATAATACTGAGTTTTGATTTTAAAGGGATCGAAGGCGCGCCCGCCGCTCTCATAGAACTTGCCGAAGAATTCGACATACTGCAGACGGCTGGTATGAACATAGGCGCCAAGCACGCTCAGGAAGGTGTTGAGCGCATGACCCACAAGGGCCACCAGCACGAACACGATGAGGCCGACAAACGATTTGCCGATCAGCACCGCGATCGCATTGAACACCTGGGCGATGACCGCGCCGGAAAGTCCGAGCGCCATCAGACGGGAATAAGAGAGCACATCGCCCAGATACCCCGTGACGTTGTACAGACTGAGCACGCCCGAGAAGAGCTTGCCGAACAGTCCCTCCTTGGCGCGGCCCTGTGTGAGGATCAGGCCGGCCGCAGCAGCAGCCATCACGCCGAATCCCAAGTTCTTGTTCACAAAAATGAGTCCGATGCCGATGAAGAGCAGCCACCACAGGCCGATATCGGCAAAGGCTCCCATATAGTCTTTTTCCTTGATGCACAGGCCGAATTTGATTCCCATGCCGACCAGCAGATGCACTGCGCCGAGGGCACAGCTGACTGCCAGCATCGGAATGGGGTTGGCAAGCGGGTCAAAGAAGGACTTCAGGGCGACCGCATGGGAGGTAAAGGTGTTCGTAAACTGGTAGATGATGTCGCCGAAGAAGCTTCCGGTGACGATTCCCATCAGGATGGAAGCGATGCCTCCATGCAGGAAGAGCGAGAAGAATTTCTTCGCAAATCCCTGGGGCTCGGTCTTTCTCGCAAGGATGCCGATGAGCAGCATGATCAGGCCGTAGCCGATATCGCCCATCATGATACCGAAGAAAATAAAGAAGAAAGGCGCAATCCAAGGGTTGGGATCGAAGCCGCCGTAGACCGGAAGGCTGTACATTTCGGTGACCGCCTCGTAAGGCTGAACAAAGGAGGCGTTCTTGAGCAGGACAGGCGGATCGTCTTCCGCTGTGACTTCCTGATACTCGATTGCGACACTGTAGGGTTTCAGGGCTTCCTCCAAAGCGGCGCACTTTTCTTCGGGAATGAATCCGGTCAAGAAAAAGGCACTCTCAGTCACCAGCAGACGAGAGCGAACGTCGCTCATGGTCAAACGACCGTTCAGAGTATCGGCCATTTCCTGAAGACGAGGAAGCTCGGTGATGTACTTGCCGAGTTCCGCGGTGAGGGCCTCGGCCTTTTCGGAATTTGCCGCAATTGCTTTTTTGAGATTTTCGGTTTCCTTTGCAGGGGTATCGCTATACTCGCGCAGCGAAACGCGGGAGAAGGTAAACTCGCGCAGAACGTTCATGCACTCTTCTTCGGAATCGCGGTGGAAATACACGACGCAGTACCGTGCCGTTTTATCGACCGAAACCGTTTCCACATAGCAGTCGAGTTCTGCAATTTTCTCCTCGAGCGCCGCCATATCTGTCAGCGCAGGGAAGGTGCCATATACCACATCCACCAGCTTTGTCCCTGTCTGTCCCAGAGGAATATCCACCGAGAGCCAGGGCTCAAGCGAGACAATCTGTCCCTCCATTTTTGCGGTGTCGGGCGCGATGGCAAGCCTTTCTTTTTGAATACTCATCACCTCGGCGGCCGTTTCAACAACAGCCGTACGGTTCTGGATGGCACTCTCCATCCCCTCACGGGTGATGTGGGGTTTTGCCTGCAGCAAACCCTTCTTGGGGGCAAGCGGCGTCAACGCATGAATGGCGCCCTGCAGCTTCTCGAGATCAGCACGGAGATCATTCGACTCCCCTGCATCGCCCGAAACACCGTACTGGGCGGCCTCCTCCTCTGTCACGAGAGGGGCGGCGTCATGAATTTCTACCGCTCCGAAGAAGGCAAGTTGCTTGAGCACCTCATCCCTCTCCTGCGTTAAACCCGCGAGAGTAAGCCGCTTCATTTTGACTTCAGCCACTCACACTCACTACCTTTGCTACAATAATATCCGCCGCCTTGGCCAGATTGACCCTGGCGTCTGACTTGATTTGCTCGCATTTCTTTGCGATGTCTTCCATGTACTGCTTCGTGTCTTCTTCCGCTCTCGCCTGTGCCTCTTTGAGCACCTGCGCAGTTTCGCTCTTTACTCTGGCTTCACTGGCAGCAACCAGTTCTTTCGCCTTTGCAACCGCTTCGTCGAGAACGACTTTTGCCGCATCGCCTGCCTGCTTGCGAATCATGTCAGCCTTTGCTTCGGCTTCGCCGACCTGCTTGAGCATATCAACAGCCATACATTCACCACCCTCCTGAAAACCAGTTGTTTGCTTTTTAAAATATGCATTTTGATAATAAGGCTATCCTAAATTATACTTTCAACTCCCGAAAAAATCAATTGTCCCTCATGAGTTTTATGATAAATGAGCACAAATTCGTCATTTTGTACGGCGTTACTTGTCGAAATTGGTGATAGTAACCGACAATGTGCCTCAAGCAAAGTCTGCTTTCGTGCAAAATCGCCTTATTTTGACCATGATTCTGGAAAAAACAGGAAATTGTCAAAGGCTCTTCAGTTCGGTTTTCCCTGATTTTTTTGACGCAGGAAGTTCACGATGGCCATCCCCGCGACCGCGCCTTCCCCCACCGATTTCGAAATCTGAAGCAGGCCGCCCACGCAGTCTCCCGCGGCAAAGATCCCCGGGATATTGGTCTGCATCTGCGCATCCACCTCGATTCCCTGCTGACCGATCAGGATTCCCGCCGCGCGGGCGAGATCGGCAGCCGAGGCCTTTCCCAGCGCGACGAACAGGCCGGAAAGCGGCAGCCGACTGCCATCGGAAAAGCGGACTCCGGAAAGAAACTCGTTCCCCTCGACTTCGGCAAGCGGCGTCGTCACGACCGGCAGTTCTCCGAAATCAGCGGAGGGCTGTTCGCCGTTTGTCAGCACGGTGACCGATCCCGCCACATGTGCAAGCTCCCTTGCCTCTGCCGCCGCGAAGTCTCCGCTTCCGAGCACCGCGACCGGCCTGCCGCGGTGGAAAAACCCATCGCAGACGGCGCAGGCGCTCACGCCCTTGCCCTCGAGTTCGGCAAGCCCTGGCAGGTTCGGACGGGCACGCTTTGCACCTGTTGCAAGCAGCAGCGCCCCACAGAAATAGTCTCCCTGCGGAGTGATCACGCGCAGCCCGTCGAAGGGTTCGATACGGGTGACCTCGCTTTGCAGAATCCGGGCGCCCAACCGCTGCGCCTGGTCTTCTCCGCTGTGCAGAAGCATCTCTCCCGAGATCCCCTGCGGGAAACCGTAATAGTTTTCAATGCGGTCGGCCTTCTTCAGGCCGCTTTCCCCTGTTGAAATCAAGAGGGTTTTGAGCCCTGCCCGCAGGGTATACAGCGCTGCCGAAACACCGGCCGGTCCGCTTCCCACAATGATACAGTCCAGATACTCCATCGCTGTTTCTCTCCG
>JAEEGL016254423.1_pt1 | contig 19422 bp, 20 predicted proteins | sample 9134231 | NCBI WGS metagenome assembly JAEEGL01 (sample SAMN16246548, study PRJNA631951) | gut metagenome | biome: gut microbiome; feature: rumen; material: fiber-attached | host: Bos | place: Iran: Karaj | collected 2018-10
ATAGGTGCAGATGGATTAAATAGTGATGCAATAAATGATATATTTAAGGCAAAAGGAAGGAAGAATGATAATCCATTAATACTACATGTATCAAGTATAGATATGGTTTATAGAATAGCCAAAAATATAAATGATACAGAATTAAAATTAATGAATAGATTCTTCCCAGGGCCTCTTACTATAATATTTGATAAAAATGAATGTGTACCATATGAAGCAACTGGAGGTCTTGATACAGTAGGAATAAGAATGCCATCTAATATTATTGCAAATAAATTAATAGAATACTCAGATACTCCTATAGCAGCACCTAGTGCTAATGTATCAGGTAAACCTAGTGGTACTAATATATCTGATATTATTGATGAATTGGGTAATAAAGTAAGTTGTATAATAGATGGTGGAGATACTAAGATTGGAGTTGAATCTACAGTAGTTAGAGTAATAAATAATAAAATACATATATTAAGACCTGGATATGTTACTAAAGAGATGTTAGAAGAATATGGTGAAGTTATAATAGATAAGCATATATTAGGTGATATAGAAGAAAATGATAAAGTATTGTCACCTGGTATGAAATATAAACATTATGCTCCAAATACTAAATGTGTAATGGTATATAGTAAAGATAATAATAAATTAATATCTAAAATAAAAGAATTAGAAACATCTAATACTTTAGTAATATGTAATGAATTAAATAAAAAAAATTATAAAAAATGTATTTCTTATGGTACTACTTTAGAAGATATTGCACATAATATATTTAAGATATTAAGAGAAGTAGATAATTATAATGTAGATTTAGTAATTATTGAAGGAGTAGAAAAAGAAGGATTAGGTCTTGCTATTATGAATAGACTTATAAGAGCATGTTCTCATAATTATATAGAAATAAAATAACTTGTTAGTTATTTTTTTCCATTTTATTGAAAAACATATATAAAAATGACATTATTATCATGATAGAATAGCAATAAAAAGACATATAATGATAAAAAATGAGAAGATTAATAATGATTATATATTAAGATGGAAATATGAAACGTAAGAAAATATATAAATTTATTTACCTATTATTATGTTAATTTTGGGTATCGGATATGCCAATATAGCATTTGATTTAGGTGCAAGTGGTTCAATAAATATGTTGCCTCAAGATTCAATATCAATAATAAATATAACCCCAACTAATCTCATAACTAATAATATTTGATGGATTAATATATGATACAACACAAAGTAGTATATATTCTAATTCTAATATTATTCCTAGTTTGAATGGTATAACTAGTAATAGTACAATAGTAAATTCATCTGGTAATAATGATGATACTATTACATTAAATCAACCTACTAAGTCTGGTTATAAGTTTGTAGAATGGAATACTGAACCAGATGGAAATGAAACTACACCATTTAGATTCATTGTTGCAACACTATCTAATATGTATATTAAGTTAGGAAGTTACTATGAGGAATAAGCATGAATGAATAATTCATGCTTTTTAAATTTAAAACATATATAGTACTATGTTTTAATAGTCATTGCTATTAGGAATTTTTTGTGTTAAAATTTTTTTGAGAGTAGTGATTTTATGAAAAAAATTAAGGATAAATATTTATTTCATATTTTGGCTTTTTTAATACCCATAATATTAATATTAATTTTTTTAATTGTTATAAAAATAGGATTTAAAGGTGTAAGAATATTATCTAACGCAGTATTGATGGCTGATATGAGATCACAATATTTACCGCTTATGCAATATTTTAGTAATGTTTTACATGGAAAAGATTCATTAATATATTCTTTTAGCAATAGTTTAGGTGGTAATATGATATCTACATATGCATATTACTTAGCAAGCCCATTAAATTTATTACTTTGTTTTGCCACTCCTACTAATATTACTATTATAGTTTTGATGCTCATTTTAATTAAGTTTGGACTATGTGGCTTAACTATGTATATATTTTTAAATCATAAGATTAGTAATAGTAAATATAATGCTTTAATAATATCAATATTTTATTCATTGATGGCATATAATGTTTCATATTATTTTAATACAATGTGGATAGATGCTGTTTACTTGTTACCATTAGTACTTTATGGAATAGATGATATAATAACAAACAAAAAAATTACTAAATATATTATTTTTTTATCATTATCAATATTTTCTAATTTTTATATTTCTTATATGGTGGCAATTTTTGCTGTAATATATTTTATTAGTGAAATGATATGTAATTTTGAATTTAATGATAGAGAAGAAATTTATAAATGTATTAAATTATTTATCATTTCATCATTATTATCTGGTATGATATGCTCAGTTATTCTTATTCCAACAATATTAGATATGAGAAATATGATAAGAGCTTCTGCAAGTAATTCAATGTACATTAGAGATAATATTTATGAAAGTTTTTTAATGACTTTAAGTAAATTATTTGCTTTACCAAATGGAAAAGAAAATGTTCTTAGTTCATATACACCAAATGTATATTTTGGATTATTACCTTTAATATTTAGCATTTCATATTTTTTTAGTAAAGAAAAATTTAAAAATAAAATAAGTGCACTTATAATAATTTGCTTTTTCCTTTTAAGTTTTTCTACTAATTTTTTTAATTTATTATGGCATGGTCTTTCATTTCCTAATGGTTATGCATATAGATTTTCATTTTTATTTTCATTCTTTATGCTTTATCTTGCATATAAAGGAATGTGTAATAAAAGTAAATTGAATATTTCTAAATTTATATTTTTGATATGCATATTAATATTTATTGGACTCATTCAAATTGCTAATGGAAGCAATATCTGTTTTTCATTTATCAATATTGTTGTTACTATTATTTTTCTTACTTTATACTATATTTTAATAAAAATAAAATTTAAAAAAATTATAAATGTATTAATAAGTATATTAATTATTATAGAATTAGAACTTTTATTAAATAATTCTTTTATTACTACAAAATCTTTTGGTTATATTGATAATTATAACAAGTATTATGCAAGTATTTGTGAAAGTGCAATTAAATATAAAGATAAAAATTACAAGATAGATAATAAAATAGTTTTATCAGTAGTGGACTCATTTTCATGTTCGGATTATCGATTATCTAATGGGCTTACTACTAATCATGGAGATTTATATAAATTTTTAAATAATAATGGTTTTGTTTCAACATATAGTATGGTTACTAATGCTGATAATACTCCAGTTATTTATTCACTTTTAGGTATTAACTATTATTATGATTTTGATGATACAAATAATATTGTTGAAAAAACTAAATATTATGAAGGTAATGAGGAAGAGTATATTTATCTTTATGTTCATTATAATCCGTATGCTTTGCCATTTGGTTATATAATTAATAGTGATTATGATAGTATTTTTAAGGAAAGTGATAAAGATAATCCTTTTGAATATCAAAATGCACTATTAAAATCAATGAGTGGTATTAAAGAAAATAGTTTAAAACCTTATGAATTAGAAAGAAAAGATAAGAAAAATTATAAATTATATATAAATAATGATAAAGATATCTATTTCTATTTAAAACACGACATTCTGGAAAATGAAAAAGTGTTTTCTGATATTATAACACTTAATGGTAAAGACAAATATAGGATAGATCTTTATATGTCAGGGGTATTTAAAATTATAAATGATTATTATGGAATTACTAATGTAGAAATATCTTCAGATGATGATTATTACTATAATAGTGATGATGTTTTAAATTTTTATTATTTTGATGAAGAGTTATTTAAAAAACAAATTGAGACATTAAAAGAGAAACCATTTATAGTTAGTGAAAAGAGTAAAAATAATCTTGTTGGTAATATAGAATTAGAAGAGGAAGGAATTTTGTTTTTATCCATACCATATGAAGATGGCTTTGATATACAAGTTGATGGTAAAAAGACTGACTATTTGAAATTATATGATTCTTTTGTTGGATTAAAAATAAATAAGGGAAATCATGAAGTTAAAATCAAGTTTAAATTGCCGGGATTAAGAATAGGATTACTTATGTCTATTTCTGGAATTATATTATTAATTTTATATATTAGAAAACTTAAAAAGAATAATTAATAATTCTATAATTATTAATTAGGTCTTTTTTTTTGTATTGCTTCATATCTTTAATTAGAAAGTAGGGATTATATGGAAAAAAGTGAAATTATAAAAAGTATTAGTGGTAGAACTAATGGAGATATATATTTAGGAGTAGTAGGTGCTGTAAGAACTGGAAAAAGTACATTTATAAAGAAATTTATTGAAACATTAGTTCTTCCTAATATAGAAGATGAATATGAAAGAAAAAGATGTTTAGATGAAATACCACAAAGTGCTCAGGGCAAAACTATTATGACTACTGAGCCTAAGTTTGTACCTTCTAACGCCGCTAAAATAAAAATAGATGATTTTGATACTAATATAAGATTAGTAGATTGTGTTGGATATGTAATAGATGGATGCAAGGGATATGAAGATGAAAATGGTCCTAGAATGGTTAAAACACCTTGGTATGATGAACAAATACCATTTGTAGAAGCTGCTGAAATAGGTACTGAAAAGGTGATTAGAGATCATTCTACAATAGGTATAGTAGTAACTACTGATGGTTCTATTGGAGAAATAGAAAGAAAAAATTATGAGGAAAAAGAAGAACAAGTTATAAATGAATTAAAAGAAATAGGTAAACCATTTATTGTACTTCTAAATAGTGCTCATCCAATGCTTCCAGAGACAGAAAGATTAGCAGATAGTATTAAATTAAAGTATAATGTACCTGTATTACCAATAAGTGTTGAGACTATGACTGAAAAAGATTCATATAATATATTAAAAGAAGCATTATATGAGTTCCCAATATTAAATATAAATGTAAATATGCCAGAATGGATTGCATGCTTAAATCATGATCATTGGTTAAAAAAAGTATATATTGAAGAAATAAAAAATTGTGTAGTAGAAGTAGATAAGCTTAGAGATGTAGAAAAGATTAATAATAGTTTTGGTACAAATGAATATATAGAAAAAGCGTATTTGTCTAGTGTGGATCCAGAAAATGGTACAGTAACTATTAATCTAGATAGTAAAGAAGGATTATATAATCAGGTATTAAATGAGATAATAGGCGTAGATATTAATAGTAGGGCAGATATGATTAATTTATTTCAAAATTTGAAAGAAGCTCAAACTGAATATGAACAAATAAAAAGTGCATTAAAAATGGTTAAACAAACAGGATATGGTGTTGCAATACCAAGGATTGAAGATTTAAAATTGGATACCCCTGAAGTTTTAAAACATGGTGGAAGATATGGAGTTAAATTAAAAGCAGTTGCACCATCCATACATATGATTAGAGTAGATGTGGAGAGTACATTCGAACCAATAATTGGTTCTGAGTTACAAAGTAAAGAATTGGTTAATTATTTACTTAGAGATAAGGATGACCCAAAAGCAATATGGAAAAGCGAAATATTTGGTAGAAGTTTAGATAATATAATACAAGAAGGAATACAAGCTAAAGTAGCAATGATGCCAGAAAATATAAGGTATAAATTACAGAATACTTTAACTAAAATAGTTAATAAAGGTTCAAATAATATGATAGCTATAGTAATATAGCTATTTTTTAACAAAAAAAGCCTAAAATACTTGATTTTATATAGTAAAAATGGTAATTTATATATGTAAGCATAGATTGCTTAAATAATATGGGAGGTAATTTTAATGACAAAAGCTGAATTAGTAGAATTCATGGCTCAAGAAGCTAAAATGAGCAAAGCTGAAGCAGGACGTGCATTAGATGCATTTGTTGCTGGTGTAATGAAAGGAGTTAAGAAAGAAGGTAAAGTTTCTTTAGTTGGTTTCTTAACATTCGAAAAGAAAAAAAGAGCTGCTCGTACTGCTCGTAATCCACAAAGTGGAGCTACTATTAAAATTCCTGCAAGAAATGTTGTTGCAGTTAGAGTTGGTAGCAAATTAAAAGAAGCTGTAAAGTAGTATTTTAAGATAAAGCAAGTCTTTATCTTTTTTTTTAATTTGATATAATTAAGATGGTGGTGGTTATATGCATTATAAGGCTTTAGAAATGCTTTCTAAAATTGAAAAAATGGGTTTTAAAGCATATATTGTAGGTGGCTATGTTAGAGACTATTGTTTAGGTAATAAATCTTTAGATGTAGATATATGTACGGATGCAACTCCAAAAGATTTAATAAAAATTTTTAAAAATGCAATTCTTCCTAAGGATGTATATGGAGCTGTAACAGTAAAATATAAAAATATAAGATTTGAAATTACTACATTTAGAAAGGAATTAGAATATAAAGACAGAAAGCCAATAAAAATTGAATATATAGGTGATTTATATTCAGATATTTCTAGAAGAGATTTTACTATAAATTCTTTGTGTATGGATTTAAATGGGAATATAATCGATTTGTTTGATGGAAGAAAGGATATTGATAACAAGATAATAAAATCGCTTGGGGACGCTAATAATAAGTTTTATGAGGATCCTTTAAGAATTTTAAGAGCAATAAGATTTGCAACAACATTAAATTTTGATTTAGATAAAGAGGTTATAGATGCAATTAAGACAAATAGTATTTATTTAAGAAAAATTTCTTATGATAGAAAAAAAATGGAATTAAATAAAATTTTTGCAAGTAGTAATATTAGATATGGAATTAAATTATTAAAAGATTTAGGCATAAGTGAATATTTAGATATAGATTTAAATGATATCAAGTATACTACTGATACTTTAGGTATATGGGCTCAATTAAAAGCTAGTAGTAAATATCCTTTTAATAGGATAGAAAAAAATATGATAGATAATATATTGAAAATGGTTGAGAATAAAACTATAGGTAAATATGATATATATAAATATGGATTATATATATCTTCAATTGCTGCAGAGATACTTGGAATAAATAAGCAAGTTATAGTTAAATTAGAAAGAAACTTGCCAATTCATTCTAAAAAAGATATAAATATAACAGCAAAAGAGATATTAAATATAATTAATAAAGAACCCGGAATTTGGATAACTAAATTGTATGAAGATTTAGAAAATAAAATTATTAGTGGTAGATTAAAAAATGAAAATAGTAAAATAATTGATTATATAATTAGAAATTATGTATAAAATTTAGCGTTTTTGTGTGATAATAGATACAAAATATTAAAATTAATGATTTGATTTATTAATTATAATGATTATAATAATTATTGAGGTGATAATATGAATAATAAAATTATTGAATTGTTAAAACTTAGATCATTTGTAGTACCAAGTTATTTAATAAGAAATTATAAGTCATTAGGATTATCTAGTGAAAATGTAATTATTATAATTTATTTACTAAATCAAAATAATCCAATAATATGTGATTATCATAAGTTTGCTTCAGAATTGAATATGGAGTTAAAAGAAGTAATGACTGCTATTAATGAATTATCTGAAAAGAGTATTTTAACTATAGATATTAAGAAAAATGCATCATCAAAATTAGAAGAATATATAAATTTAGAATTATTTTATGATAAAGTATTTTTACAACTAATAGATGTCAATACTGAAAAAAATGATAGTAATATATATACATCTTTTGAAAGTGAATTAAGAAGAAGTTTATCTCCAATAGAATATGAGTTAATCAATGGATGGTTAGAATGTGGATATAAGGAGGAAATAATATTATCTGCATTAAAAGAAGCGGTATTTAATGGTGTTAATAATTTTAGGTATATAGATAGAATATTGTTTGAATGGAATAAAAAAGGGATAGATTCATTAGATAAGATAGAAAAAAATAAGAAAAATTTTAAAAAAGATAGCAAAGTTGAAGTTCCTGATTATGATTGGTTGAGTGAAAATGAATGATATATTTGATTATTTAGATGAGTTATTTCCAAATCCTCACTGTGAATTGGAATATAATAATGATTTTGAATTTTTGATTTCAGTAGTTTTAAGTGCGCAGACCACTGATAAAAAAGTTAATTTAGTTACAAAAAAGCTTTTTAATAAATATGATATGAATACTTTAATGAATGCTGATTTAAAAGAATTAGAAGAAATTTTAAAACCATTAGGTATGGCTAAGAAGAAGGCAATATATATTAAAAATATATCTCAAAAATTGAATAAATTATACAATGGAATTGTTCCTAATTCTTATCAAGATTTAATTAAATTGGATGGAGTAGGTAGAAAAACAGCAAATTTAATTTTAAGTACATTGTATAATGAACCTTATTTTGCTGTAGATACTCATGTAAGTAGAGTGTCTAAAAGATTAGGACTAGTACCAAGAACTTCAAATGTATTACAAATTGAAAAAAAGATGTATAAATTAATTCCAAAAGATAGAATTAATAGAACACATCATCAATTAGTATTGTTTGGTAGATATTTCTGTAAAAGTATGAAACCTGCATGTAATAAGTGTAAATTATATAATATATGTAAAAATGAGTCAAAAATTTGACTCATTTTTTATTCAGTTTCATTATTTACAGGAGGCTCAATACTTACTTCCTTAACATTTACTACTCTTGTTTGTTCATATGTACTACCATCATAAACAATTTTGTATTTTATTTTATAGGTATCTGGAGTAGAAGTATCTACTTCTGATAACATTTGATTTTTAGAATTTGTAATAGTATATGTTATTTTACTTTCACTAGTAACATCTTTAAAATTATCTAACACTGTAACAGATGGATCATTAAATAAATCATTAACATTTATATTAATTACAGCAGCGCCTTTTAAACTAACTGTTACTACAGAAAGTGGCTTTTCAGCTACTACAGTATACTCACTACCAGAACTTTGTGTAGTTTTATTATTAGCCCAAGCAGTTTTTACAATTAATTTAACATCTCCATTATATTTTTTAAGGTTTATAGTTGCTGATGTTTCGGTAGTACTTTTAACAAGCTTTTCATCACCGTTTTCATCAACTATATATATATCATATCCAAAGCTACCTAGCTTTTCTAATTCTTCTTGTCTATATTCTAAATAATTTGTAACAGTATCTCCCATGCCATCTTTTATATGTGAATTCATCCATGATTCAGTATAATATGCAGGCATATTTGCAGCTTTCCATGTTAAACTAGCAACTCCATCTTCAACAGAAACATTTAAACCATTAGGATTATTCAATTGTAAATATCTTGGTGATACTTCTGTTGGTTCTGTACCAGATTTAAAGTATTCAGTAGATATCATATCCTTTGGCGTATTTTCACTAGGTAACATAGCTGGAATTGTACCTGTTTCAACTTGTACTGCTACAATACTTTTAGGGATAGTGAAGTTTTTAGGACTATCACTAACCATTCCTTTCATAACTGTATTAAATAATCTATCTTTTCTACTATTGTCAGCTGTTGTGTTATAACCATCTGTAATCTTATCATATCCATACCATACGGCCATAGATATCTTAGGAGTATATCCAGCGACCCAATAGTCTTTAATAGCATTATATGGTAGGTTAAATGCGCTCAAAGTTCTATCATCAAAATTAGTTGTGCTTGTTTTAGCTGCTACTTGTCTTCCAGCTATTCTAGCACCAGCACTTAATCCTGCATCTACAGCCCATATTAATGAATTAGTAATTATATATGCAGAAGAATCTTCCATAACTTTTGTTTTAGAAGGTTTATATTCTTTTGTTTGGTTAGAACCAATATATACAATTTTTGTAACAGTATAAGGTTTAATGTAATATCCACCATTACTGAATGCTGCATATGCTGCTGCTACTTCTAATGGGTTAGTACCATTAAATGATCCTAATGCGTGTGCTTCATGAATTGTGCCGCCTTCCATTTCAGGGGTAATTCCTAGTGAAGTAACAAAGTTATATATTTTATTATTACCCACATTTTGAAAGGCTTTTAGTGCAGGTATATTTCTAGAAAGACCTAATGATCTCCTTAATGTAAGAAAACCATAGAAATTGCTATCCCAGTTTTTAATAGCACCAGCTCCAGTATAACTCCAAGGCTCATCAATAAATGGAGTATAAGTAGACCAATTGTTATATTCTACACCTGGACCATAATCAAATAATGGTTTAGCTGCAGATCCTAATTGATTCTTTATATCTGTAGCACGATTTAGTCCCATGGCAACAGTATTTCTACCACCACTAATTGCTATAATTCCACCATTTTCAACATCTACAACTGCAATACCAGTTTGAACAGTATCATTAACCCAAGTATATAATTCTCCATTAATTACTTTATTTAAATGATCTTGTTTTGCTTTATCTAGAGTAGTATAAATTTTCATAGGAGTATTATAAGGATTTTCTCCTGTTTTTTCATATATTTCATCTATTGCAACATCAATAAAATTTTGATATGGATTACTATAAGATTTTACTCCAAGTAGAGATTCTACACTTATAGCATTTGCTATATCAGCTTCTTCTCTTGTAATATATCCATGTCTTACCATTAAATTTAAAACCACAGCACGTCTTTCAGTAGCAGCTTCTGGATGTAAATAAGGATTGTATGCAGTAGGAGCTTGGAATAAACCAGCTATTAATGCTGCTTCTGATAAATTAAGTTCTGAAACATCTTTACCAAAATAAGTTTCAGCAGCTTCAGCAACACCAAATGAGTTTGAACCAAGGCCTGGAATATTAACATAATATTCTAAAATTTGTTCTTTAGTATATTTTCTTTCTAATTTAAACATAGCAAGATATATATCGGTAAATTTACGTACTATTCCTTCAAAACCATTTCTAACATCACTAGTATATGCATTTTTACTTACCTGCATTGTTATAGTAGATCCACCACCAGCACCAGCGCGATGTAACACTTGACCTATAACAGCCTTTGTAAATCTTGGCAAATCAACGCCATTATGTTGATAAAATCTAGAATCTTCAGTAGCAATTATTGCTTCAATTAATACTTGTGGCATTTGATCATAAGTTATTGTTTTCCTTATTTCAGATCCAAGTTTAGCGATTACTTCGCCATCTTTATCATACATTATACTTGATTCTTTCCTAAATAAATTTCCAGGATTAAAATTTGGGGCAGATATAACAACGTATCCTGCAAATGCAAATACAAGTAATACACCAATTAACATTAATATCAAAATTATAGTAATAACTGTACCACCAATATTCTTTTTGCCTTTATCTTTCTTTTTTTTCTTTTTTTTCTTTTTCTTTTCTTTTAACATTATACTATCATCACTACTTTCTAAAAGTTCATTTTCAGAATCTTCTTTCATAGTATTTTCATCTTTAACATCATCATTTATTACTTTTTCTTTTTCTTTAATTTTCTTTTTTTCTTTTTTTACTTCTTTTTTACTTTTCTTTGTTATAAACCTAATAACAAATGCTATTAATATCAAAGATCCTATTATAGCAAAAGTTCTAAGAAATCCTATTACTATACATCCTATAATTATTACTAATAACATCAAAGAAAATATAGTAAGTAATTGTTTATCAGCAACTATTTTTGATATGATTCTTTTACATTTTTTAAAAAACTTCTTAAATTTAATTTTCATACTTCCTCCTAAAAATATAAATCATCTATAACTTTTAAATAGTCTGTTCTTGGAGTATAAGACTCTTTTATCTTGCGACCATTTACTTCAAAATAATCAATTGGTATTGAAGATTTTTTTTCATTTTCAATGAATTTAATTAATTCTTTTGTTTCTAATAAATATGTAGTATTATTTATATAAAATCTTACAATTAAAAATGAAATTCCACCATGTTCATATACTTTTTTTAAATGTTCTATTTGATGCTTATGAATATTATGAAGAGGAAATGACTTGCTTTTTTTAATTTCTTTAGCATCAAAATCTATATATTTGCCTTTATATATACCATTGTAATCGGTAGTAGAAGGCATTTCATAGAATGCTTCTGTAATAAGAGCAGAATTTTTCTTTGGATAAATGACTTTTACTACTTTTATTGGTGTAGGCTTTTTGTATATTACTCCAATATTTTTATCTAAATAATATTTATTTGTAATATTAATGTCATTTTCTAAATCCATTCCTCTATTTGCATAACTTTTAAAAGCATTACTTCGGATCATTTTATCACCTTAATTAATTATACTACATTGTAAACTTAATTACTACATATAAATATATCACAAAAGTATTAGATTGTCGATGTTTGTAATAAATTTGTAGATTTAAAAAAAATTAAAAAATATGTGATATTATATACATGGTGATAATATGGATTATGTATATTTATTTGAATTTATAGATGATTTAAATGATGAGATAAAGAATACAAAATTTAAATTATTTTTAATGAGAAAATAAATAAATATAAATCATATAATTAATAGGTGATTATATGATTTTTACAATGCAGTTAATATATTTATCAATAATTATGTTGATAATAGGCGAAGCACTTAAAAAATTTGATTTTATAAATAAAAAACTAATTATATTATATTTGTTTGTAATATCATTATTGTTAAATTTTATCTTTCATGGAATATCAGTACAAACATTATTTGAGTCTATAATAGCAGTATCATTATCAGTATTATATTATGATGTTATTAGACTTATAAGGAATTGACAAAAGATGTTCAATGATTATAATAACTTCGGTGTCAAAATTTAATAGAGAAGTTGATATGGAAGTTATTAAAGACATTGAGATTCCTTTTAATTTAAATCAAATTGTAAGAGAGGATAAAGAAAAAATAAAAGTGATAAGCTTGAGAAGGAATATGTGACATATATTGACAAAATACTCTTTTTTTGAGAAAATATATAAGAGGTGAGTCAAATATGTTATTTGAAGAAATATCTTTAACACCACAAGATATACTTGATAAGGAATTTAAGATTGATACTAGGGGATTTAGACCGCAAGAAGTTGATAAATTTTTAGATATAGTTATTGCGGATTATACTAAATTTATTTCTTTGGTAAAGAGATTAGATTCTGAAAAAAAAGAACTCATCGAGGAAAATATTAGACTTAAACAAGAGTTAAGAGAAAACAAAGAAAAAATTGAATTATTGAAAAATACTTCAGGTAAAGAAATGACTAATGTTGATATGTTAAGAAGAATATCTATGTTAGAAAAGGTAGTATTTGGAGATAAAAATAACTATTAAATAATATAATGTTTTGGCAAACGCTGCAATTAAGTATTGTAGAGGAAAGTCCATGCTCGCACTGACCCTTTGGGTCAGTAGTGTTCATGTATAGGGAAAAAATAACCTATAGTAGTTAATCTAACGGCGTCGAAATAACCTAAGTCTTTGATATGGTTAAAGTAGCATAAAGTGCCATAGTGACGAATAATCAGAAATGAGGAAATGGAACGAGGTAAACCCCATGAGCGAGAAACCCAAATAATGGTAGGGGAACCTGATTCAAGGTAACTTGATAAGGATACAGTAATGTATAGATAAATGTTTGCCGCTCTAAAGAGTACAGAACATGGCTTATAAGACATTATTAATTTAATGAAAGAAGGATGAAAATAGATGGAAGTTATTGGAGAGAAACTAAAGACTTCGAGAGAGGAGAAAGGTTTATCTCTAGAAGAAGTTGCGGGGGATTTAAAGATAACTGTAAAAGAATTGCAAAATATAGAGTCAGGGAATAGAAAAGCATTTGCAGACGTCTATATGCTAAGGGAATATATTCATGAATATGCCAAATATTTGGGCCTTGATTATGAGGAAATGGTAGGGGAATTTAATGAATATATGTTTGAATATACATCTAAGATACCAGTAGATGCTATAGAAAGAATAAGTAAACAAAAAGAAGCAGAGGAAAAAGCTAAAGGACCATTGTCCCCATATACAATTAGTAAAAAGAAGGTAAATAAAAAATTATTAATAGCAATTATAGTAATTATTTTACTTTTTGTTTCTATAATGACTGGGATTGCAATTAGTAAAAGTAGGCACTCTAACAATACTGCAATATCAATGTTAATGTAAGGAGGAATTATGAATTTACCTAATAAATTAACTATAACTAGAATATTATTTACAATATTCATTATAATCTTATTTTTGTTTCCATTTTACCAAGTCAATTTTAATTTTCCTATGTGGGCAATTAATGCTGGGGAAGTTATTGAAATAGATAGCAGATATATATTTGGTGGTATATTATTTTTATTAGCATCACTTACGGATTTTTTAGATGGATATTTAGCTAGAAAGAAAAATATGGTAACTGATTTTGGTAAATTTATTGATGCTATAGCAGATAAAGTATTAGTAAATAGCGTATTAATAATATTTGCTGTAAATGGCGTAATTAGTCCAATTATTCCAGTAATAATAATATTTAGAGATACAATAGTTGATTCAATTAGAATGATGGCTTCAAATAAGGGAATTGTAATTGCAGCTGGTAAAGCTGGTAAAGTTAAAACAGCTTGTATGATGGTTGGTTTGACATTAACTTTCTTTTATAATTTACCATTTGAAATATGGAATATAGATGTTTCAACAGTTTTATTAGTTATAGCAACAATTTTATCAGTATATTCAGGTATTGAATATTACTATAATAATAAAAAATTATTATTTACACAAAAATAATTAAATTGTAGATTATTATTGAGAGAAATATATATTTTATTATATAGTTTCTCTTTTTTTGTGCAAATAAAAAAACAATTATTCAAACAAATGTTCGAAAAAGTACTTGATTATTTTTTTAATATATAGTAAAATTAAATTGTAATAGACAGAGGAGGAAATATGGCAAAAGAAAAAGAATTAGACAAAGATAAGATGTTAGATCAAGTTTTAGCTGACATTGAAAAGCAATTTGGTAAAGGTGCAATAATGAGATTGGGAAGCCATGACAGTATTGAAATAGATGTAAGTAGTACAGGGTCACTAGCTCTAGATATAGCACTTGGTGTTGGAGGTTATCCTAAGGGAAGAATAATAGAGATATATGGTCCAGAGTCAAGTGGTAAAACTACATTTGCTTTACATGCAATAGCAGAAGTTCAAAAAAATGGAGGTAGAGCAGCTTTTATCGATGCTGAGCATGCATTGGATCCAATATATGCTAAAAAATTAGGAGTAAATATTGATAATTTGTTGTTATCACAACCAGATACAGGGGAACAAGCTTTAGAAATATGTGATGCACTTGTTAAGAGTCACGCAATAAGTATAGTAGTAATAGATTCAGTTGCTGCTTTGGTTCCACAAGCTGAAATAGAAGGTGAAATGGGAGATTCTCACGTAGGTTTACAAGCTAGACTTATGTCTCAGGCTTTGCGTAAATTATCTGGAACAATCAATAAAACTAATACAATAGTAATATTTATAAATCAATTAAGAGAAAAAGTTGGAGTTATGTTTGGTAATCCAGAAACAACACCTGGTGGAAGAGCACTTAAATTTTATTCATCAATAAGGTTAGATGTTAGAAGAGCAGAACAAATAAAATTAGGAGATTCTGTTATTGGGAATAAGACTGTAATAAAAGTGGTTAAAAATAAAGTTGCGCCTCCATTTAAGACAGCGACTGTTGATATCATGTATGGTGAAGGTGTAAGTAAGGAAGGAGAACTTATTGATTTAGCAAGTGATGCTAATATCATTAATAAAAGTGGAGCATGGTATTCTTATAATGGTGAAAAGATAGGTCAAGGTAAAGAAAATGTAAAATTGTTGTTTAAAGAAAATGAATCATTGTGTAATGAAATATATGAAAAAGTTAGAGAATATTATGGTATTTCAAATAAAAAGGGACAAAATAGTAAAAAAGAAACAGAATAATATGTTTCTTTTTTTAAATGTTCTAGGGATACTTAATACTTGACTTTATTTGAAATCAATTTTACAATAGAATTGTATGTTTGTGATACGTTAAGGAGGAAGTATGGAAGGTATTATTGTTTCCATTTTAACCTCTGTAATTGGATTAGGAGTAGGTGCAGCATCTGTACTTGTATATAATAATAGTAGATCAAATAATGCTTTAAAAAAAGCGGATGATATTATAGAAAAAGCAAAGAAAGATGCAGAAAAGGCTAAGAGAGATTCTATACTTGAATTAAAAGAAGAGAGTCATAAATTAAAATTAGAGACAGATAAAGAAATAAAAGAGAGAAAGCAAGAGATTACTGTATTAGAGGATAAACTTTTACAAAGAGAGAAAAACTTAGATAAAAGAGATGAAATCCTACAAAATAGAGATAAAATGTTAGAAGAAAGAGATAATTCTCTTGTTTTAAAACAAAAAGAAATCCAAAAAGCAGAAGAAGAAATGGAAGAATTGAAGAGAAAAGAAATGGAATTACTAGAGAGTATTTCCGGCTTTTCTAAAGAAAAAGCACGTGATATGATTATGAAACGTGTTGAATCAGATTTAGAAGTTGAAATTACTTCTATGATTAAAGAAAGAGAAAATGAAGCTAAACTTGAAATTGATAGAAAAGCAAAGGATATGCTTGTGATGACAATGCAAAAGTATGCTTCAGATGTTACTAATGAGAAAACAGTTTCTGTTGTAACTTTACCTAATGATGATATGAAGGGTAGAATAATTGGACGTGAAGGAAGAAATATAAGAACTATAGAAGCTGTTACGGGAGTAGATTTAATTATTGATGATACTCCTGAGGCAATTGTTTTATCAAGTTTTGATCCTTTAAGAAGGGAAATTGCAAAGCAAACAATTGATACCTTGATAAAAGATGGAAGAATTCATCCGGCTAGAATTGAGGAATTGTATGATAAAACATGTAAAGAGTTTAATCAAAAGATTGTTGAGTATGGTAATCAAGCAGCATTTGAATTAGGATTATCAAAGATAGCACCAGAATTGGTTGAGATATTAGGAAAGTTATATTTTAGAACTAGTTATGGTCAGAATGCGTTACAACATTCAAAAGAAGTTGCTCATTTATCTGGTATAATAGCTGCTGAAATAGGTGAAAATGTTACTCTTGCTAAAAGAGCTGGTTTGTTACATGATATAGGTAAAGCAATAGATTTTGAAACAGAGGGTAGTCACGTACAAATTGGATTAGAACTAGCAAAAAAATATCATGAAGATAAGGTTGTAATAAATGCTATTGAATCACATCATGGAGATGTTGAACCAACATCTATTATATCTGTTATAGTAGCAATAGCAGATGCTCTTTCTGCATCAAGACCGGGTGCAAGAAATGATTCTGTAGAAAACTATATTAAGAGATTACAACAATTAGAAGAAATAGCTAATGGTTTTGATGGAATTGATAAGTCATATGCAATACAAGCAGGTAGAGAATTAAGAGTAATTGTAAAACCTGAAGAAGTTGATGATATGAAGAGTTTTAAATTAGCTCGTGATATAAAGAATAAGATTGAAGCAGAAATGCAATATCCAGGTACTGTAAAAGTAACTGTAGTTAGAGAAACTAGAGCAGTAGAAGAAGCAAAATAGCTTCTTTTTTTACATATAAAAGTAATTTATGCATATATATAACTAGAGTATAGGTGATGATATGCTTGATTTTATTAATTATTATTATAATTTGTATCCAAAAGATATAAATGAGCAAAATAAAAAATATATATTTTATGTTGATGATGAGAAATACTATTTAGTGGAATATGATGGTGAAATAAATGAATTAGAAGCTTTAATAGAATTAAATAGAGAAATGATTAATAATGGATCTTTAATACATGAGATAATTTTTAATAAATTTAATAAATCATTATCTACATATAATGGTATAAACTATTTATTATTAAAAGTTTTTGTTAATGATACAAAAAAAGTAGAAATAGAAGATATTTTATTTATGCTTAATGAAGGTAATATAAATATTAATAGTAAGAATATATTAAATAGATTTAATTGGCCTAAATTATGGGAAGTAAAAATAGATTATTTTGAATATCAAATGTTGCATGTTATAAAAAAATATCCTGTTTTATACAATATTATTGATTATTATATAGGATTAGGAGAAAATGCAATTCAATATTTTAAAATGATTGCACCAAATTATTTTGGTATAGCTGATATTGGAGTATGTCATAATAGGATTGATGCTGATTCTTCATTGTTTGATTTATATAATCCACTAAATTTAGTAATAGATTATAAAGTAAGGGATATATCAGAATATCTAAAATCATATTTTTTTTACAATAGTAATAATATATATAATATTATTAATAAAATATTTGCTAGATTTAGCTTTGATAAACTAAATTTATCATTACTTATATCGCGTCTATTATTTCCATCATATTTTTTTGATATGTTTGAAAGTATTGTATATTGTAATAAAAATGAGAATAGTATCATGAATATAACAAAAAAATCTTCATTATATGAAGACTTTATTAAAAATTTAATAAAAAAATGTAACCTACAAACTATTGGATGGTTACAAATTAATCAATATTAATTACTTCTTTAACTTCTGGTATTTCAAATGTTAAAGTATATTCTAACATATCTTTTATTGTGTTATCAGCAAGAGCACAATCTACGCAAGCTCCAAGTAATTTTACATAAACTGTTCCATTTTCAAACTTTATGAATTCAACATCCCCACCATCATTATTTAGGAATGGTTTGATTTTATTAATTATTTCTTTAATTTTAGTTTCTATTTCTGTTTTTTTCATCTTTTTCACTTCCAAGGAAATTATACACTTATTTAGTAAATATGTAAATCACTTTGGACAAAACCAATAATTAATGGTATAATTGTTTAGAGGTGTCCTTTTATGGGTCAATATAAAGTAGGAAAAATAGTAAAGGGTAATATAACAGGGGTAGAAAAGTATGGGATATTTGTTAGTTTAGATAATTTTTATAGTGGACTTATACATATATCTGAGATATCAAATGATTTTGTTAAAGATCCATCATATTTTGGAGAAGTTGGTGAAACAATATATGTAAAAGTTATAGAAGTAGATGAAAAAACTAACCATGTCAAATTGTCTATTAAAGACATAGATTATAGGATAAGTAAAAAGTATAGTAAATCCAAAATTAAGGAAACAGGTAGTGGTTTTGCAATTTTAAGTAATAACTTAGAAAATTGGATAGAAAAAAAACTTGATGAAATGAAATTATAGGTATTGACAATTTTATAAATAAAATGATATATTAGTATACGTCAATTGAGATTTTGGAGGATTAGCTCAGTTGGTTAGAGCACCTGCCTTACAAGCAGGGGGTCATAGGTCCGAGTCCTATATCCTCCACCATGTGCCGAAATAGCTCAATTGGTAGAGCAACTGACTTGTAATCAGTAGGTTACGGGTTCAATTCCTGTTTTCGGCACCATTTTTATG
>JAEEGL012957489.1_pt1 | contig 19421 bp, 14 predicted proteins | sample 9134231 | NCBI WGS metagenome assembly JAEEGL01 (sample SAMN16246548, study PRJNA631951) | gut metagenome | biome: gut microbiome; feature: rumen; material: fiber-attached | host: Bos | place: Iran: Karaj | collected 2018-10
AAGAAATACTTAGCTACTACGACGGCATCACCTTTCTTGCCGTCCTGACTGTAAAGCGGATATTTTTGAAGAGCATCCGCCAGCTCATTGTTCATTAGTCGCATAATCTTAATTATTTAAAGTTTATTATCGGCATAACCCATTCGGGTTTAGACTTTTCTTTGTGCCTTAAAGAGCTGGCCCAAAAGATGACAACAGCAAGGAATTTCAGATGAAAGTTCGCGGTACAGCCGTTAGAACTTTCTTCTGAAATAGCATCGTGGTACTTGACATGTCATCAGGGTTTGCTAACTTTGCACAATGGAAAGCGTAAAGAATCCGATAGCGTTATGCCATAAACTTGAATAGCGACTAAACAATGGGATGGCACGAAATAAAGAAGCCCTTGCAGACAGATTGGCGTCGCAAGGGAGATGGAAGAGAATAGTAAGGGGGCAAACTATATGACTAAAGCCTACGAAAATGGGCAACGACCCGATACACTTCGAGTATAACACTCTTAGGGATTCTTGATACTGCAGATATGCCGTCATCCATCTGAATGACTGAAATAAACTGCTCGTCATCCTGCTGGATGGCCACTTTGCGGAACAACTTGTACGATTTGGTGACGAATATACAGATAAAGTTACCTGGTATAAATTTTTCCCAAGATTCCAGTTTCTTCAGCGCTATTGCGTCATCCGGGAGAATAGAAGGCACAAGCGAGTTATCATAGTTGATGCACCAAAAATCAATATCGCCCAAATTGGGTAACACCACAGGAATCTCATTACCTGTAGATATCAGCTGACCGTCACTGTCCAGACACGAGTCGACTCCCATCTTGTAGAACGGTTTTGCTTCATCAGGATTTATCCTTATCCCAATATTCTTGTTTTTACTTTCCAATAACGTTCCAATACCATCATATATCCAGAGAGAACTCACTCCGTATTTCTGGCAGAAGAGATCAATTGTTTTTTTAGTAGGTTTTTGACATCCTTTCTTGACTTTACTCAGCACTTGATCGTTAGGTACAACACCATCGCGAAACAGTTGCCGTCCTGTGAGACGTAGTTCTTCTGCTGCCTTAACAAACCTCTGTGCGAACTCCACAGTTTTGTTCTGTTCTTTGTTTGTATTCATATTAGTTATCCTTGAATTCAACAATTAAACCTAACATTGTAGTCGCTTTGACTGCAATTGGAGTGCAAAGGTACACATAGTTATCGACACCAACAAGAAAAAAAATAGTTTCATTCACTTTTCATTCCCTCATATCAAGAAAAAGAAATGCAGACATTTTCAAAGTAATTAAAGACTAAATTCTTATCAAAATTGACCAAAAAGTAATTTTTTTGATAAAAAAACCTATATTTTTAGCAAAAGGGTATGCTTTTAGCCTAAAATTCATTATCTTTGTACCCATTATTAATAAGGTGTAATTATATGGAAACTAAAGACCTAAATAGACTAAAAGTTGTTCTTGCGGAGAAGAAACGTACGAACAAGTGGCTTGCGGAACGGTTGGGGAAGGATCCCGCAACTGTTTCTAAGTGGTGTACAAATTCGGCCCAGCCAAATCTGGAAAACCTGATTGACATAGCAAGATGTCTGGAGATTAATGTGAATGAACTAATAAGAGTGGATTAAGTTGTGAAACTGCTATAATTAGGCATAAGAATATGGCAAAAGTATTTCAAATATTGGTTCCAGACAACACTTTAGTCTCACGTATAATCAGTTGCGAGAATCAGGTTACTGAGCTGTTCGTCATAGACCGAGCAGACAAAAAGTTTTTCTCAGAGTATTCTTCTGACCTCAATAAACCTGCGCTCTATATCTTGGTGAATAGAGACCAAAAGAAACTATACGTCGGTGAGACGGATGATTCGATTACTCGTTTGAAGAATCACGAAGCTAAAGATTTTTGGACGGAAGCCATTGTGTTCCATTCAACAGGTGACACACTTTCAACCACAGAGGTAAGATGGCTGGAAGCCAAAACATATGAAACATTGGCAGCATTGGGATATTACGATTTGTCTGAAAACAAAAAGACCCCGCAACAGCCGCCTCTTAAAAAGAACCAGAAATATATTCTTGAACCGATATTTGAGGAGGCTAAGAACTATATTTGTGCTGCAGGCTTCGATATATTTCTGAAAAAGAAAGAGGAGCCAGAATCTGAGCAGCAAGAGGAAGCCGTCCCTGATAAGACTGGGCGTTCCTGGTTGATACCATTCAACAAGAAATACTTCGATTTAGACGGTTGTCTCAAAAAGTATGGCCGTGTATACTGGTCTCAGAAATGCTCTTTCGCATTAGGTGATACCGTGTATGTTTACAGTTCTTTACCAGATGCTAGAATCACCTACCGCTTCAAAGTTCATGAAGTGGATGTTCCAGAGCTCTCTATAAAGGAAGGCCGTGAATTTGGAAATAGTGGAAGTGGTAAATCTTTCAAAGTGACCGACATGGCCGCACTATTGGTATCTATTGGCAAGTCAGATAGCCAGTCGCTTTCAAGAGACAATCTGAAAAAGTATGGTTTAAAGTCAGCTCCTTTAGGTCCTGTTATGCTATCTCAGGACAGATATAGGACTTTACTTGAATATATTGAGACATCATTTGAATCATCCTTCGATAAAGATGAAATTCCCTCGTCTAAAAGGCCTCGTTTCAAGTTCTCAATGTGCAATATAAAACCTGGCGAGACAGTTGTTTTCACTCCACTCAACAAAAAGATTACAGTCGCAAGCGATGACACTGTTGAATACGAAGGAAACGAATATAAGCTATCGACTTTTACAAAAAAGTTTATTCCTGATAATATGAGGACGCCATCAGATTCTTATCAAGGCTCTAAATATTTCGCATACAAAGGTGAAACACTAGAGGATATACGGGTGCGTTTTGAGGCAGAGAAATAAAAGAAAGAGTTATGGCTGAGAATAAAAATGGATATATTCATATTTTAACCAATCCAAGTTTAGAAGATGATTGGAGTAAATTTGTTGTGTGTGACTATCCTGTTGTTTCTAAATCTGAACTGAGAAATAACGAGTCTATCCCATTACCTTATTACCCCTATGCAACACTGAAAATTGACAATTTCAAAAATGCAGTGAATCTGTTTTCAAGTGTAAAGGAAGTCGTGAATGATGGTTGTTATCACGTATACAATGATTGTTTTATGAATGCCTCACCAGACCGTGCCCTTAATCTCTTTTATGCCCATGCGAATATCCTTAATCTAAAAATGGAGATATCTGTATTTGATAAAAACGATGAAGACTTGGTTCATATTCTAGAATATAATCATGGCATACAGTATTTGTTCTCGTTTTATGATGAGGAAGAATTAGATCCCGAAGAGCTTTACGAAGATTCATCTTCTGGATATTACGGAGGATGGTCAAATAGTGAATTACGTGACGCTTGCGATGCCGCCTACGAAGGACATAGCAGATTAGAATTAGGATTAGAATAGACAATATGGAACTTCCCAAGCAGTTTGACAATATAACACAGAGAGTCATCGATGACCTAAGAGTAACTCTGAAGGGCGGCTCTAAGGTGGCCATGGCCGCTGCCTCTTTCTCGATCTATGCTTTCGAGGCTCTTCAAAAGGAGCTGGAGAGTGTCGAAGAATTACGCTTTATTTTCACTTCACCGACCTTTAACAAGGAAAGGGCGAAGAAAGAAAAACGGGAGTTTTATATTCCGAAATTGAATCGAGAGCGGACGCTCTATGGTTCAGACTTCGAAATCAAGCTGCGAAACAACCTGACTCAACGAGCCATCGCTAAGGAATGTGCTGACTGGATAAGGAGAAAGGTAAAGTTCAAGACGAACGTTTCTCAAATGAACATGCCGGGTTTCCTAAACGTCAAAACTGCTGATGACTTGTTTACCTATATGCCATTCAACGAGTTTACGACAACGGAACTGGGCTGCGAACGTGGTAACAACATCTTCCAGTTGATACAACGCCTACCGACTCCTATTGCAGATGCCTACCTGAAGAACTTCAACGACTTTTGGGAGGACAAAGTGAACTTTGCAGACGTGACGGAAATAATCATTGAGAATATCGAGAATGTCTATCGCGAAAACGCTCCAGACTTTATATATTTCGTTACGTTATATAATATCTTCCGCGAGTTCTTGGATGATATTAGCGAGGACGTACTGCCGAATGAAGCAACGGGCTTCAAGTCATCTCAGATATGGAACAAGCTATATAACTTTCAGAAGGACGCTGCCCTGGCCATCATCAATAAGCTAGAACAGTATAATGGCTGTATCTTGGCAGACAGCGTAGGTTTGGGTAAAACTTTTACGGCCCTCTCCGTTATCAAATACTACGAGAACCGCAACAAGTCCGTATTGGTGCTTTGTCCCAAGAAGCTTTACGAGAACTGGAACACGTACAAGAGCAACTACCGAAACAATCCACTGGAGAAAGATAGGCTTCGCTATGATGTTCTGTTTCATACCGACTTGTCACGCGAACAAGGTGCGAGCAACGGCATAGACTTGGCTCTTTTGAACTGGGGTAACTATGACTTGATAGTGATAGACGAAAGCCATAATTTCCGCAACGGTGGTAAGATTACAACAGACGAGAACGATGACAACCCGCGTGAGAACCGTTACTTACGTCTGATGAACAAGGTTATCAAGGCTGGCGTAAGAACCAAGGTGCTGATGCTGTCGGCAACTCCAGTGAACAACCGCTTCAATGACCTAAAGAACCAACTGCAGCTGGCGTATGAAGGCGATCAGTCGTTGATAAACGACAAACTGAATGTTGACCGTCCCATCGAAGAAATCTTCAGGACGGCTCAACTCCAGTATAATACATGGGCAAAGATAGACGATCCGAACCTGAGGACAACGGAAAGGCTGCTTGACATGCTTTCCTTTGACTTCTTCCAAGTTCTGGATGCTGTTACTATCGCCCGTTCTCGTAAACATATTGAGCGCTACTATGATACGGCTGACATAGGTAAGTTCCCAACTCGACTGAAGCCTATATCTAAGCGGTCAAAGCTGACTGACCTGAATGAGGCCATCACATACAAAGATATATCAGGACAGTTAGATGACTTAAACCTCGGTGTGTATGCTCCATCTGATTATATCCTGGCCTCGAAACGAGCAAAGTATGAGATTGACAAGGATGGTGAGGGTGTTCATCTTGGTATGTCTGGCCGTGAGAAGGGCTTGAAGAAACTGATGGCTATCAATCTGCTGAAGCGCCTAGAGTCATCCGTAAACTCATTCCGTCTGACATTGGAGCGCGTGAAAGAGCAGATTGACGAGACGCTGGAGGCAATAGACAAGTTCATGGTCTATCGCCAGGAAACGAAAATCACCGTGCAATCCATGGAAGGAATGTTCGACGGCGATGAGAGCGAAAACGACTTTCTTGTGGGAGGCAAGAAAACAAAGGTAGCACTCGCTGACATGGACTGTCGCTCATGGAAGCGTGACCTTCTCGCAGACCAAGAGATTCTGGGTCTGCTGCTGACCATGCTTCAGGATATAACACCTGAGCATGACAATAAGCTGCAGATGCTAATTGAGAACCTAAGGGAGAAATTCAACAACCCTATCAATGGTACCAACAAGAAAGTGATAATCTTCACAGCATTCTCTGACACAGCAGAATATCTTTATTCTTGCTTGGCGAATGACATAAAGGTGAAGCATGGCCTACATACAGGATTGGTGACAGGAAACGGCGTGAATAGCACCGTTTCTGGAGTAAGACAAGACTTCAATAGCATTTTGACGCTGTTCTCGCCTGTATCAAAGGAGGCCGAGAAGCTGCTGCCTAGCGTTAAAGATCGTATCGATGTGCTGATAGCAACAGACTGTATTTCTGAAGGTCAGAACTTGCAAGACTGTGACTATCTGATAAACTACGATATTCACTGGAACCCAGTACGCATCATTCAGCGTTTCGGTCGTGTAGACCGAATCGGCTCGAAGAATGATGTGATTCAATTGGTCAACTACTGGCCGGACATTGAACTGGATGACTATCTGAAACTGAAAGGTCGTGTCGAGGCACGTATGGCCGGAATGGATATCACAGGCGCAGGAAGTGGTAACGTGCTGCTCTCAAATGAAGAACAAGCAGATCTTGACTATCGCAAGAAACAACTCCAGCGCCTTCAGGAGGAAGTGGTTGACATCGAAGACATGGATACAGGTATCAACATCATGGACTTGGGTTTGAACGAGTTCCGCCTAGATTTGTTGGCTTATATGAAGGATAACCCCGACATTGAGCACACTCCATACGGAATGAGTGCTGTCGTGCCTGCCAGTGACATGGCACAGCCAGGTGTGGTTTTCATCCTGAAGAACCGCAACAATGCTGTGAACATCAACCATCAGAACTTGTTGCACCCGTTCTATATGGTGTATTTGGCTGACGATGGTTCCACCATCATCAATCACCTCGCACCGAAACGCTTGCTTGACATCATGCGTTCTGCATGCAAGGGTAAGACACAGCCCATCATGGAACTGTGCCATGCGTTTAATAAGGAAACGGCTGATGGACGACAGATGAAGCACTATAGCGAACTGCTGCAGCAAGCTGTAGCCACCATCGTAGAAAAGAAACAGGAAAGCGACCTCGAAAGTCTGTTTTCCTTTGGTGAGACCTCTGCTCTCGTTGATGACATTGCAGGTCTGGATGACTTCGAGCTGATTTGTTTCTTGGTGATAAAGGAAGGAGGTAACGGCAATGGATAACTTGTTATCATTCCCCAAAGAAACTATCGTTGATCGCGTAGTACCGAAGACGATGTTCTACAAGTTCATGGAGGTGAACCCTCGCATGAAAACACGCTTCGTCAACGATGTGGTGAGCATCACCTGGCTTTACAAGTTATCTGCTTCTACACTCAATGTGACAGATACAGCAGATTTGAAGGAGGTCGAGGTTTTTGTAGCCACTCTCAAACAACCAGATTGTCCGCCAGACTTGTTCTCATTCATCGATGCAAACATGCCGCACCATATTGTGTTTATCCTCTTGCATGAGGGTAATGCAATGTTGCTGATAAACTATAAAGACTGGGCCGACAATACGCATACGAAATTCAAGATTACGCAAGCGTTCACGTCGCCTTGGGTGCCTGTTGCTGATCTTTCATTGAAGATAGAAGGCCAATCACTGCCACGTATTTATGATAACTTCGTTGCACAGGTGAGCGGCATCGGCGAGCATAAGGCTGGTGCTATGCCCGAGATTGTTGCACTCCAACAGGAGATCGCAAAGGCAGAAGCGGAGCTAAAAGTCCTACAGAAGAAAATGCTTCGCGAACCCCAACTTGACCGACAGATGTTAATAAACAAGCAGGTCAAGGCGAAACGGGAAGAATTAAAAGAAATGAATATTAAACTAAATGATTATTTGTAAAAATTAAATTTCACAATATATGGAATTAAAGATAAAAGCAAATTCTGACTTTGAGAAGTTCATAAGAAAATATGAATCTCAGGTAGCCGTCGTGTCATCTGAAGAGATATCAGATAGCACTGAGTATAATTCAAAATTGTCGGAGTACGCTGGTCAGTTTGTCATAAGCTTGGCTGTCAGTGTTTTTTCTCCGTTCATAACGGATTACATAAAGGAGTATGTGGAATCAACCAACGAGGAAGTCGTTGTGACCACAGATAACGAACAGTATGTGATAAATGCTTCAAACGTAAAAGAACTACTCCCTATGTTGCACAGCGACGTTGTGGCCACACTGAGTGAAGAGGACGATGGCAAAAACTGGTAGTTTTGACTTGAACTTCCCTGGGGCAAAGATAGTATGTGACTCCCCGCAGAAAAGGGCATCCCTATTGAAATATTTAAATGGGGAAAGCAACTCTTATGCGGTTGATCTGACCCGCCAAAATTTTGACTTAGACGTGGAAATCGCAATCTACAATACGACGTATATTCATGAGAGTAAGCATTTTTACGATCATTTGTTGTGTCCATATCTTCTTCATAACTATGCCCTGAAGGTTTATGCTTTCTACTATGCCATCTTAGCCATCAACGAATGGAATAAAAAACAGCCATATAAATATATTCCCCTGCCTTTTGTCTCATGGCTGAAACTACCTTTTAAGCAAAAACTCGAGATTTTGAACAAAAAGGGGATCAATAAGAAAGATGTCCCCCTATATTCTTTCAAGCAGGCACTACTGATAGATTGTGGGAAGGAGGACTGCAAGAATTTATTTACCAAGTACCTATTAAAAGGGGCAGCGCACTATGCAGAGTATTGGGACAATTCCAAGCAATATGCACCTGAAGGGGGAAAAACTGATTACTCATTGAAGAGCTTTACAGAGTCTATGGCTTATGTCCAGCACATGGCTGAGATAATGCTCAGATATGGTGATGAATATGACGGAAAGATGGTTCATAAGATAATGAAGAACTCTTTTGGCTTTACCTCCGATAAGGAAGCAGAAACAGAATATAGAGCAGATGAAAATGCGAATGACTACATCAAACTCAACGAGTACACTGCTGCATTTTCGATGATACTAGAATTGGAGCGGTATTCAAACGTTGATCCTAAATGGTATTATCCCTTCGCCTCCTATGTGTTGTTTTGGTCACTTAGCGGATTCATGGGTAATAGCAGTCTCATAAATATGCATCCAAGAAACCGACTGGAAGGTTTATATTACATTAACAAGGAGCAGAGTCTTCATTTTGACAGTGATGAAGTCCTCTGGAGTCTGATAAAGGATCCACTAACAACGTTTGCAAAATGGGACGAGTTGGTAAATCCATTATATGAAAAATCTAACGAATCTGTAAAGCAGTTTGCGAAACATTATGCAATTGATGCCCCCAAGGCATTCAAGTCTTTTGAAAATTTCTATGCTAAATATGTTAGACAATTCAGTGCAATGTCTGGGAATCTGAACAAGATGGGATTGTTTTGGCCGTCGTTCTACATCTATAATTTAAATGATTCATTGATAAATATGGCCACGATATTCCTTCAGGAGCCGGGCAGATACCTTTATCCCGAGGAATATTCTAAGAATATAAATATGTTCCCAAATGTTCCATACAGATTTGAATTTCAGGGCGTACCACCTATAAGGGAAGAGGAATGCGCTAAAGCCCGAAAAGGGACATCTTGGATAGGCGATTATATTTATGGCGATAGCCTAGTGAAAGATAAAGTCGGCTTTTATGATAAGAAAATGGACTACAGAGCATTCGATATATGCTCTGAATACATAAACTTCTCGGATGCACTATATGGAAGTGCTAATATAAATATGCCGGGTATGCTTGTGAAGAAGTTTCTACCTGGTGTTAAAACATGGTTTTTCTAAAATAAGCAATTATGAATATATCACATATAGACAAACAAACGGCGGATGGCGCACAGTTGAACCTTGATGCGCTATTCAAAATTGCCCCCTCATGCTTCACAGAAGCTAAAGGTATTGATGGCACAGTGCATAAAGTCATAGACTTTACAAAACTGCGCATGTTGCTGGGAGACACCACTGTTGAGGATGCTCCCGAGGTCTACGACTTTACGTGGGTTGGCAAACGTGCTGCAATGCGAGAGGCAGCATCCCCCATCAAAAAAACGCTACGTCCATGTCCTGGAGAATCCGTTGATTGGGACACGACGCAGAATCTCTATATTGAGGGAGACAACCTTGAAGTCCTGAAACTCCTTCAGAACTCTTACATGGGCAAGGTCAAGATGATTTATATTGACCCGCCCTATAATACAGGAAATGATTTCGTGTACCACGATGATTTTACACAGTCTGTGGAAGAGTACGATGAAGTTAACCATGACGAGGAAGGGAACCGCTATCGTCGGAATACTGACACCAACGGACGGTTTCACTCAGATTGGTGCTCGATGATCTACTCACGCTTGATGGTGGCTCGTAGTCTGCTTTCAGATGATGGTGCTATCTTTATTTCCATTGATGATAGAGAATGTGAAAACCTTATCAAGATTGGGAACGAGGTTTTTGGGGAATCAAATTTCGTAGGAAACATAAGCTGGCAGAAGAATTATTCTCCAAGAAACGACTCGAAAGGCATACCGACCGAAAAAGAATCTATCGTCATATATAGTAAACAGCTGGGGTGGAATCCAAAGAGACTGCCACGGACAGACGAAATGAATAAGATGTACTCCAACCCTGACAATGATCCAAAGGGTGACTGGAGAAATGATAACGCTTTCGCTTCTGACGCAAGAACGCACCAAGGAATGGTTTATGCAATTCAAAACCCATTTACTGGTGATATGATATATCCTTATGCGAATGGTCACTGGCGCTATAGTCAAGACGAAATGCTTTCTCACATGAATGGTTGGTGTGAATATGAATTAAAGGAATTAAATGATTCCGATATTCGCGCCCAGATATGCGGAGTTGCAACAAAAGATGTGCGTCATGGTGTTAAAGCCATTGTTCTTAAAGAGGATGTAGAAACGTCAAAGCAAAAAGCAAATGCAATACTTCGCCGAGGTCAGTGGCCAAAGTTCTATTTCACAAAGAATGGTACTGGTGGCATTGGACGTAAAACATATCTTGCAGAGGTAGAGGGAAAGATGATAACCAACCTTTGGCCTCATACAGAAGTCGGTCATACTGACGAGGCAAAGAAAGAGTTGAAAACACTTTTCGAGGGCGACATTCCATTTGACACCCCAAAGCCTGTTCGTCTGATTGAACGTATGTTAAGAGTATCCACAGATGAAAACAGTATTGTGCTTGATTTCTTCTCTGGCTCTGCAACTACTGCGCAAGCCGTAATGCAACTGAATAATGAAGATGGTGGACACCGCATTTTTATTTTGGTTCAGATACCTGAGACGGTAGATAACAGGTACGTTAACCTATGCGAGATAGGCAAAGAGCGAATCCGTCGTGCTGGAAAGAAAATCAAAGAGGACTCGCCTTTGACCACGCAAGACCTTGACACAGGTTTCCGTGTGTTCAAGTGCGACGAGACGAACTACAAGGACGTAGCCTTCACCCCAAAGGACTACTCACAAGAGAGCCTTGACTTGTTCGTGGATAATATCAAAGAGGGTCGCACCGACCTCGATCTGCTCTTTGATTGTATGCTACGCTGGGGCGTTCAGCTGTCTATGCCGATGACCAAGACCGAGGTAGACGGCTGTACCATTCACAATGTGGATGATGGCAATCTTGTGGCCTGCTTGAATGGTACTGTTACAGAGAAAGTCGTTGCCGCTATTGCCGCCATGCAACCCGTTAGGGTGGTGTTCCGTGATAGCAGCTTCACCGAGGCTTCAACGAAGATGAATCTCTATGAGCTGTTCAAACAGAAATGCGAATGGACTGAAAAAGAGGTTGAAAAGAATATTAGAGTTATATAGAATATGAACGAGGAACACAACATAATGGCGACATCCATCATAAGAGCTTTACAGAAGGAAAAGGCGGTCGTGTCATTCGGTCGACTTGTAGAGCTTTTGAAGAATGATTTCATTAACAGTGCTGAGCTTAAGAAATATGAAAGGGTTCAGATTGATTGGGCGTTTGAGAATGTTGTGACAATGCTTCAAGACGACTATGCTATATTAAGAATTGTTGGACAGAGGGCAATGGCAAATCGTTCATTTGAACTTACCGCTAAAGGTTACGACGTTCGATTAAGTCCTGATTTTAACGGGTATATCAATAAGAAGAATTTGATTAAGTTACTAAACAAAGCTATTCCTTTGATTGCTTCGTCCGTTGCTCTATTTATTAGTTGCAAGTCACTCATAGAGAACAACCTTAATTGGTCATGGTATATTTATATACTTTTGTCGCTTTTATTAGGAATAGTAATAGGTTACGAATTAAAACAAAAAATAATATAATTATGGAACAGAAGAAACCAGAACATATTGCCATGCAAACGCCTGATAGTCGTCAGCTGACAATGGACGCACTTGCACAAGTTATTCCTTCATGCTTTACAGAAGCAAAAGGTGCCGATGGTGAGATGCATCATGTAGTGGACTTTATGAAACTACGTCAACTCCTAGGAGATGCTGCAGTTGATGAAGCCCCCGAAGTCTATGACTTTACTTGGGTTGGCAAACGAGCTGCAATGCGAGAGGCTGCAGAACCCATCAAAAAAACGCTACGTCCATGTCCTGGAGAATCCGTTGATTGGGACACGACGCAGAATCTCTATATTGAGGGAGACAACCTTGAAGTCCTGAAACTCCTTCAGAACTCTTATATGGGAAAGGTTAAAATGATCTATATAGACCCCCCGTATAACACAGGTAGCGACCTTATATACAAAGACAACCGTAGGTTATCGGCTGAAGATTACAATGAATCTATCTCTGATGAACAAGGGCATAGATTAATCACAAACAAATATTCAAGTGGAACATTCCATTCGGATTGGTGCTCGATGATATATGAAAGATTGATGATTGCTAGGTCTCTTTTGGCAGATGATGGCGTTATTTATATTTCTATTGACGATAAGGAACTTGACAACCTGAAAAAGATTTGTAACGAACTCTTTAGTGAACAGAATTTTGTTGCTAATATGGTTTGGCAATCTACGGCTGGTTCCAATACTGGTACAGATATTGTAACCGTCACAGAATACATATTAGTATATACGAAAAACAGAGACAAATTCAGATTTGATGGAAAATTATCGGATGAAGGCGCTTTCACATTAGTGGATGAGTATGTAAAAGAAAGAGGTAAATACTCTTTAGATAAGATGGATAGACGACGTGTCGGTAGTCATTACTCTGAAGCTCTTAACTTTCCAATTCAAATGCCTGATGGGTCTATGAGATGGCCTGGTGGCACCAAAGAGAGAAATTCGGAAGGTTGGAATTATTTGTGGAGCAAAACTAAAGTTGAATGGGGAATTAAGAATGGATTCATCGTTTTCAAAGAAGCTGATGGAGAGTGGAGTGTCTATAATAAAAGATACTCGAAAGTTGACAACGAAGGGAATCTGGTGGAGAGATCCACTCCATTTAGAAACCTAATTACATCTGATCAGAGCAATACGGCACAAGGCACTACGGAATTAAGAAACTTATTCAACATTAGACCTTTTGACTTTCCAAAGCCAACATCTTTGATAAAGCAACTTTTATTGTCTTCCGTCAGATCATCGAAGAATGCTCTTATTTTGGATTTCTTCTCAGGTTCAGCTACGTCTGCAGACGCAATTATTCAAATGAATGCAGAGGATGGTGGAAACAGGAAATTTATAATGATTCAAGCTCAAGAGAAAACGGATAAAGAAAGTGAAGCTGGAAAAGCAGGCCTTTCTAACATTTGTGAAATAGGAAAAGAACGCATCCGTAGAGTTGGCCGCAAGATTAAAGATGAAAATCCTGAAGTGGCAAAGACCCTTGACACAGGCTTCCGCGTATTCAAGTGCGACGAGTCAAACTATAAAGAGGTGGCTTTCACGCCAAAAGACTACTCTCAGGAGAGTCTAGACTTGTTTGTTGACAACATCAAAGAAAAGCGAACAGACTTAGATCTCCTTTTTGATTGTATGCTTCGCTGGGGCGTAGAACTGTCAATGCCCCTGAAAACAACAAAGGTGGATGGCTGCACCATTCACAATGTGGATGATGGCAACCTCGTTGCATGTTTTGACGGTACGGTGACAGAAATGGTCATCAATGCCATCGCCGCCATGTCACCGGTACGTGTCGTATTCCGAGACAGCAGTTTCACTGAGGCAGCAACAAAGATGAACCTCTACGAACTGTTCAAACAGAAATGCGGATGGTCAGAAACTGAAGTTAAAAACAATATAAGAGTAATATAATTATGAAGAAGTTATCTTTTTTAATTATTGCAAGCATCTTGCTTGTTGCATGCAAAAACAAGGTATCATCCCCAGTAGTTGTTGAATCTAATAATTCTATCGCATCTGAAGAACAAGAGTATCAAGCGATGGAAAAAGCCGATAAGGAATTAAAGGACTCTATCGGTACGCAATATAACACAGACGAGTATGGCATATGCGAAGGGATGCCAGATGAGTATAAAGCAAAGAATGATGAAGAAAAAAAGCTTATATCTTCTTTGGAAGGATATTATAAGGCAGTAATGAAAAGTGATTTTACAAAGGCAAAATCATACATTTGTCCGAAGGTTATTTCTCTCACAAAAGCGAAATTCCCTCAATATTCGGATGAGCAAATTGACGAAACCATTATGAGCTCTTTAAAAGATTTTTCTGAATCAAATAAGATCTTTAAGAAGCGCTTTGAGGGTTTCAAGAAGGCAGCCCCTATCGTTTCTAAGCTTTATAGATTGTCATCAAAGGAAGGATGCCTTCTTTATTCGATGCATTATTCAATATTGATATTATGCACTTTGGACGATAAAAATTATTATGTCTGGCACCTACCTCAATTTATGTATGCTGCAAGTTATGATAATGGGGGGAAGTGGTACTTTATAGAGTTGGTTGAAGATACCAACGAAGTACTTAAAGACTTTAAATAAGATGCGGTTGAACAAGCAATTTGAAATGCTATGGCTAAGAAATTAACACTTAAATTCAAGAATCAGCAGTTCCAGACAGATGCCGCGAAATCGGTGACAGATGTTTTCAAAGGACAACGAAACCAGTCAATGGTGGAGTTTACACACGACGTAGGTGTTGAAGAAGACAAGTCTGAATCTTTTGAAGATGTGCTGGGCTTCCGCAATCATCCTCTGACTGTTAATGCTTCTCAGTTGCTGGAGAATATTAGGGCCATTCAGATGTCCGCCCAATTAAAGCCGTCTGAAACAGTAGATGCTGCCGACCTTCGCCTGACCATTGAAATGGAAACAGGTACAGGTAAGACATACACCTATATTAAAACAATGTACGAGTTGAACAAACTCTATGGATGGAGCAAGTTCATCATCGTGGTACCAAGCATCGCTATACGTGAAGGTGTCAGTCGCTCATTCGAAATAATGAGTGAGCACTTTGCTGCTGAATATGGTAAACGTATTCAGTCATTCATATATGACAGCAAGCACCCGAACATGATAGACCAGTTCGCCACATCAAATGGTATGTATGTGATGATTATCAACACACAGGCTTTTGCTGCACGTGGCGAGGATGCGCGTCTGATTTATGTGGCTCAGGATAGGTTCCGTTCAAGAAAACCTATCGATGTGATTAAATCGACAAATCCCATCTTGATAATTGACGAGCCACAATCCGTTCTTGGCGCAGACAAGAAGAATGCTACTCGTACTAAGCTAAAGGAGTTCAATGCATTGTTCACCTTACTCTATAGTGCTACACACCGTGCTGACGATATACAGAATATGATATATCGCTTGGACGCAATGGATGCCTATAACAAGAAACTGGTGAAGAAAATCAATGTTAAGGCCGTTGAGCAAAGAGGATCTACTGCCACAAACGGATATATATATCTGGAAAGCATTGAACTATCGAGTGGAAACCCTCGTGCTCGTATCGGTTATGAGAAGAAACAGTCAAATAGTGTGAAGCAGGTCATCCAGACTGTCGATGATGGTTTTGACCTCTATCAGCAGTCCGGAGGCTTGGAGGAATACCGCGACGGTTATAAGATAGAATCAATTGATGGCTACAACCGTACTATCCGTTTGTTGAATGGCACTGTGCTCAATGAGGGTGATACATTCGGCAAAACAAATGAGATTTACATCCGCCGCCAGCAGATTCGCGATACCATTATTTCGCATATTAAGAAAGAAAGGGAGCTTTTCAAGCGCAAAATCAAATGTCTGTCTCTGTTCTTCATCGACCATGTGGACAACTACCGTATCTATGAACAGGGTGGTGGTACCAAAAAGGGTGTGTTTGCAGAAATGTTCGAGGAGGCGTACAATGATATTGTTGGCTCACTCCAGTTGGAGTTTTCTGATGATCCAGAATACGTGGCATATCTGAAACGATTTACGGCAGATGAGGTGCACAATGGCTATTTCTCTAAAGACAAAAAAGGCCATTTCATTCAGCCGTCTGCATCTGAATTGAAGAGTGAGTCTTCTAACGACGCATCTGCTTATGACTTGATAATGCGAGACAAGGAGAAGCTGCTTTCTTTCGAGGAGCCTACACGCTTTATCTTCTCGCACTCTGCCCTGAAAGAGGGTTGGGACAACCCTAACGTCTTCCAGATATGTACACTCAAAGATAGCGATAATCAAACTAAGAAACGTCAGGAGGTTGGCCGCGGTATGCGCCTCTGTGTAAATAGCGACGGTGAGCGTCAGGATGAGAACGTACTGCATGGCAGTGTTTTTGAAGTAAACTCACTAACGATTATCGCCAGTGAAAGCTATAACTCGTTTGCCGCTAAGCTGCAGACGGAGATTGCAGAAGCTGTTGCCGACCGCCCAGTGAAGGTACAGAAGGAGCTGTTCCTCAATTTGGTGGTTACAAACGCACAGGGTGAGCAGCGCTATCTATCAGAGGACGATGCACAGGAGCTGTCATTCACACTTCGCATGAAGGGCTATATTACCAAACAAGGACAGCTGACCCCTCAGTACCATGAGGATAAGAAACAGGGCACGCTTGACTTTGGTGATTACAACGATGTGAAGGATGACATCGTGAAACGTCTCGATTCTGTATTCAATCCTGATGCCGTCAAGCCTGAAAATGCCCGTCAAGTACGTGAGGCTCATTTCGATTCAAAGAAATTTGAAAGAAAAGAATTCCAGGATCTCTGGAAGAGAATCAACTGTCAGACATACTACACAGTGCAGTTTGACACCGAGAAACTGATTGACACTGCTGTTACTGAACTTGACAGTCATCTGACCGTTTCGGAAATCAGCATCACCGTAACGGAAGGTACGCTGAATGAGATAAAGAGCAAACAGCAGCTTCAGGATGGCACTGCCATGAAGATAACAAGCGCGAACACGACCCATGTTCACGAACTTGTTAGCGAGCATGTGAAGTATGATCTAATTGGAAAGTTGGTTGAAGATACTGCCCTGACACGTCGAGCTATCGTTGAAATATTGAAGCGTATTCGTCCGATAACGTTTAATAAGTTCAAAGCCAACCCAGAAGAGTTTATCATCCGAGCTGGTAATATCATCAACCAGTGCAAGGCTATTGCTGTTGTCGAGCATGTGCAGTACCACAAGCTGGACAAGGAGTTCAAGGCAAATATCTTCAGCGCAGAAGCATTGAAAGGTCGCCTTGGCGTTAATGCTATGGAGTCCGCTAAATCGCTCTATGACTTGGTTGTTGTCGATTCACAAGGCATCGAAATGAATTTTGCGAAAGAATTGGAAAGCCACAATGAGGTAGCTGTTTATACAAAGCTGCCTGGCGGATTCTATATCAATACTCCTGTAGGTCACCACAACCCAGACTGGGCAGTAGTTTTCCGTGAGGGTGATGCTATCAAGCATATCTATTTTGTAGCCGAAACAAAAGGCTACAGAAAAGACGAGGTGCTTGACTTCCGTAAGACAGAAGACGTGAAGATTGAATGCGCTCGCAGACACTTCGCAACAATCTCTAATTCCACTGTTAAATACGACGTGGTACGCGACTATAAAGAACTTCGTGACGTAATAACATCAGATTAAAAAACAATGTATTATGTATTACAAATATATTATTAAAAGTATAAAAGATAACAAGGACATGTTAGGTGATGACCCTAACTACATCCCTACTACTTTGATTGAAGCAGAATTGAAGCGTAGCCTGTGGAGTAAGCTCACCAAGAAATCTGAGGCTGTCTATTTCACTGTCCTAAGTGGTTCTAATCTCCATAAGAGAGCTAAATCTGCTTTTAGCTCCGATTCTGCATGGGAAATCAATATAGATGACTTTACTCACAACAATGTTGTTGGCAGAGAAATGTATCTGGCCAACGATATTGCAACAGAAAAGGAGAGACGATCAGAAGAAAGAAAAGCTAAAAAAGCTGCAGAGCAAAAGGCAAAGCAGCAAGCGGAGGAGCAAGCAAAACAGCAATCTTTGCGACAAAACAAGCCTGAGCCAAAGAATGAAGCACCCAAGCCAAAGGCTCCTGTTCAGCAGCAGACTCCTGAAGAAGAGGTTGACTTGAACAATATCCAATCTTGTTTTAACCCAATGGCTTTGCCTAGGATAAAGATGACAGAACAATTCTCCATGCATCCAATAAATGAAAACAATTTGGAGAGTGATGCTCATACTCTTTCAATCATGCTGATGTTTGATGAAAACACAAAAAAATATATGCATGATTTTGCTGGGCCAGAAGCGAATGAGAAGATACCTATGTATCTTGTCAACAGTGTTATGACACAGTCTATGGGCATTGCATTCTGCTATATAATCAGAATGAATGCCGGAATCTGCGGCTTGATTAAGGTCACAAGTCCAACGCACAACAAGGTTACTAACAATTTTAACCACTGGCTTATAGACTATATACTTATTCCGCCATTCAGAGGACGCAAAATTATGAAGTCTGCCCTTCCTATTGTCTTCGATATTATGAAGAACAGGCTAGGAATAAATGACCCCGTATATGCAATGGTAATCCCTGGCAATGATGTTTCTATTCACCTGCTGGAACTTAACGGTTTCAAATTAGACGAGTCTAAAGGAATGTCTGTAGACCCCATTACAGGTGAAAGAGGTCTTGTTTACAAAAAATTGTTGTAATTAATTACAAGGAGCTACGTGATATAATTATTGCAGAATGAGAAAGGTAAAAGTAGAGGATTTAAAGTATTACAAGATTATCCTTGATTCAACTTGGAGCGGCGCGAGTTGAAAAAGGATGTCAGTAAACAGCTGCTGTTAGGAACGACTAAAACCTGATACGATGGAATTGACTTGGATTTATACCATTGGTGCTGGCATCATCAGCTTGGTTCTTCTTGCTACTTATAGTTGGAAGAAATCAAGAAACCTGCGCCTGTTTGGATATGAATTCGTGTATGCCTACATGAAGGAGTGTGGCAAACTAGCTTACTATAGGGATAAAGGAAACCATATTGATTCTAAGTTTGAAGGTCACTATCTTTCTCTAGTGGAGAACAGGAACAAGTGGTATCTTTTCTTTGGCACTAAAATTATTATTGAACAACTGATAGACTTCTATGAAAAGGCCTGCAATCTTACAAATGAGGCAGCACCATTCTTTTCTCTCAATCATTACTTCGCCCACTCGGAATGTATGAATTTCAAAAAATCTGTAAGAGACTTGGAGAAAGCGATGGAAATGGTGGTAAATCAGGAGTGTAGAAGATATATATATGAAAACTATGCCGATGCTGAGTTTGTAAAGTTCCCTAAAGAAAAACTGTATCAACACGGCTTCTTAAAGATGCGAGACATGCACAATAAGGAGTTTGTTGAGAAGGAA
>JAEEGL011724621.1_pt1 | contig 19420 bp, 16 predicted proteins | sample 9134231 | NCBI WGS metagenome assembly JAEEGL01 (sample SAMN16246548, study PRJNA631951) | gut metagenome | biome: gut microbiome; feature: rumen; material: fiber-attached | host: Bos | place: Iran: Karaj | collected 2018-10
CATTGATGATGACATTCCGCTGATATACATCTCGTTTGTGTTAAGTCCTTCAGGCTCCACAAAAAGCTGATGTCTGTCCTTGTCCGCAAATTTCACAACCTTATCTTCGATGGAGGGACAATATCTCGGTCCCACACCTTCTATAACTCCGGAATACATTGGAGACCTGTGAAGATTCTCCCGTATAATCTCATGAGTCTTTTCATTAGTGTAGGTCAGATAACACTTAACCTGTTCCTTTTGCACAGATGCCGGATCCGTGGTAAAAGAAAATGGAACTATGGGATCATCTCCACACTGCTCCGTCATTTTTGAAAAATCTATGGATCTCTTATCTATACGTGCAGGAGTTCCTGTCTTAAAACGCATTATCTCAATACCGTGATCCATCAAGGATTTTGTCAGATGAGTAGCTGCCGACAAACCGTTGGGACCGGTATAAGTTATCATCTCTCCGCAAAGACATCTTGCATTCAGATAAACTCCTGTACATAATATGACCGCACGACAGTGATAGACAGAACCAGACAGGATCTTAACTCCTGTAATATGTCCGTCTTCTACTATAATGTCTGTCACCTCCGCCTGTCTTATCTCAAGGTTTTCCTGATTTTCCAAAACCTTTCGCATTGAGCGTGAATACTCGGACTTGTCAGCCTGTGCCCGGAGCGAATGAACAGCGGGACCCTTTGAAGTTCCCAGCATTCTTGACTGGATGAAAGTCTTATCTATATTTTTGGCCATTTCTCCGCCAAGGGCATCAATTTCCCTCACTATATGTCCCTTGCTACTGCCTCCGATATTGGGATTGCAGGGCATCATAGCGATGGAATCAATACTGACGGTAAATATGACTGTTTTCAAACCGAGACGCGCCGTGGCAAGCGCAGCTTCACAGCCCGCGTGACCTGCACCTATCACACATACGTCTGTTGTCTGTTCGTACATTTTAAATATACCTCACATTTATTTTCCCATACAAAAATCACTGAATATCTTATCCACAAGGTCTTCCTCTACCGCTTCTCCGGTTATCTTACCTAGATCCGCGTAAGCTCTCATAAGATCTCCGGTCAGAAAATCTTCTGTGACCATATTGTCGATTCCATCCATCACAAACAAAAGTTTTTCTTTTGCACTCTTCAAAAGCTCAACGTGACGAAGCTTTGATATCATGATCTCCTCATTTACCTTTATCTCATCGATTGAAAAAATATTGTAGATCATATCCTTTAATTTATCATATCCGTCACCGGTTTTTGAAGAAAACATAATGAAACGGTCCTTGAATTTTTCTTCCAAAAAGGCAGTATCAGCCAATACATCCATATCATTTTTATTTACAAGACAAATGACGTGACCTTTTTCTATCCTGTCCTCTATCGCTCTGAAAATATCTTCATCCTCTTCACTCAAAGCTTTTTAACCGTCACAAACATATAATATCAGATCGGACATCTCTATACTGTCATAAGTTCTGTCAACACCTATTTTTTCAATAACATCTTCTGTCTGCCTGATACCTGCTGTATCTGTGATGTTCAGTGTGATACCGCTGATGTTGATCTTTTCAGTGAGGGTATCTCTGGTAGTTCCCGCAATGTCGGTAACGATCGCCCTGTCATATCCTGCCAGGAAATTTAAAAGAGAAGATTTTCCCGCATTTGGTTTTCCCACTATTACTGTATTGATACCATCGTTTACGACCCTGCCGTGATCGTAAGATTCTATGAGAGAATCAGTCTTTTTTACCAGATCTGATACTATGGTTTTAAGCTTCGGAGCATAGTCGTCCAGAGAGTAATGCTCAGGATCGTCCAAAGCAGCTTCTATAAAAGCAGTTTCATGTAATATAACTTCGCGAAGTGAACCAATACATTCCGAAATACGACCGTTTAACTGATCCAGTGAACTTTTGAGGGAGAGATCACTTGATGAAGATATCACATCCATAACGGACTCAGCCTGCGAAAGATCAAGTCTTCCGTTTAAAAATGCTCTCTTGGTAAACTCACCGGGATCCGCAAGTCTTGCACCGTTTTTGAGCACTATCTCCAAAATCTTATTCATGACAAAGACACCGCCATGACAATCTATCTCGATAGTATCCTCACCCGTAAAACTTTTTGGTCCCTTAAATACCAATAAGACTACTTCATCCACCATTTTTTTTAATGATGATGAGTTATCCTCTGAGTCCTTTTTATCTGCTCCATCACAAATATAACCGTAATGCATAGTGTAGGGCTTATAATTTAAAACATCCTTTTCTCCCTGATAGGGAAAAAATATCCTGTCAGCAACCTTAAAAGCATCAGGACCGCTGATCCTGATGACTCCCACTCCCGATGAAGTTATTCCGCTGGCTATCGCCGCAATTGTATCTGTGTTCATATTATTTCCGTCATCGATGAATAATCGGTAATTATCTTAAAAAATAACATAAAAAAATGTCCATAATTATAAAAAGGACCATCATAAAATGACAGTCCTCTTGACAATACTCTTTTTATTTCTTAAGCGCTATCACAACATGTCTGTAAGGCTCCTCACCCTCAGAGAAGGTTGTGACATATTTGTCATTCTGAAGAGTAGAATGAATTATGCGGCGCTCGTAAGGATTCATAGCCTCAAGCTCAACCTGTCTCTTGGTGCGCTTAACTTTGTATGCGATATTTCTGGCAAGAGATTCAAGTGTTTCTTTTCTGCGTCTTCTGTAATCTTCCGTATCAAGCTTTATAGCTATATAGTCATCATGATTTTTATTGACCGCAAGGCTGGTGAGATACTGAAGGGAATCGAGTGTTGCTCCTCTCTTTCCGATGAGGATACCCATATCCTCTCCCTTGAATTCAATGTTCATCACATTATCAACAGTATCTGTCTCTATGATGATCTCAGCCTCAACTTCCATTGCCTTGAACACACTCTCAAGAAAAGCTCTTGCAGCATCTTCCTTTGTAACGGAAGTTTCCTTTTTTCTGGCCTTTATAACTGCCGGCTTACTGCCAAACCCCAAAAAACCTGAGGATTCCTTCTCAACTATCTCATATTCAAGCTCATCACTCGTAACCCCCAGGTCAAGTGATGCATCTGTGATAGCATCATCAACGGTTTTACCCGAATATTCTTTGTATTCCATTTTATACCCCTTTAAGATTATATATTATCATTTACTGTTGCGCTCATTAAACTCTTTTACCATGTTGGCTCTGGCCGTCATGGATCCCGGTTTTGCCTTGCCGGATGAAATGCGCGCCTGTGCAAGCTTTTCTTCTTTTTCGGCAGAAGAACTGCTTGAAGAAGAATCCGTATTTACATTTCTGGTGCTGATATTTGCGGATTTGTAGATATTGTCCATACCCGCAAGCTGCTTACGTCTTTTCTCGGCTTTTTTCTTGGCCTTCTCAGCATTTTTTTCTATCATAGCATCAAAATCAAGTTTGCTGAGATATCTGTTAAAAGCAAGCTGCTGGATACAACGGATAAATGCTGAAGCTATCCAGTAAAGACCAAGACCGACAGGTACCGTAAAACACATTACCAGTGAAAAGAGCGGCATGGTCTTGTTCATTGTCTTCATCTGCTGAGCCATCTGATCATTAGGATCATTGTTCTCCGGCTGCGGCATCAACTTGATATTCATGATCTGTGTGAGATATGAGATCAAAGGTATGAGCACAGCTCCCAGCATAAGAAGATATTTTTTCTCACTGAAACCGGTCGTTAAAATGGTCCAGGGTGAATGTCCTATATCCAGTCCCAAAAAGTAATTGATATGGGATACTTCTTCTTTTACGGAAGTAATAGTGGAGTTTATACCGGAAAAATTCTCTGAAATGAATTTCCAACCGGAATCTCCCATTCTGTACAAAACATCGATAATGTAATTGGATACTACAGTAGTATCACTGACGGTAAAATCTGTCTTTATACCTCTGAGAGAAGGCTGTGAGCTGACAAGCTCATTCATCTTGTCCGCAAAACCGCTCTCGTTCATGATAGCACTCGACAGGGGTAAAAATACATTTTTCACGGATTTTACATAAGCCGGAACATTGTAGATAACCCTGTATAATGCAAATAGAATAGGCATCTGTATGAGAAGCTGGATACATGAACCCGACGGAGTAACTCCGTATTTGTCATATACTGCCCTGGTCTCTTCATTCTGAGCCATCATCGAATCCTGATCTTTTTTTCCTTTATATTTTGCCTGGATGGCTTTGAGCTCCGGGCTCATCTTGCGGGAAACAGAAGAGAATTTCTGCTGCTGGTATGTAAGCGGCAGCATACATGTATAAATAATGATAGTCAACAGAATGATCGATAAACCTATATTATTGATACCCATCATGGACATCAACTGATAGGTAAGGTTCATGACAAAACCTAAAACTTTGGCAATCGGTCCAAGTATCACACCGTCATACTGAGTCAGGATGATATCGGTCACTTTTTATTTTTCCTCCAAAATTCCTCAGGTACGGGATCAAATCCTCCATGTGAAAAAGGATTGCAACGGATGAGACGCCATGTTGTTAATATTGAACCTTTTATAACACCGTGCTTTTCAAATGATCCGATGGCATAATCCGAACATGACGGAAAATACGGACATTTGTAACCTTTATACGGAGAAAATGCTCTCTTATAAAACCTGATCAAAAAAATGATTATTTTTCTCATATAAAATTCAATCTGATAAACCATTAGTAACGGTTATCCTGTGAAGATCGGCGAGACGGAGTAACGATGATTCCACCTGGTGGAAGTCCATGCCCTTTGCCGGTATTCTCGCCACGACTACAATGTCCAAACCACTAATGAACATCTCTTCATGCAGTCTGTAGGCTTCTCGCACCAGTCTGGTGAAATGATGCCTCACCACACTGTTGCCCTTTTTCTTGTTGATGGATATGCCAAGCCTGTTGATATCCATACCGTTTTCTCTTACGTAGACTATGAGATTTCTGTCGGATCTTGATCTCTTTTCATTATATACTTTTAGGAAATCCTCATTTTTCTTAAGTGAATCGGAAAACTTCATACAGGTCTCCTATATAATAGTAACAATAAAAGACCACATTTCTGTGGCCTACTGATAGATCAAAATACAGGAATTCTGACAGATCAAGTTAAAACACATATAATTAAGCAGAAATCTTCTTTCTTCCCTTTAATCTTCTGGCAGCTAAAACCTTACGGCCGCCCTTTGTGCTCATCCTGCTGCGAAAACCATGAACTTTTGCTCTCTGTCTTTTCTTTGGCTGAAATGTCATCTTCATGGGAAATACACCTCCTTTTCTCAACAAAGCGTCGGAATACATAATATCAGCATAAAAAGTTTAAGTCAAGAGAAAAATTAAAAACTTTTGTGATTGATTATTTTCTTATTTTATTATATTATATTAAGGGTTTGTGTCGCTTTTAAGGTAGCTTTGAATTTTTAACGTATACTACCACATAAAAGCGCCAAAATGTTTGTATAACCCAAATAAAAGCCTTACAGGAAAAGTTATATGGATGAGATAATTAAAAACTGGGAAAAAATAAAGGACATCATAAAGCAGGAATGTGAGTTAAGCGACACTTCCTACGAAGCCTGGATTAAACCCATGACCATAGGTAAAATTGTTGATAAAGAGATATTTATACCCTGTGAAGACAGCCTTCACCTCAACTATATCAACAAAAAATACATCAACATTATCAACGATATTGTCAAGGAATACGGCTCAAAGGACTATGAAGTTAAGCTGGTTTTATCCTCAGATCTTGATAAAAATGTTGATAATGAAAACTTATCAACAAATAGTTCATTAAATAATGTTAATAATGTTGATAGTATAGGATTAAATCCTTCATATACATTTGAAAACTTTGTCATAGGCAAGAGCAACCAATTTGCAAGAGCTGCCTCACTCGCAGTAGCTGAGTCCCCGGGAGAGATATATAATCCTCTCTATCTTTACGGAGATTCAGGTTTGGGCAAAACCCATCTCATGCAATCCATTGCACATTTTATCCACAAACATAACCCAGAGAAAAAAGTGGTATACGTATCCTCAGATACATTTACCAACGAACTGATCCAGGCCATCCGAAATAAGAACGATATTCAGACCAATGAACGTTTCAGGGATAAATACAGAAACATTGATGTGCTGTGTATAGACGATATACAATTTATAATAGGAAAGGAAGCAACTCAGGAAGAGTTCTTCCACACCTTCGAACAGCTCTATCTCAATAATAAACAGATCATCATAACCTCGGATCGAAACCCAAAGGAAATGACAACACTGGATGAACGAATCAGATCCAGATTCGAATGTGGTCTCATGGCTGATATAGGACAGCCTGATTATGAGACCAGAATGGCGATCTTACATAAAAAGGAAGAAAAAGACCACATCAACATCAATCCCGAGATCATAGATTATATTGCTTCCAACGTAAAATCAAATGTCAGAGAACTGGAGGGCGCTTTCAACAGAATAGCTGCAAAAATCAAGCTTTCCGGTAATACGGATTCTGAGTTTGATCTTGAGTTTGCCAAAAAAGAGCTTGCAGATATAGTAAACCCGGATGTCAAAAGGGAGATTACAATACAGCTCATAGTGGAGACTGTTGCTGAATACTACAACATTACATTAGAGCAGATGATGTCAAAGAAGAGAACCAGTGACATAGCAAGACCCCGCATGATAGCAATGTATCTTGCCAAGAACATGACCGATTCTTCTCTCGATGCCATCGGAGCCAGCCTTGGAGGACGTGATCATTCAACTGTTATCCACGGAGTTAACAAAATAAACGATGACATTATGAACAGTGACGAGTTCAGACAGCAGATCGATACCATCAAGAGAAAGATCAATCCATCATGATCAACATTCCAGGATGGTTATATACATGTTTTCAAGGCATGTCCAACATAGTTATCAAGTTCTGAAAACAGCACTGTTACTGGCTTGAAAGGCATTATAAACTTTTCAACAGCCCCTAATAATACTACTACTGTATTTTTTAAATATATATACATATGACCAGCGAATTAAATTTTTGATCCGCATTACAACACAAAAGGAGAACATGATGAAGATCAAATGTATGAAATCCAATCTTTTGACGGGAGTTAACATTGTATCAAAAGCAGTTCCTTCCAAGACTACTATGGCTATTTTGGAATGCATTCTTATTGATGCATCCGCAAACAGCATAAAACTAATATCAAATGACATGGAGCTTGGTATAGAAACCGTTGTACAGGGTGAGATCATAGAAAACGGTATAATAGCTCTTGATGCAAAGATCTTTTCAGAGATGGTGAGAAAACTTCCCGATGCAGAGGTTACCATCACTACCGACGGTTCTTTCAAGACAAAAATTACATGCGGAAAATCAAAGTTTGATATTGTAGGAAAATCAGGTGATGATTTTTCTTACCTTCCTGCCATAGATATGGAGAATCCCATAGTGATATCACAGCTCACATTAAGGGATATTGTTAAACAGACTATTTTTTCCATAAATGAAAATGACAATAATAAGCTGATGAGCGGCGAGCTTTTGGAGATCGAAGATAAAAACCTGAGACTGGTTGCTTTGGACGGTCACAGGATCGCCATCAGAAATGTGGAGCTTACGGATTCTTATGAAAGATCAAAGACGGTAATACCCGGAAAAGCGCTGAGCGAGGTCACTAAGATACTGACCGGCGGAGCAAATGACAAGGTAAATATATTCATCAGTGACAAACATATTGCTTTTATTTTTGATAATACAACGGTAGTATCAAGGCTTTTGGAAGGTGAGTTCTTCAATGTCGACAATATGCTGCAGAGCAATTACGAGACAAAGATGAGGATCTACAAAAAAGATCTTACCGAATGTATAGACAGAGCAACTCTTCTGGCGAGAGAGGGAGACAAGAAACCCATAGTGATGGATATAAAGGACGGAAATCTCAATCTCCGTATCCAGTCTTTTATAGGTTCAATGGATGAGGATATCGAGATAGAGAAAAACGGCAAGGATATGATGATAGCCTTTAATCCAAAATTCTGCCTTGATGTATTGAGAGTTATAGATGATGAGGAAGTGGAGATATATCTCTTAAGCCCAAAAGCTCCCTGTTTTATAAAGGATGCGGATGAGACTTATGTATATATGATATTGCCGGTCAACTTTAACGCAGGGGTGTAGAAATCATAAATGATTTCAAGAAGCCATTTCATAAAAAATGATTTCCTGATGGTATATCTTCTTGAAATCGTAAACGATTTCAAGAAGCCATTTCCCAAAAAATATATTCATATTTTTTGGGAAATATATCATTGTTGATAATATTGTTGATAAAGTGGATAACTTATAGGATATATTTTAAAAATATTATGGAAAAAATATATATCAAAGATGATTTTATAAAACTTGGTCAGGCTTTGAAGCTTTCAGGTGTTGCCGGATCCGGAGTTGACGCAAAATATCTGATAGAAGACGGTCTTGTGACTGTGAACGGTGAGACGGAATTGAGGCGTGGCAGAAAGCTGTACAAGGGAGATTCTTTTTCTTTTGAGGAGAGAGAATTTGAGATAGACGGTTTATGATCATAGATTTAATAGAATTACAGAATTTCAGAAATTACGAGAATATCGTTTTGGAGCCCGACAAAGGTATCAATATCCTGTACGGTGACAACGGTCAGGGAAAGACCAACATACTGGAATCCATCTGTGTGCTGGCAACTACCAAATCCCACAGAAACGCCAGGGATAAGGATATGATAAGGTTCGGTTTTGATGAAGCTCATATAAGAACCGGTGTTATCAAAAATGACATAGACTTAAGGATAGATATTCATCTCAAAAAGAACAGATCAAAGGGAATAGCTGTAAACAGATCGCCTATCAAAAAGGCGGCGGATCTTTTCGGGATATTGAATGTGGTTATGTTTTGCCCGGAAAATCTTAACATCATATCCGACGGACCTGCCGAGAGACGCAGGTTCATGGATATGGAGCTGTGTCAGCTGGACAAGATATATCTTTCTGATCTTGTCAATTACAATAAAGTCCTGACTCAGAGGAGTAAGCTCCTAAAGGATATGTATCACGAACCGTCTTTGAAGAGCACACTGGATGTATGGGATGAGCAGCTTATAAATTACGGCAGGCGCATCATCAAGAGAAGACGGGAATTTATAGACGATATCAAAGAACTTGTGGAGAAAAAACATAAGTTTATCTCAGGCTGTGATGAAGATCTTCACATCAAATACGAGCCTGATACGGATGATTCTTTTTTTGCGGACGAGCTTTTCAAATGCAGGGACAGGGATATAAGGCTGGCCCAGACCTCCGTAGGTCCTCACAAAGATGATATTTCTTTTTGCATAGGAGATATGGATATCAGAAAATTCGGATCCCAGGGTCAGAAGAGGACAGCAGCACTTTCATTGAAGTTATCCGAGATTGATTTTGTGACTGAGATGATACATGACAAACCGGTCCTGCTGCTGGATGATGTTTTATCGGAGCTCGACAGGAAAAGACAGATTCTTTTATTGAATTCCATAGAGAATATACAGACTTTTATGACCTGTCCCATGCTGGATGATGTTATAAAAGATAATATTTCCGTTGATAAGACCTTTGAGATAAAAGACGGAAGACTATTATGATATTTGTCGGAGGTGACAAAATTGAGTAACGAAAATATTAACGCAACTGAAGAATACGGTGCTGACCAGATACAGATACTGGAGGGACTTGAGGCAGTCAGAAAACGTCCCGGAATGTATATAGGATCCACATCCGAGAGAGGTCTTCACCATCTTGTATATGAGATAGTAGATAATTCAGTTGATGAGGCACTGGCCGGTTTTTGTGAAAACATAAATGTTTCCATCCTGCCGGGAGATATCATAGAGGTAATAGATGACGGAAGAGGTATTCCTGTCGGTATCAATCACAAAGCAGGCATTCCTGCTGTAGAAGTTGTGTTTACCATACTGCACGCCGGCGGTAAGTTCGGTGGAGGAGGATACAAGGTTTCCGGTGGTCTCCACGGTGTCGGCGCCTCTGTTGTGAACGCTCTTTCTAACTGGCTTGTAGTGAATATTTATAATGACGGCAATATATATGAGCAGCGTTATGAGCGCGGCAAGGTAATGCACGAACTGAAGATTGTAGGTGAGTGTGATAAAGATAAGACGGGTACGAAGGTTACATTCAAACCTGATGACACTATCTTTGAGACCACGGTATTTGATTTTGATACCTTAAAACAGCGTCTCAGAGAGACTGCATTTCTCACAAAAGGTCTTCGCATCAACCTGAGGGATGACCGCGGCGAGGAGAAGATCGAGAAGAGTTTTCATTATGCAGGCGGTATCAAGGAATTCGTTACATATCTCAATAAGGCAAAGACAGCCATATATGATGATGTAATATATTGTGAAGGCAAGAAAGATAATGTTTATGTAGAGGTTGCTTTCCAGCACAACGACGGATACAGCGAGTCTGTTTTCAGTTTTGTAAACAATATCATAACGCCCGAAGGCGGTACACATCTCACCGGTTTCAGAAATGCCATCACAAAAACTTTCAATGCATATGCTAAAGATAATAAGATCATAAAAGATACAGATACTCCTCTTTCAGGTGAGGATATAAGAGAAGGCATAACCGCTATCATATCCGTGAAGATCGAGGAACCCCAGTTTGAGGGCCAGACCAAGCAGAAACTTGGAAACAGCGAAGCGAGGGGTGCGGTTGATGCCGTTGTGAGTGAGCAGCTCACATATTTTCTGGAGCAGAATCCTGTAGTAGCCAAGACTATCTGCGAAAAATCGCTTTTGGCACAGAGAGCCAGAGAGGCAGCCAGAAAAGCCAGGGATCTCACGAGGCGTAAGACGGCTCTTGAGACCATGTCACTTCCCGGAAAACTTGCGGATTGTTCCGATAAGGATCCCATGAATTGTGAGATATTCATAGTGGAGGGAGACAGTGCGGGCGGTTCCGCAAAGACTGCAAGAAGCCGTGCTACACAGGCAATCTTACCTCTGAGAGGCAAGATATTGAATGTTGAAAAGGCAAGACCGGACAAGGTTTTCGGCAACGAAGAGATAAAGGCCATGATAACTGCCTTCGGTACCGGAATTCATGAAGATTTTGATATTTCAAATCTGAGATACAACAAGATCATCATCATCACCGATGCCGATGTGGATGGTGCTCATATTGCAACCTTGATGCTGACCTTCCTGTACAGATTTATGCCGGAGCTCATCAAGCAGGGACATGTATTTTTGGCGCAGCCCCCTCTCTATAAGATCGAGAAAAACAAAAAGATATGGTACGCATACTCCGATGAGGAACTCAATAAGCTTCTCACAGAGATAGGCAGGGACGGCAACAACAAGATCCAGCGATACAAAGGACTCGGCGAGATGGATGCCGAGCAGCTGTGGGAGACAACCATGGATCCTGAGAAGAGAGTACTGCGTCGTGTCATGATGGATGATGAGAAAGCATCTGAGATTGATATAACCTTCAACACACTGATGGGCGATAAGGTTGAGCCGAGACGTGAATTTATCGAGGCTAATGCGAGGTTTGCGGATCTGGATATTTAATTATATTTTTAAAGCCAGCCGTGAAAACATGTATATTCCACTTGGATGCCTTTGAACACGTCGGCACTTAGTCGGTGTTTTTTACCGACTTATGTGCCGTTACGTGTGAAACGGAGCGCAAGCGTCAAGATAAGTGGAATATACATGTTTGATAAAAGGCTGGCATGTATAGATAATAAATAGTGAGGAAATACAATGGAAGACAATAATATCAACGAAGAATCTTTGGATATGGACACAGTCTTTGACAAGATCAATGATGTAGATCTTAAGAAGACTATGGAAACATCATATATCGATTATGCCATGAGTGTTATAGCTTCCCGTGCTCTCCCTGATGTGAGGGATGGATTGAAGCCCGTACAGCGCAGGGTTCTTTTTTCAATGATAGAATTGAATAACGGACCTGACAAGCCTCACAGAAAATGTGCCCGTATCGTGGGTGACACAATGGGTAAATATCATCCCCACGGTGACAGCTCTATATACGGAGCTCTTGTCAATATGGCTCAGGACTGGTCTACCAGATATCCCCTCGTGGACGGTCACGGTAACTTCGGTTCTGTGGACGGTGACGGAGCCGCAGCCATGCGATACACTGAAGCCCGTCTTTCAAAGATCTCTATGGAGATGTTGGCAGATATCAACAAAGATACGGTTGATTTTATCCCGAACTTTGATGAGACTGAAAAAGAGCCTGTTGTGTTGCCGTCAAGATATCCAAATCTTCTGGTCAACGGTACCACAGGTATAGCCGTGGGTATGGCTACCAATATCCCGCCTCATAATCTCGGTGAGATAGTGAACGCGGTGGTTCGTATAATCGACGACAAGATCGAGGGCAAAGAGACCACTATCGAGGATCTTCTGTCTGTAGTGAAAGGACCGGATTTTCCCACAGGCGGTATGATATTGGGACACAGAGGTATAGAGGAATCATATCGTACAGGCCGCGGTAAGATAAAGGTAAGGGCGGTCACTGATATTGAGCCCATGGCAAACGGCAAAAACCGTATTGTGGTGAGCGAACTTCCTTACATGGTCAACAAAGCAAAGCTCATATCCAATATAGCGGAGCTTGTAAAAGACAAAAAAATAGACGGCATCACGGATCTGAGGGATGAGTCAGACAGACAGGGTATGCGTGTCTGTATCGAGCTCAGAAAGGATGTTAATCCGAATATCATATTAAACCAGCTCTATAAACATACTCAGATGCAGGATACCTTTGGTGTTATAATGCTGGCGCTGGTGAATAACCAGCCGAAGATCCTGAATCTGTATGAGATGCTCAACTACTATCTTTTACATCAGGAGGAAGTAGTTACAAGACGTACCAGATATGACCTCAATAAAGCAAAAGACAGAGCTCATATATTAGAGGGTCTTTTGAAGGCTCTTGACAATATTGATGAGATCATAGCCATAATCCGCGGCAGCGCCAATACAGCCGAGGCAAAGTTAAATCTTATAGACAGGTTTGCTTTTACCGACGCTCAGGCTCAGGCAATCGTGGATATGCGTCTGAAGACTCTCACCGGTTTGGAGAGAGAAAAGCTTCAGGCAGAGTACGATGATCTCATGAAACTGATCACTGAGTTGGAATCAATATTGGCTGATAATAATAAGCTTTTGACTGTCATAAAAGAAGAGCTTTCCGCAACATCCGAAAAATATACGGATGAGAGGAGAACTTCCATCGGATATGACGAGGATGAGATAAACATAGAGGATATGATACCGGTTACGAATACCGTGATCACCATGACAAAGCTTGGTTACATCAAGCGTATGAGTGTTGGTAATTTCAAGGCTCAGAACAGAGGCGGCAAGGGTATCAAGGGAATGGAGACCATCGATAACGATTATATCGTGGAACTTTTGATGACTACCTCCCACAATTATGTATGTTTCTTTACCACATTGGGCAGAGTTTACCGCATAAAGGCTTATGAGATACCGGAGTGCAGTCGTACCGCAAGGGGTACTGCCATAGTAAATCTCCTGCAGCTTTTGCCGGAGGAGAAGATAACAGCGGTCATTCCCATAGAGGAATACAATGACAATGAATATCTTTTCATGTCCACAAGGCGCGGTATAGTCAAGAAGACTCCCATCACGGAGTACGGTAATATCACAAAGCGTGGTCTTATCGCTATTAAACTGAGGGATGACGATGCCCTGATAGATGTTAAAAAGACTGATAACACCAGAGATATCATGCTGGTGACCAAATACGGACAGTGTATAAGATTCCATGAGACTGATGTAAGATCCACCGGCAGAAGTTCAATGGGTGTTATAGGCATGAACCTTATGGACGGAGACGAGGTAGTATCAATGCTCATGGATATCGACGGTGAGTCAATGATATTAGCCAGCGAGCGCGGTCTCGGAAAATGTACGCTTAAGAGTGAGTTCACACCGCAGATCAGAGGCGGTAAGGGTGTTAAGTGTTATAAAGTCACAGAGAAGAGTGGTTATCTTGTAGGTGCAAAATCCGTAGATCAGGAAGATGAGCTGATGCTCATCACTACAGAGGGTATCATCATCAGGATCCGTGTTTCCGATACCACATTACTGGGCAGGATCACCACAGGCGTTAAGCTGATGAATCTTGATGAGAATGTCACCATCGCATCCATCGCGAAAGTAGTGATAGATGAGAGTCTTGAGCTGGGTGACAATACGGAGACCGAAGAGTAGGTTTTTTATGGATCCGATCGCACACATTCATACCGCCATGTCTGAGAAATTCGGAATACCGAGACAGAGCGGTATCATAGAAGAACTAAAAGGCTGCATCATATTCGAACCTGAGTACAGGGATATGAATGCGGTAGCCGGATTGTCGGATTTTTCCCATATCTGGCTCTTATGGGAATTTGAGGGAGTAAAAAAAGACAGGTTCGTTCCCATGGTGAGACCCCCAAGACTTGGAGGCAACAAAAAGCTGGGGGTTTTCGCCACCAGATCTCCTTTCAGACCGAATCCCATAGGTTTGTCCTGTGTAAAACTGGAAAAGATTTCAGAGACAAAGGATGGTCCCGCAATTTATGTCTCAGGTGTGGATCTGAGGGATAATACTCCAATATTTGATATCAAGCCTTACATTCCCTATGCGGATTGCAGGCCTGAGGCAGTGGGTGGTTTTACTGCCGATACCGAATACAGGGAACTTACCATAGCAGAAGGTGAGGATTTATTAGATGTTTTGCCTGACGAATCCGACCGAGTTGCAGTCAAAAAGATACTGATCAACGATCCCAGACCGCATTATCAGGATGATCCGGAGAGGGTATACGGATTTTTGTACGGAGGATATAACATTAAATTCCGTGTGGAAGGCAGAGATGTTTTTATAGTCGGCCTGGAAAGAAAACAACGATTGTGAATGATAAATGTTTATAATTACACATAGTTATCCACTTTATCCCCAATTTTATAGTGGATAACTGTTTTATAACGTGAATTGTAATGTTGATAAATCAATGAGGGTTATCGATGAGACTTAAAAACGTGCCTGCGGCGAGAGATGCCATAGCACAGAGTGATATTTGCATAAAAGATCCGGAGAGATTAAAAGGCAAATGGAAAAGTGAGATTTTTGGAAATGACAGGCCATTGCATATAGAGATAGGCATGGGTAAGGGTCGTTTTATAATGGAGCTTGCCGCAACTTATCCGGATATCAATTTTATCGGTATAGAGATGTATTCCAGCGTAATATACAGAGGTATACAAAAATACGAGTCAACTGAAAATCCTCCGAAAAATCTTGTTTTTCTGTGTTTTGATGCCACGGATATCTGTAATATTTTCGATGAGGGAGAGATCGACAGGATATATCTGAACTTTTCGGATCCCTGGCCAAAGGACAGACACGCCAAGAGGAGACTTACCTCTGACAGATTTCTGAAAAAATACGATCTCATATTAGCTCGGGACGGACATGTGGAATTTAAGACCGATAACAGAGATCTTTTTGATTTTTCAATAGCATCGGTAAAGGAAAACGGATGGGAGATCGCTGCCCTTACCTATGACCTCCACAACGACGAGGCTATGAACAGGGGCAATATCATGACGGAGTATGAGGAAAAGTTTTCAAAAATGGGAAATCCCATATACAAGATGATAATATCAAGGTCTGTTGGCGATGGAGATCAGGCTGTGGTCGTTTTACAGTAAAGGTCAGGTTGTTTTGATATTCACTGTAAAAAATAGATATAAGAGGAGCGCTCTCATGTGTGTGAGAGCGCTCTTTTACTTTCATTTTTTGTGGCATTTTCGGGTGTTTTGTGATATGCTGAACATGATCTTACGAAATTTTCTCATCTGCAACCTTTTTATGTTTTTTGCAGTATATATATTAACGAACGGAATCAAACACCAATTTTACCAATAATTAGGGAGGAATCTACAATGCCAAAGGATGAGCAGCAGGAGAATAAACAGCCGGAAAAAGCAGAGCCGGATAATCAGCAGGAAAAACTGCCGGAATACTTAAAACCGAAAATAGAAAAGAAGAATGTAGCAGTGACAAGCCTTGATCCGCCGGAATCCTTTTATTCGCCTAACAGACTAAACAGGGATTACAGCACAGTAGTCGATGGGCTTTCTGAGCTTTTAGGGGTCTTTTCGTCAGGTGCCGACTCCCCGGAAAAGGCAAAAAATGTAAAAAAGTTTTTGAGTAGCAGGGACACTGATAAAAAAATCTACAGTAATGTTTTTATGAAAACCATCAAGGATGGAAAGCTGAGTTTTAACAGCACCGGTGATGATCCTACTGTAGAGGAGGTTCTGCGCGTCGCCAAACATACTTATATCATTGAAAATGACGGCACCATCTCCAATTACGCTGAAAAATTTTTTGCCAATGATTCCATGGATGCTCTGCTGAAGGATGAGAGTATATCACCACAGGAACTCGGAACCATGATGGCTATACACATGGCACTGTTCTTTTCAAAGACTCCTGACAGTCCCATAAAGGGAATGGATGAGACTTTCGGTGATATAAATCCCGGAACCACAGACGGCAGGGAGCCCTTAAGGGTATATATCACCGTGCCGGGGCATTCACCGGCAGCTATTGCCGGAAAGGATTTCGTAAAGGCTTATGAGGCATCAACAGGTAAAGCTACGGAGCAGACGCTGACTGTAGAATATAATGCTCACCTGAATTATCAGGAGAAATATGAGGATAACAAGGAAAAATGGAGCAAGGATATAGATAACTACAGCAAGGCAATTGAGCGTGACAGGACGAAATATGAGAATGCTCAGAAAAAACTGACCGATTCCATGGTTGAAAATGAAAAGAAGTTTTCGGAATGGGAAAAGTCCTTTAATGAAAAATATCCTACCGATGAAGCCAGAAAAAAGGAATTGGAGGAGAATGAGTGGAATGAGCATTATAAATGGGTAAATGAGCAGGGCGATAAGGTTTACCAACCGCAGTTTGATGATTTCGATAATAGTACCAATCAATATAAGCAGGCTCTGGATAATGAAAGGAGTAATCCCGTGACTGTTCCCGCTGAGCCGGTGGAAAGCAATTTCTTCCGCAGATTGTGGGTACGGCTGGGAGGAAGCCATTCACGGGAATATACCCGCGCTGTTGAAGCCAGAAACGAGGCTATTAATCTAAAAAACGAACAGGATGCAACCATCGCAAGTCTGGAGGAAGAGATCAGTAAGATCGCGGACAGGAAGCGGAAGCTGACCCTTGAATTTGATGACGCTGCCGAAAAGCATCGCCTGGAAACTGAAGAGCGTGTCAAGAATCTGCCTGATGTAAAGGGATTTAAGGAGAATGAGATAAAGAGGCAGAGAAAGGAGCTTTTAGAGGATACCGAGAAACAGCTGAAGGCAGAGGTTGAGGCTGCCAAAAAGGAATATGAAGAAGCGGTCAGGATTTTAGAGCCTGAGATCGAGCGCTTAAAGAAACTGACGGTAAATGCCGAAAAGGAATTTAATAAACGTGCGGGTGATATGGCTAAAAAGCAGCAGGCCATTGAAAATAAAGACGAAATGCTGAAGCTTGTGGATAAGGTCATAAGTAATGCAAATAAAACCGCCGCGGAGCTGATGAAAAAGAGTGAATTAAGGCAGAAAAATGAGATCAATTTCAGGCTTAAAGATGAAGGTATGTCTGAATTCATTATGAGATCAGGTGTAGATACCTTAGCTGAGGGATCCGTAACTTCCATATTGGATGTAGCAAGCCAGCGGGCAAAATATAAGGAAGATTTTGATGAGAAAGAAAAGAGTGTAAGCGGTCTGTATGCATCAGAGATATTTATGTCAGTAGATCCGAAATTTTTAAAGGAAACAGCTGAGTATGCAAAGGATTACGCTAAAAAATGGATCGACCCGACCGGTAAAAAGAACGAAAACCAGATCGCAAAGAAAAGATTTTATGAGGTATGCTGTGATGAGTATATTAAAAGAAAAGAGAAGGCTGTGGAGGCTTTTGAAGAAACCTTCAATATCCGCTGTAATCTCAAAAATGTACAGTCTGTCATAGATCAGCTCAACATAAAGGGATTTGTTGAATATGCCGTGAAAAATGTTGATGGTAAGATTCCAAATGAGCATCCGATGCCAAAGGTTACAAAGACAAATGTAAAGGATATGGTATATCTTATCATGACCGGTCTTAAGACAGCAAAGATACTGGAGGCAAACAACGGTAATATAGAGATCCTGAAGTCCGGTGATGTGAAGGTCAGGGATGTTGATCCAAGCGAGTTAAAAACAAAGTCAACCATGCAGCCGGTGGGAGCTCCGGCAGCTCCACAGCTTAAGGCCCTGCCTGCGCGTCCGTCCATGTAATGTCTCAAATGATACTGTTAACAGCCAAAAAGGGTCATTATTGTCCTAACAGTAAGTAAAAACAGCGGCTGCGGGAATTACATATAATTCCCGCAGCTTTTTTATATGTCAGCTAAAGCAGACCGGCGGTTCGCGGGCGGGCAGGGTATGAACTCATCTTCCATAGTCGATTGACAGTTTTTAAAAGTATTTGTATACTTTATACTGCTTAATGATCTCAATGATCGTTTTTTTATAAAGGAATTGCGCGAACGGTGATGGCTATAGGTTGTAAAATGTGGTATAATCTTAACGAAAACGAGCCAACGGCGAAGTTTGAGTTTAGATTTACCCATACAGGATCACTTAATGAGGTCAAACGAAGTGCCGACCGAATTTAGTGACATCGGATGTGGTATAATAGCGAACAGTTACCATAATATATATAATTTGTTAAGAGGTATGAAATTGAAAAAATATTGCAGGATCATTACATCCTTTCTGATCATATTGCTTATGGCAGTGGTGCCGGTCTTTACGGTATCGGCAAAGGCCAAATGGCCGGAGGGTATCACGGTGGGTTCGTCATCCGCATGTGTTATTGATGTGGATACAGGGACTATTCTGTTTGAGAAAAACATGGATGATGTGCACTATCCGGCATCCATCACCAAGATCATGACAGCTCTTTTAGCTATAGAGAACTGTTCTTTGGATGAGATCGTCACATTCTCTCCTGAGGCGGTGTACGGAAACGAGGGTGATACAAGCCATATTTCCAGGGATGTGGATGAGAAGATGACCATGGAGCAGTGTCTTTACGGCATGATGCTGGCATCCGCAAACGAGTGCGCGTGGGCTATCGGCGAGCATGTTGCAGGTTCCATGCCTGAGTTTACTGTCATGATGAATGAGAAGGCTGCATCTTTGGGTTGTACTCATACACATTTTAACAACCCA
>JAEEGL014048564.1_pt1 | contig 19420 bp, 14 predicted proteins | sample 9134231 | NCBI WGS metagenome assembly JAEEGL01 (sample SAMN16246548, study PRJNA631951) | gut metagenome | biome: gut microbiome; feature: rumen; material: fiber-attached | host: Bos | place: Iran: Karaj | collected 2018-10
TAAAAGAAGTACAAAATGCTTATCGTTCTCAAGGTGTTGAAATTAGTGATAAACATATTGAAATTATTGCTCGTCGTATGATTGATAAGATTCGTGTAATCGATTCTGGAGATACATACTTATTACCTGGATCACTTATTAACTTCCATGAATTTACAGAAGGTAATAAACAAGCAATTATTACTGGAAAGAAACCTGCTACAGGTGTACCAGTATTATTCGGTATAACTAAAGCTTCGCTTGAAACTGAATCATTCTTATCTGCTGCATCATTCCAAGAAACTACAAGAATTTTAACAGATGCTGCTATCCGTGGTAAAGTGGATCACTTACAAGGATTAAAAGAGAATGTTATTGTTGGTAAATTAATACCTGCTGGAACTGGTATTAAGGCATATCAAAATGTTGAATATGACCTTGCTAATCAATTTGCCGATGATGAACCAATGGAAGCATTAGAAGACGAATTAATGGATTAAAAAATGAAGCAAGAAATTGCTTCTTTTTTTATGACAAAAAAAGCTAAAGATATTGAGAAAAAAATATAAGTGTGATATGCTAATATAGTAGAGTCGATATAGTAGAATATGTTATATCTATGTTAGGTTTTACGAGTTGAATAATAAAAAAAGGAGGTGTGAGAATGAAAGGAAACAAAAAAATCTTATTAGTCGCTGTTTTATTACTATTACTTGCCGTTAGCTATTCAACTTATGCCATTTATAAATCAAGTGCAACGGGAACAGGTTCAGTAAATGCAGCAAAGTGGATTGTAAAAGTTAATACTGGAGATATTGTTGCCAATAATACATTTACTTTAGGAAACATTACTTGGGCAACACCAAGATATGGTCAAAATAATACTATTGCTCCAGGTGATACAGGAACAGTAGATGTAGTAATCGATGCATCTGGTTCTGAAGTAGGAGTTAATTACGCAATAACTATTGATACCGCTGCTTTAGATAATCCTAACTTTACTGTAACAGCACATGACACAGCAAATGCACCTTTAACAGGTACAATAGCATATGGTGCAAGTATGACTAAGACAGTAACTCTAGATATTACATGGACTGGTGTTGATGATGCAACAACTGGTGGTGCTAATGAAAAAGATATTGCACTACAAGGTCAACCACTTTCAATTCCAGTTACTGTAGTTGTTACACAAAATCCTAATCCAGCATCATAATTAAAAATATAACTTAAGAATAATTTATTTATTCTTTCGTTTAAAGCCTATAAATCGTTATAGGTTTTAAAGGGGAGATTAAGGAAGATAGTATGAAAAAGAAAGAAAGAACAATAAATACTAGAGATTTAATAATAAAAATAGTTTTAATTGTTATAATTATTTTACTATTGATACATAATTGTGTATTGCAAAAAGAAAAAGATAAATATCAAAATAGTAAAGTTCCTAATGGTAATGTTGATATTATAGATATTAAATGTGATGACACAAACAAATGTAAGCCAACTCCAACAACTAAACCAAATAATAATAAAACTAAAGAACCAAAGGAAATAACTAGTTTAAGTTTTGCTAATAAAAATGTTAGTATTCAAGAAAATCATAAATTAAAACTTATTATAACTGTTAAACCAACATCACTGTCAAAAACTAAATTGACATGGACAAGTTCTGATGAAAGTATAGTTAAAGTATCAGAAGATGGTGTAATAGAAGGGTTAAAAGAAGGAAGTGCTACTATTACAGTTACTAGTTCAAATGGCAAGACTGCGACATGTATAGTAACAGTTACTAAAGAGATAATTAATGTTAATAAAATAGTTCTTAATCCAACTAGTATGACATTAAAAGTTGGTGAAACAGATCAAATTATGGCAGTAATTAGTCCAGAAAATGCTACTGAAAGAGAGTTAATTTGGTCAAGTAGTGATACTAGTGTTGCTACTATTAACGAAGAAGGTATTGTAGTTGGTAAGAAACCAGGTACAGTAACTATAACAGTTAAGACAAAAGATGGTAAAGTTAAAGCAACAGCTACAGTAACTATTAAACCAATTGAAGTAGAAGAAATAGTATTAAGTACTAATAATGTAAAACTTAAAGTTGGTGGTACTAAAGATGTAACTGCTACAGTTATGCCAGAAAATGCTACTGATAAAGAATTAATATGGACAAGTAGTGATATAACAGTTGCTACAGTAAATAGTAATGGTAAAATAACTGGAAATAAAATTGGAACAGCTACTATAACAGTTAAATCAAAAGATGGAAAAGTGGTAGCTACAATTTCTGTAACAGTAGATAATGATGATGACGATAATTCATTTAAAGTATATGATGAAGAAAAAACACCAGTTAATTGGAATGGTGCAACAGATTTAAAAATATTTACTAAATCTATTTATAACATTGATGGTGTAATAGCTCCAGAAAGTGAAAATGTATATGAATTTATCGTTAAAAATAGTACTGAATATGATATAAAATACAATGTTAATTTTAATGAAACTAATTTATATAATATTAACATGAAATATAAATTAAAAAAGAATGATACATATATTATTGATCACTATGTTAGTGCAAGTGAACTTAATATAACTAATCAATTATTAAGTGTTAATAGTAAAGATACATATTATGTTGAATGGAAATGGATTAGTAGTAGTAATGATACAAATATTGGTAGTAATCCAGAAGCAAAATATAATCTTCAAATAGAAGTAGAGGCAGAGAGCATCAATGAGTAAATTTTTAAAAATACTAGTTGATGCTTTATTAGTTGTAATAATTATTATATTAGTAGTTTATTTAGTTTTAAGAGTTACTAATAAAGTTATGATTTATAAAGTTGAAACTGGTTCAATGGAAGATAAAATACATGTTGGTGATTACATTTTACTACTTAAAAAGAATAATTATAAAGTTGGTGATGTTGTAACATATCAAACTAATGGATATTTTGTTACTCATCGTATTATTGAGATTAATAATGATATTGTTACTACTAAAGGGGATGCAAATAACTTAGAAGATGATGGTATTAATATTAACCAAATAGAAGGAAGAGTTATTTATTGTGGTGGAATATTAAATATAATTATAAATTATAAATTTGCTATTATAGCTTTCTTAGTAGGATTATACTTACTAAGTTGGTATTTTGAAAGAGATAAATAATTAAGGAGTGATGGATATGCATAATAAGACATTTGAAATAGTTATATTATTATACCTAGTATCTGTTTTTTGCATACCATCTTCTTTAGGTATATATAAAAGAGCTTCTTCAAGTTCTAAAATAGTAGATGCAGCTCTTTGGGATGTAGCGCTTAATCAAACTGGTGTTAATGGTAATGTTCAAGTAACAAAAGGTGATGCAAATGGAAATACATATACATTGAATGTTATTAGTAATTCAGAAGTTGATGTTACATATGATATTATTATTAGTAATATACCAAGTGGTGTACAAGTAAAACTAGATAATAGATCATTTGAACAAGAAAGTAGTACAGTAACAATTACTAATGCAGGAATTATTTCTTATGGAGCGGGATCTAATACTCATACACTAACATTTAAAGCAAATAATAATGCAACACTAGTAAATAATCATACTGTAAATATTGATGTAGATTTTAAACAAAATTAATAAAAAATAATAAAGAAAAGAGGTGATAATATGAAGAACATAAAATTAAAATTGTTATTAACACTTTTAATTGTGTTTTCATACACCTTTTTATTTTCAATAAATAGTACTAAAGCAATATATCGTGAAACAAAAGGTACTACGATTAACTTAAGTATAGTTAGTGATAATACTTATCAAGTTATATTAAATTCACATGGTGGAGACATTGGTACTATAACAAGAAATATTACCCCTAATAGCGTTGTTGGTCAATTACCTATACCAGAGAAAGCTAATAATAACTTTATTGGTTGGTTTACTGAAGCAAGTGGTGGAAGAGAAATAAATAGTTATGAAGTAATTACTAGTAATATTACTTTCCATGCACATTGGCAAAAAGTTGTTTGCATAAAAGCTACCAGTGGAACACTTCATGAAGAGGAATGTCAAACAACTGGTTCATGTATTAGTTCAGGTTATTCTAATGGACAAACAATAACCTATGGAACAATTTATGGACAAAATCAAACAAAACCTGTTTCTGGTAATGCATATAACTGTGATGTAGATAATGATGATGATTATAATGAAGTAGTTAATGGTAAAAATACGGAAAGATTCTATTTTATTAGAGAAAATAATAATGAAACAATGGTTTTAATATATCATACAAGTATTGATGAAAATGGACCGGTTGATACACAAGAATTATTAACTAATCCAACTGATCCTGATAAACCATATTATCAAGGTGGATCATATTATTATGATGAAGCTGTTGGTTATCTTCCTACATCTAGTACATGGACAAATCCAGATTTAGAGAGTTTCAATGGTAAAAAAGCTAGATTTTTGAATCTTGAAGATCTTGAAGATGCTTGTGGAACATTAGCTATTGGTAGTAGTGGTTATCTAAATACATGTCAATATTTAATGGAAAATAGTCGCTTTCAAAATAAAAATAAAGGACGTGCTGGTATTTGGGTAGAAAGAAATGGTGATACAGCTGGTTCAAATAACGGTTATAGACTTCATACTGAAACAAGAACACTTGCTAATGGTATTAATACTAATACTGGTGGTAGTCAAAATACATCAAGACCAGTTATTGAAGTCCCTCTAGTAGCTTTTGAAGGATATGAATATCGTGAATTATATGAAGTATCTTTTGTTACTAATGGTGGATCAACAATATCTAGTATATATCGAAGAGCTAATGAACCAATTGGATCATTATTATCACTTGCACCTACAAGAGAAAATTATACATTTGCGGGTTGGTATGCAGATGCATATTTAACTACGCCAGTATCTGATTCGATGATTATTACTGGTAATACAAAAGTATATGCAAAATGGATTGCAGAATCACTTCAATATGTATTCCATATTCCAGGAACTTGTACTTTCCATGGTGCACCAAATAACAATGGTGATAATTATATTACAAGTAGTAGTAATGATTGTATAAGTACAATTAATCCAACTGGTCAAAATATTGATTATACATTAACTACACCTAAGAAGAATTATTATATTGATACAGGAATATCTTTATTTAGTAATGATAATTATTCTAAAGAATTTGAAGTAGGATTTACGATAGATTCATATACATATAATGCATCAGGTCAACATAATCAAGCAACATTTATAAATTCAAAACTAGAAAATAGTAGTTTAAGTTATCCTGGTTTTGTTGTAAGAAAACAAAGTTCAACAATTAATTTAACTGAGAAATTTGAAGGTGTAGAGGCAAGTAATTCCTTTACATATACACCAGGAATGTCATTAAAGATAGTTAGAAAAAATGATAAAATATATTATGCACAAGGTAATAATGCTTTAACAGAATTACAAGATATAAGTGCATTTGCACATCAATTTAATTTACATGCATGGTTTGGTGCAATTGCCACTGAATCTAATGTTGAAGTAGATGGTACTACTTCATCAGCTGATCGTTATTTAATTGGTACTTTATCTAATATGTATATAAAACTTGAAGTTGCCTTAGAACATTTTGTTACATTTAATCCAAATAATGGTGGTAATACAGAAAGCTTTACTGTTAGTCATGGTTCTATAATTGGTGCTAATATGCCAAGTAATCCAACTAAAAATGGTTATTATTTTGTTGGATGGTATGATGGACAAGATTTTATTACTTCATCAACAGAAGTACTTAATGATATTCATGCGGAAGCTATTTGGGTACAAAGTATTACTAATGGAACAATTACTCCTAATCCAATGGCTATAGCAATAGGTAGTAGTGAACAAATAAGTATTAGTGGAACAGACTTAGAAGACGTAACATATACTTCTAATGACACTAATATTGCAACTGTAGATAGTACTGGTTTAGTAACTGCTGTTACAGCTGGAAGTACGACAATTACAATTACTGGTACAAAATCAAATGATACAGTTAGTGTAACAGTTAATGTATCTGCACCTCAAGTTAATGTAACATTTGAACCAAATAATGGTGATAGTCAAACTATTGTAACAATTACGGCAGGTAATACATTAAATAGTAGTCAAATACCAACTGGTTTAACAAAACCTGATTATGTATTTGCAGGATGGTTTATTAATGGTCAAACTATGTTACCATTTGATGATACTATAACAGTTACTGCTAATATAACAGTAGAAGCTTTATGGAAACCTAGTTTATCACTAGCTACTGTATCTCCATCTAGTCTATCGATTGTCGAAGGAACTAATGGACAAATAACAGTTAGTGGACCAAATGGTATGGAAACATATTCATTTACTTCAAATGATCCAACTATTGCAACAGTATCAAGTAGTGGTGTAGTAACTGGTGTTTCCCAAGGTAGTACAACAATTACTATAACGGGTGATGAATCAGAATATGATACTACTGTTACTGTTACAGTAACTGAAGCAACAGTCTTCTATACTGTTACATTTGAAACAAATGGTGCCAATGAAACAATCAATCCAATACAAGTAACAGCTGGTGGAACATTAGGAGTTAATATGCCAAGTGATCCAACTAAAGCTGATAATATATTTAGTGGATGGTATGATAGTACATTTACTAATGTAATGGATGCTAATACAGTTATTAATGGTAATGTAACTTTCTATGCAAAATGGATACCAAGTAATGCAGTTGCTGAAATGAATGGTAGTTATTATACAACTGTTCAATTAGCTCTTAATGCAGCTCCATATGGTAATACAGCAGCTGAAGCACCACAAACAACAATTAAATTATTAAAAGATATTACAGTTACATCTGATTATATAGCTGATATGTATACATTAACTAATAACAATAATAATACTCAGAAAAATATTATCCTTGATTTCCAAGGACATACAATAACAAATGGTAATAATAATCGATATATCTTAAGAACACGTGGAATTACTGAAATAAAAAATGGAACTATTAAAACACAAGGTAGTAAAGGTGCTGTAGAAGCAAATGCTGGTGGTACACTTATTGTTAATAATATGCGTATCGAAGCTACAGGAACAAGACAAGGTGTTTATAATGAAGCAGGTACAGTTGTAATAAAAGGTGGATCATATATTACAGCTAAAGCAGCTGTTGATAGTTCTAATAAACGTGCAACAGTACAAAATCTTGGTGGTACATTAAGTATATTAGATGCAGAAATTATCTCACCTACTGGTCTTGCAGTTGGTATAAGTGGTGGAGTAGTTACCATTGGAACACAAGATAATGAGTATGATACTGATTCAATAGTTATTCAAGGTTTAATTAATGGTATATATTCTACTCAAAACTATTACTTATATGATGGTCTTGTTAAAGGTAGAGATGAATCTGTTAATGATATAACAAAGATAACTACTGAAACTAATGCTATTAAACATGATTCTGATACAGAAATTATCTCAAGTGAAACATATAAATTACTATATTACACAATGCCAGTAACTAGTAGTACTATAGCTAGTGCAACAATAGATTCTGTTGTTACAGTTCCTTTAGGTAGTACTAAAACAATTAATGTAACTGGGCCAAGTAATATGGAAACATATACATTTACATCAAATAATACAAATATTGTAACTGTAAATAGTAGTGGAGTTATTACCCCAGTAAGTGAAGGTATGACAACAATTACCATAACTGGAGATGATTCAAATATTACTAGAACTGTTGATGTACGTGTAGGAGATGTTAATGGTGTAGTAACATTTAGAACAACTAATGATGCTATGAAAGTATATTATTCAAATATTTCTACATGGAAGAATAGTTCTAGTAACTTCCCAAGTTGGAGTGATAGTAATAAATCACCTAATTGGTCACAAGATGCTACTGAAAATACAGTTATGAAACAAAACTTTGATAATTATAACTGTGCTTGTACTGATAATCAATGTTCTGGTGGATCAGTAGAATGTGATAAACCAAATGGCTATTTTGTAGGATATAATGAAACTTTAAATGTATATTTATATAATGTAAGTAATAGTACAAGAGGAGCTAAAGTTAATTATGCAAAAGCAACTAATGGTACTATATATAATTTAATTCCTGATCAAGTATATGAATGGGAATTAGTTAGTGATAATACTGTTACTGGTTTAGTTAAATTTACTGGTGAAAGAAGAATACTAAATACAGGAGATGTACGAAATACTCGTGATTTAGGAGGATTACCAGTAGATACAGATGGTAATGGTACTATTGATGGTCATTTGGAATATGGTAGATTAATAAGAGGAATTAAATTAAATTCATCTAGTAGTGTTACTGAATTAACTAATTTAGGACTTAATTCTGAACTTGATTTAAGAGAAGCTAATACTGATACTAATAAAATATCAAGATATCAAAGAATAGAAGCACAAAACTATTATATAAATCCATTTACTACAACTAATCCATCTCATACACCAAATGCAACTGAATTAAACTACTATAATATGACAAGAGATGCAGTTACATCCGCAATGCAAGAAATAGTTGCAGGTCGTAATTTATATTTCCACTGTCGTATTGGAGCAGATAGAACAGGTTCTGTAGCTTATATTCTAGAAGGATTATTAGGTGTACCAGAAGAAGATAGAATACAAGATTATGAACTATCATTCTTCTCTGGATTAGTAAGAGTTCATCGTTATCATAATTATAAACCAGGTTCATCAGTAGGAACTGGTTATGAAAGATTTGTTTATATGCATGACTTTATGCCAAGTAATCAATTAATATATAATTGGTATATGGCTGGTACAAGTAATCAATCAGCTGATGAAGCCTTGATTAATAGTTTTAGAGCAGCTATGATAAATAATAATTAAAAAAAAGACCAAAATTGGTCTTTTTATTTGGTGATTTAATAATTTTGTTTTATAATAATAATTGGAGAGAATATATGAAGGATAAAAAGAAGATAATTATAATAGCAGCTATTATTCTAATTATTGGGTTAATAATTTATTTAATTATCAAAAAGAATAGTGTTTCTTTTAAATTAGTTGGTGAAAGCACTATGATTGTTGAATATGGTGGTATTTTTGTTGACCCTGGTTATGTAGCTCATGATGGATTTGGTAATCCTCTTAATGATAAAGTTGTTATTACAAGTGATGTTGATACACTTAATCCAGGAAATTATAAAGTAATATATAAATTAAATAATAAAACTCTAGAACGAGCAATCATCGTTCAAAATATAACTGTTAATGATTTAGAGATTAGGTTAGTTGGAGATGATACTGTTTATATATTAAAAGATACTCCATATTTAGATGATGGTGCAAATGTATATAATAAAAATGATGATATTATCTTTAATAATGATTATTTATCAGTATCATCAAATGTAGATGTTGGTAATACCGGTAGTTATGTAGTTAATTATATATTAAATTATAAAAAGCAAAGTATTTCAGTTAGTAGAAATGTTATTGTTTTTGATGTTGATTATGTTATAACTCCAGATACTGTAACTAATGGGAAAGTAGAAATAGAATTAGATTTAAGAAATGTTCATGATTTCTATAATGTTAAATTACCAGATAATAGTATTGAGAGTAATAAATTAGTTAATTATGAAGTAGATGAGAATGGTGAATATGAATTTACAATTACTTTAGCTAATAATAAATCTTTTGTTAAAGTAATAACTGTTGATAATATTATTGGTAATTACGTATGTTATGGTGAAATAACTAGTATTGGTACTAAATTAACAGTATCACCAACAACAGATATTAGACAGTATAAATGGATATTAAAAAATGAAACTTTTAATGGAAATAGTACTTACTTTAAAAATGTATTAATTGATACAGCTAAAGTTAAATTAACTTTCTATAATAATAAAGAATATGAAGTTAATTGTAATATAACTGATAAATTAGTATATCACTTTAAATATGATGAAAATAATACTAAACCACAAATTAGATGTAATACATATACTAGTTCTGATAAAATAATCTTAGATTCTAAATTAAAACAAGTTATTAATGAAGCTGGTTATGGTAGTAGAGCGGGTGTTGTAGCAGCAGCAAGGTTCTTAGTTGGTGGACTTGATTATAAAATACGTTATCAAGGACCTAAATCAGAGAATAATGTTATAGGAAGATATCAAAAAATAGGTCTTAATATTGGACAAAGTGGTGCATGGGGATGTAATGTTAGTGGATATACACAAGGAATGGATTGTACTAACTTTGTTTCATGGGCATTCTATCAAAATGGTATTAAAGATCATCCATATAATACTAATTTCAAGAAAGTAAGAGAAGTTATTAATGCGGTTAGAGTAGGTGATTTATTATATACACCATGTACAAGGGGCGATGATTGTAAAAATTCCATGAGAATTGATCATGTTGGTATAATAATTGGTATTGATAGTAGATATATATATGTAGCAGAGGCTGTTTCCTCTGAAGGTGATGCAATACTAGTATCTAAGTGGGAGAAATATAATATGCCTACTAGTGGTAAGTTCTCGGTTGTACATTTCTTTAAATATGCATCAGATGGTAATGTAACTGATATGTGGATGTAAAAAAAATAAGCTATAAAGCTTATTTTTTTAAAACGTACTTGTAAAATAATGATGCAAGTGCGGCACCAATAAGTGGAGCCACAATAAATACCCATAGTTGAGATAGAGCTGTTCCACCTTGTAATAGAGCAGGTCCAATAGAACGGGCTGGGTTAACTGAAGTTTCAGTAAATGGAATACCAAATAAGTGAACTAATGTTAGAGTTAATCCAATTATTATACCAGTTGCATGACCATTTTCTTTTTTGTCTGTAACACCAAGAATAGTTAAAACAAAAACAAATGTTAGAATTACTTCTACAAGTAAAGCAATCCATACTGTAACAGATCCACCATAACTATTAGCTCCTAATGCACCAAAACTTCTCATGATTACACCAAGAAGTGCAGCACCAGCAATAGCACCTAGAACTTGTGCAACAACGTATTTAACACATTCTCTCCATGTCATACGACCAGTCATTGCCATACCAAGTGATACAGCAGGGTTAATATGACATCCTGATACATTACCAATAGAATATGCCATAGCCACAATTACAAGTCCAAATGCAAGTGCTGTTCCAAGATAATGAACATCAGTAGCAACTGCTACACCACAAGCAAGTAGAACAAGCATCATTGTTCCAACAAATTCACAAATATACTTTCTCATTACTCCTCCTTATAATATAAGTATACTCTATATAATAAAAAAAATGTATTTTTTGATACATTTTTTACGTTTTTTAATAAATAAAATCATTTTCTGAGTAGTATTTTGGTTCACATATTAAATTAACATCTAATTTCTTTAATGTTTTAAGTTCATTATCTGGAACTATATATGTGGAATATGCATCAGTCATACTTAAGTCTTTTAAGTGATCTAGTGCTTGTTCTACTGTTGGATTAGTAACTGAACAAATAGATAAAGCTATTAAAACTTCACTAAGTTCTAATCGTTTTTTATTATCATGTAGTTCATTACTTTTTAATTTCTTTATTGGTTCTAAGATATTTTTTGGTAATAATTTTATTTTATCAGGTATATTAGATAATTCTTTAATTGCATTTATAATACAACTAGATATTGGACTTAATAAATCAGTTTCTTTACCAGTAATTATTCTACCATCATTAAGTTTAAGTGATACAACATGACTATTCTTTTCTGTTGATTTCTTTTCAGCTACTTTAATTATTTCAAAATAATCACGATCTATATTTAATTGATTCATAAGTATTTTAATACGATTTGGTATTTCAATAGGAGATAAACCTAATTTATAAGCTTTCATACCATTAAAATAACGTCTTATTATTTCTTTTTTACCTGCATCAACTAATACTTCATCAGAAGTAATACAACTACCTATCATATTAACACCCATATCAGTAGGTGAATAATATATATCTTTACCAGTTATTTTATGTAATATAGATTTAAGTACTGGAAATAATTCAATGTCTCTATTGTAGTTTACAGCCTTTATATTGTACTTTTCTAGGTGGAATGGATCAATCATATTAATATCATGTAAATCGGCTGTAGCGGTCTCATAAGCCACATTTACGGGGTGATTAAGTGGTAAATTCCATACAGGGAATGTTTCATATTTAGCATAACCAGCATTAATACCACGTTTATGTTCATGATATAGTTGAGATAAGCATGTAGCAAGTTTACCAGAACCAGGTCCAGGTGCATTTACTAATATTAATTTCTTAGTAGTTTCAATATATGGATTAGCACCATAACCTTCATCAGAAACAATAGTATCTACATCAGTAGGATATCCTTTAGTAGGTCTATGAATATAATGTTTGATTTTATTAAGATCTAGTTTACTAATAAATTTATCTACTCCAGGTTGTCCTTTATAAAGAGTAATAACTACTGAATTAATACTAAAACCTAGATTTTTTAAATTATCAATAAGTCTTAATACTTCAACATCATATGTAATACCATATTCCTCACGTCTTTTATTTTGTGATATAGCATCTGCACTAATACATAGTATTATTTCAAGATCATTTTTAAGTTCTTGAAACATTTTTATTTTAACATTTAAATCAAAACCAGGTAATACACGTTTAGCATGTGTATCATCAAATAGTTTTCCACCAACCTCAAGATATAGTTTATCAAACATTTTAATTCTTTCTTTAATTTTCTTACTTTGTATTTTTACATACTTTTCATTATCGAATCCTTCTATCATATTTCCTCCGGAGAATTATCCCTAAATTACTCTATTATTATATAATAATTTATAGACGATGTCATTAATTAATTTATTTTTTTTATTAGGTTGACCTAGTAATTATAAAATGATAAAATAATTAACGATTGGGGGATAATATGGCCATTAGTCATGAAGAATATGATAAAAAATTAAAAGAATTTGCACAGGGTATTGAATTTAAACTTCCTACTGAAGAAGAAATAGAGGAAGTTTATAGAACATTTAGGGAACATGAATGCTTAGCTCAAGATATTAAATCATATAAAGGATTATCTGATGATGAAGCATGGGCATTTGCTTCTAAAGTTATAAAATCTGAAGAAACCGATAATCCTATTGATTGGACAGAACCAGAAATAGATTTTGGATTAAATGGTAGATTTTCTAAAATGAGATATAAAATAGTAGATAAATTATCTAATAACTTATCAGACTCTAAATTATTAGAAACTGCTAAAGCAGGTATACTATCTTTAAGTTCATCTAGATTATTTATTAATCATCCATTAACATTTATTCGTTATAAAAGAATTAATGATCTTGTAAGAGAAGCTTATTATGCATATTATAAGAGAACTGGAAGATTTAAATTAGAAGAAGATCAAGAAAAACTAATTGAATTATATGAATCTTTATTAGAAGATATTGATAAATTATTAGAATTTCGTCAAGTAGATGAACCTGATAAAGATAAATGTATCGAATATTTTAATTCATTTAATAAAGATGTTAATGTAGGTATAATAATAAGTAGAGATAATGATGGTAGACGTATATATTCACCAGAAAGTTTTAATAAACTATATTATAGTGGATTAATTACTAATAAATCATCAAATCTTAATTGTGATCCAAAGAGATTAATTGGTGAAAAAGAAATAATTACTGAAGAAATAGATAAAATTAGTGGTATGTATTTTGAAAGATATCGTGATTATAAACTAGATTTAATGAATTTAACTAAAGAAGAGCAAAAAAAATATTATGGAAAAGTAAAAAGATATGAAAAAGAATTATACTAAATAGTTTAATTGACACTATTTAATAAAAAAAGATAAAAAAAATTATCAAAATAATTATTATTATTGTATAATTAAAGTAGACGAGGTGTATATATGGAAAAATTTAATTTAACGGATGAAGAATTATTTGAAGCTGTTAAAAAAGGAATGATTGAAGCAGATAATATTGCACAATTAACTGATAGAATTACTTTGGAGATTCTTTCACTAGTTAGTAAGAAAAACATAAGTAGTTATCAACCTACAATGCAAAATGAACCAGAAGAAGATATTGAATTAGAAGGTCATGATTTATCAGGTGTAGAATTTACTCTTCCATCTGAAGGTGTATCTTTTGATGGAGTTTCTTTTGATGGTGTTGACGTTTCAAGTATAAAATTTACCGAGGATGGATATGTAGATTTTGATGAATCTCTTCTTCCTTTTGGAGGAGTAATGACAAAAGAAGAGACTGATGAGTACATTAGTGATACATTAGTAGAGTATAAAGAAAAGATTGAACTAGCAAATGCTATGGTAAGAAATAATGCAACTAGTAAAATAGCACGTGCTTTTGATGCGGCTAAAAGAGGATTATTGCAAGAACGTTATATTGAATGGATGAAAGATGATTTTAGCGATTATAGGACAGCTATGAATTTTGCAAGTATATTAAGACAAATCAATTCTTTAGCTAGGGAAATGTGCTATGTACACTATCGATATGCAGATGTATCTATTATTCAGAGCCAAAGGTTGTTTAGTTATAACAAATATAAAACTTTATATGATGAAGTATACGAAAAAATGTGTGATGCTGAAAATAATAAAAGAAATACTGAAAATGTTGATTATAATGAAGTATGGAATGAATTACTTGCAGTTAGGTATTCTAATGGATTAGAACTTACTACTACATCGGGATATGATGAAATAGGCACAACTAGTTTTGATAAAGGATATAAAGTAGTTTGTGAATTAATGAATAACTCAATGATGAATGATTATGATATAGCAAAGGCAGCATTTAATTATGTTAGGAGTGAATTGCTTCATTTAAAAGATATCGATGCAGATGATTATCGAAATTATAAATTAAATCAAATGAAAATTACTGCAGGAGAAATGATGGAATTCGATGATAGATTTAAAGCCAAAAGAGAAGCTAAAATGCAAGATGGTGGATCAATAAGAAGATAAGAAGTACTAAGTACTTCTTTTTTATTTAGAAAGGAGGTTATCATTAATAATATTTCAATGGATATAGAGTTTGGTGTAGTATATTGCAATTTAAAAAATATTATGATACAAAAACATATTAGTATTTATAAATTAAGTAAAATAACTGGTTTAAAATATGATGTAATTGTACGTTATTATAGTGATATTATTATTAAATATGATTCATTTGTTTTAGCTAAACTCTGTTATGCCTTAAATTGTAGTATTAGTGATTTATTGAAGTATGAAGTATAGTATTCCCTTAATAGGGAGTTTTTTTTATTAATTTTTATGTTATTATAGCATCACAAATTATTGATGTTGGGGTTACACATAAGTGTCATTAATTATTTGGCAAGGAAGGAGAAAAATGAAAAAAATAATAATGATGTTTTTAGTATTAATGTTTATTTTTAGTACTAAAGATGTATTTGCCCAAGATCAATATAATTTAGTTATAGAAAAACCAACTGGGATACATTTTACAAGAAAATCTAATAATGGAAAAGACGTATATAGTCAACAGTTTTATGTTTATATTATTGGTGGTAAATATGCATATTGTATTGAACCAGGTGTTCTTATAACTACTCGTAGTTATACCGAAGGTGATTTTAAAGATCTAGGGTTTAGTGATGAAAAAATGGAAAGATTAGAGTTAATTGGTCATTACGGAAGAAGTCTTCCTGGCCATGAAGATGTTAAATATAGTATGGCCGCTCAATCTTTAATATGGGAATTAACTGGGGTTGATGAAGTAGTATTTTGGCGTGATGATGGATCTACTATTGATATAACTAATGAACGTAAAGAAATACTTAATTTAGTAGATAATCATAAAGTATTACCAAATTTTAAAGAATCATATAAAGGTTATTTAAAACAAGAAATGAGATTAAAAGATACTAATGGTGTCTTAGAAGAGTATGAAATAGATATCACAATGGATTCAGCTTATATTGCTAATAATACTTTAGTTATTGAACCAAGAAGTGTTGGTACTCATATAATTGAATTAAAAAGAAAAGCTTATCAAGATTATGATTCAGTTTTATTTATAGGAAAAGATGATGGATCAACTCAAAAAGTAGCGAGACTTAATTATAATAAAGAAATTAGAATGCGTATTTATTTTGAAATAGAAGGAGTACATTTACTAGTTCAAAAAACTGATGAAAATAATAATCCAATTGAAATGAATGATATAAAATTTAAAGTAAAAGATATAACTAGGGGAGTAGATGTATGTTCTGGTAGAGAAGATTGTATTTATAAAACTAGTTTAATTGGAGACTTTATAACTGAACCACTTGATTATGGTGAATATGAAATAGAAGAGGTAGAAGATCAAATAATACCAGGTTATGCATGGAATAATAAAAAGGTACATGTAGTTATTGATGAAAATACTAAACTTCTTTTCGCGAATGATTATCATGATTATATAAAAGTTGATTTTGCTAATCATAGTGTTAATGGTTCACTTGAAATAAATAAATTTGGCGAAGAAGTAGAATATAATGATAATAATGTAACTTATAAAGAGACGAAATTAAGTAATATTGAATTTGAATTATATAAAGATGATGAATTAATAAATACTTTAGTTACTGATAATGATGGAAAAGCTAAATTAGATAATTTATCATTAGGTAAATATACTTTAAAAGAAAAAACTAAGTTAGATAATTATATTGAAAAAGATAAAATAGATTTTGAAATAAAACAAGATAATCAATATCAAACTACTTTTAATGTTAATTTAAATATTAAAAATATCTTAGAGAAGGGAACTCTTGAATTTACTAAGGAAGATTTAGTAACTGGTGAGGGTATACCAAATACTATTGTTGAAATATATGATGGAGATAATGAATTAATATTTACTAAAGAAACTGATGAAAATGGTAAAGTTATTATTAATGAATTACCATTAGGTAAATATTATATTATTGAAAAAGAAGCTAATAGTTTATATATGATTACTAATGAGAAAGTATTCTTTGAAATTAAAGAAAATAATGAAATAGTAAAAGCTAAAATGACTAATGAAAAAATAGAAGTAAAAGTACCTAAAACTGATACTAAAGAAAGTATCGTGGCACATTCATTATTTGGTATTTGTTTTCTAATTGGAATAGGGAGGATGTATTATGAAAAAAAGTCATATTAGTTTAGTAATGATTATGGTATCAATTACTTTATTTAGTTGTTATCATATTTACTATTATTATCTTGATAAAGGAAGTAATGAATTAGTTGAAGTATATTATGATAATAAAATAAAAGAAGATAAACCAGTTACTAAAATAGTTAATGAAGAAAAGGAAGAATATCTTGGTATTCTTAAAATACCTAGATTAAATCTAGTTCAAGGTTTTTATTCAATTAATAGTAAAAATAATAATATTAGTAAAGCTGTTACTATATTAAAAGAAAGTACTTTTCCTAATGAAAATGGTTCTATTATGTATTTAGTAGCTCATTCAGGTAATAGTTATATCGCTTTCTTTAAAGATTTAAATAAACTAAGAATTAATGATTTAATTAATATTGATATGAATAATAATAGTTATCAATATATTATTAATGATATTTATGAATTAGATAAGAATGGTAAAATAACAGTTAATCATAATATTCATGAGAATTACTTAGTATTATCTACTTGTAAAGGAGAAGATAAGCAATTAGTAATTACTAGTAAGTTAATTAATAAAAATATAATAAATGCGTTATAAAGGCAATTAATATTGCCTTTTTCTATTTACTATTTTATAATTTTTATAGGAGGATATATGAAAAAAACTATTGTAGTAATAGCTTTATTATTATTAATAATTACGGGTTGTGGCAAAAATAAAATAGTAGGTAAATGGAAAGCAGATGGTTATAGTGTAGATTATTATTATATCTTTAATGATGATAATACATGTGCATATGAAATGACAGGTGCTAAAATGGAATGCACTTATGAAACTAATGAAAATAAAGTAACTATTCTTTATAAAGGAAATACCATTGCTAATACATATGAATACATTATAGAAGGGGATATATTACTTATTAAAGATAGCTTTGGTAATAATGTTAAATATATTAGAAATTAAAAAAAAGACCATTGGTCTTTTTTTATAATACTGTTGGTACTAAGAAATAAATCATAAATAGAATAAAGATTATTAATGTAACCCAAGTTACTTCTAATTTTGGTTTATCTTTAGTCTTTTTATTTTTATATCTTATTAAGTCAATAATATATATAATGAAATCAATTATTGCAAATGATACAATACCTGCTCCAATACCATTAGTAATTGAATATGATAGAATCATAACAATTATAGTAATAAATGATGGTACTGCATTTTTAATGTTATTAAAGTCTACTTCAATAATATTCTTAATCATTAATGCACCAACATAAATAAGAGCTGAAGCAGCTGCTGCTGAAGGAATAAAGGCAAATAATGGTAATAAGAATATAGCAAGTAAGAATAATATAGCTGTAGTAAGAGCAGTTAAACCTGTTTTACCACCTGCTGCAACACCAGTACCACTTTCTACGAATGTAGTTACTGTACTAGTACCAAGAAGTGCTCCAGCGATAGTAGCAGTACTATCAGAATACATTATTTTTCCATAATTAAGTGGTTTATCATCTTTATCCACTAAATTAGCATTCTTACAGCAACCAATAACTGTACCCATTGTATCAAACATATCAATCATAGAGAATGATATAATAATCATTATAGCAGTTAATATTGAACCATCTGGTAAGATAAAACCATCATTTAGAATAGACATGAAAACTTCATTGTTTTCAACAAAATGGGATATATTTTCCCAGAATTTCCAACTAATACCTGGTACACTACCAGTTAATATATCAACATTAGCAACTCCTAAGGGAATAGCTAGTACTGTTGCTGATAGTATTCCAATAATAACAGCACCACGAACTTTATAATGAGCAAGGATAGTTATAACTAATAATCCAAATAGTGCAACTATTGCCATGCAAGCTTCACCACCATGGGCCCATAAATTAGGATTGTTGAAATCAATTAATTGTACTAATGTAAAATCATTGTTTACAATAATATGTGCATTTTGTAATCCAATAAAAGCAATAAACATACCAATACCAACAGATATACTAGTTCTTATTGGTTTAGGTACACCATCAAAGATTTTCTCTCGTAAAGATATTTTTTTCTTTTTACCAATCTTAATAAATGATAAAAGTAAGAAGATAATACCACTTATTAAGACAAATACCATTGCATTACCATATGAGAAACTAA
>JAEEGL014332838.1_pt1 | contig 19420 bp, 17 predicted proteins | sample 9134231 | NCBI WGS metagenome assembly JAEEGL01 (sample SAMN16246548, study PRJNA631951) | gut metagenome | biome: gut microbiome; feature: rumen; material: fiber-attached | host: Bos | place: Iran: Karaj | collected 2018-10
CCATGGAGGAGGTCATCGAGACCATGACCAACCTGGTGCGCAGCGGCAAGATCCGGTACTATGGTCTCAGCAACTACAGCACCTGGCAGTTCTGCTCCATGGTGCATACGGCCAGGGAGATGCACGCCATCGCCCCGGTGGTGACGGAGAGCGTGTACAACCTGCTCACCCGGGGCATTGAGGACGAGATGGTCCCCTTCCTGAAGGCGTATAAGCTGGGACTCACCTGCTTCAACCCCATCGCCGCGGGTCTCCTCACCGGGAAGCACAAACGGGGCCAGCTGGCGGAGAACAGCCGGCTCAAGGACAATTTCGGCTACAATCTCCGGTACATCAACGATGCGAACATGTCCGCCGTGGAACAGCTCACTGCCATCGCCGCGGACTGCGGCATGAGCCTGCTGGAGTTCTCCCTCCAGTGGCTGCTGAACCGGGAGGCGGTGGACAGCGTCATTGTGGGCGCAAGCAAATTCGACCATGTGGTGCAGAATGTGGCCCTGGCCTCCGCAAAGAAGCCCCTCCCCCAGGAAGCCATGGAGAAATGCGACACCGTCTGGAACACCATCCGCGGCTCCTGGTTCAGCTACCATGCCTACGACAAGCCGCCGGTATTCCCGAAAAAGTGAAAGGAGGAACCCATGTATTATCGTGAAATAGCCGGAAACAAGGTCTCCGCCCTGGGGATGGGCAACATGCGTCTGCCCACCCTGGAGGGGAAGGACGACAACATCAACCGGGAAAAGGCGCAGGAGATCATCGACTACGCCATGAGCCACGGGATCAATTACTACGACACCGCCTACCGCTACCACGGGGGCCAGTCCGAGCGGTTCATCGGCGAAGCCCTGAAAGGCTATCCCCGGGACAGCTTCCTGCTGGCCAGCAAGTTCCCCGGCCACATGATGGTAAAAAAGGAAGGGGGCGTAGTGGGCTTCACCAGCGGCCTCGCCGGCTGGCCGGACAACACCGTGGAGGGCGTCTTCCGGGAGCAGCTGGAGAAATGCCAGGTGGAGTATTTCGACTTCTACCTGCTGCACAACATGAGCGAAGCCTCCCTCGCCATCTACGATGATCCGGACCTGAAGGTGGTGGACTTCGTGCAGCGGATGAAGGCCGAGGGGAAGATCCGGCACCTGGGCTTCAGCTCCCACGCCTCCTCCGCCAGGACCATCGACGATTTCCTCACCCGGCACGAGGGGGTCTTCGACTTCGTCCAGATCCAGCTGAATTACCTGGATTGGAAGCTCCAGGACGCCAAGGGCAAGTATGAGGCCATCGTGAAGCACGGCGTGAAGGTCGTGGTGATGGAAGGCGTCCGGGGCGGAAGACTGGCCGATCTCCCGGAGGAACAGATGGCCAAGCTCCGGGCTCTCCGGCCCGGGGACAGCGCCGCCCGCTGGGCTCTCCGCTGGCTCCAGACCCTGCCCGGGGTGGCGGTGGTGCTCTCCGGCATGACCACCCTGGAGCAGATTACGGAAAACGTGGAGACCTTCGCCGCCCCGAATCCGCTGAACGAGGAGGAAAAAGCCCTGCTGCAGGAGGTGGCGGATTCCATGCTGGACTGGGTGCCCTGCACCGCCTGCCGGTACTGCTGCGAGGGCTGCCCCATGGAGCTGGATATCCCGAAGATCATCGCGGCCTACAACGGGATGAAGAACGGGGATTTCATGTCCCGCTACGATCCGGACAAGGCGGATCCGTCTCTGGATCCCCGGCGCTGCGTGGGCTGCGGCGCCTGCGCCTCCATCTGCCCCCAGAGCATCCGGATCCCCGAGATCATGACGGAATTCGCGGACATGCTCACGAAGCGTCCTCCCTTCCCGCCCAGAAGGTAAAAAAGATCCGGACACAGGAACCCGGCCGGGGGTCTCCCCGGCCGGGTCAGACTGCAGATAAACCGAAAAGCGGAATGATACCGGGAAGGAAGAAAGCGGGAAAGGAACCCAGGAGGGGTTCCTTTCCCGTTCAATCCTCAGTTTTTCGAACAATTCTTTTCCTTATCTTTGTTCGAAAAACTGGGTTCAGACTGTAGACAAAGTACCAAAGCCTCGCAGAGTTCGCGCCCGCAGGCGCGAATAGAGTCAAGATCCATTTTGGCCCGGAATTCATTTCTGGGCCAAAATACCGCTCACGGAGCGTACTGTGCAATGAACTGGTGGAGTTTACCTGAAATCGACCCAAAGCGGCTGCTTTGGGTCGAAGAGGAGAAGCCGCAAGCGATATGCAGTTTTCGCGGCGCTTACGCTAACCGCGGAAACGGAATGAGCGCAGCGCGCTTCGACGAAGTGCGGGGAGCGTAGTGCAAACCAAATCGACCGGGAGCCCAACGAAGTGGGTCCCGGTCGAAGCGTGTCGACTTTGTCGACACGCTGAACCCGGCCGGGGGTCTCCCCGGCCGGGTTTTTGTATGTGTCTACCACACCTGCCAGCGCAGCATGAAGGCGATAAAATACAATACCGCCAGGATGCCGCAGCAGACGGTCATCGCGATATCCGCCGCCTTTTTCTCCGTCACCAGGGCCATGGCCATGGGGAAGACCGCAAGACCGATGAGATACCGGGGGCCGCTCAGCAGCCAGGTGGCTCCGTAGGCCACGGCATAGTACCCGATGAACCAGGCGGTATATCCCGGGCGCAGCTTCTTCGCGGCGAAGAACATCAGAAGAAGGCCGCCGATGCTGAACAGCTGATTGGGCAGCCAGAGGCCCAGAAAAACGGTGGGCTTCGCCTGAAAATCGCTGATGGCATAGTCTGTCTGATAGGCCGCCGTATGGAAAAACCAACCCAGGTGCTGGTGCCAATGCTCGCTCTGGTACACCATGAACCGGAAGGGGTCCCCGGAGACCCGGTAATTGATCCAGCAGTATACCCCGAAGCCTGCGGGGATCAGGATCAGGGCTGCCGTCCGCAGGACGGTCCGCCGCAGTCCCTCTCTCCCCTTCAGCCGGTCCCGCTGCCGGATGGCGTCCTCAACGAGCAGGAAGATCAGCGGGATCAGCAAGCTCAGACCCAGGCTCCGGGTGAAGGCCGCCGCGCCGCCGCAGAGACAGCCCGGGATCCACCGGTCCTTCCGGGCAAGGTACAGGGACAGGGCACAGAACAGGAGAAACAGACCGTCGCTCATGGGGGCGGCGAAGAAAAACACCCCGGGGATCATGCAGAGGTATTTGACGGCCCGCAGGGCGTCTCCATGGGGCAGATCCAGGCGCAGGAGCCGGTAAAACGCCGTTCCCGCCCCCGCGAAGGCCATGCCGGAAACGATGAGACCGGAGACCAGGTCATCCCCGATCAGCGCATTCAGCAGTCGCACCAGGACCGGATATCCCGGAAGGAACACCAACCGGACCAGGGAATCCCGATCGCCTTCCGAGACGTACCAATCCCGGACGATATCCAGGTACTGCCCGCTGTCCAGACATCGCCAGAATTCCAGATATCTCCGGAAGCTCCCCGTCTCTCCGGCGATCCGCCAGACCGCCCAGGCCAAGAGCAGGACGGCGATATCCACCCCCAGCAGAAGGCCGAAGATCTTCAGCCCTATCCATCGGGGTTCGCCGGTATCCGCCTCCCCTTCAAGCCGGGGAATGCGCCGGTCCCAGGCATCCATCCACACCGGCACGAAGCGCAGGCACACCAGGGCAAAGAGCGCCGTCGTGACCAGGGAGGCCAGCAGGGCGGGAACGGACACGCTCTTCTGTCCCCGGAACCACAGGATCCATGCCGCGGCCAGGGCCGCCAGCCCCAGGATGGAGATCGCCAGGTCGGGCTTTCGCAAGCTCCTTTTCATTTACCCTTTTCCCGCTCCAGCTCCTTCAGCCGGTCCAGGATGGCCATAGCCGCCTCCTCCTTGCTCAGCAGGGGCAGTTCCCGGATATCCTCCCGGGTGATGAGGGTAAGGACGTTGGTATCCACCTGGAAGCCCGCGCCGGCCTTATGCAGATCATTGGCGCAGATCATATCCGCATTCTTTTTGTTGAGCTTCGCCCGGCTGTTTTCCAGCATATTCTCCGTCTCCATGGAGAAGCCCGCCAGGAGCTGATCCGGCCGCCGGTGCTCCCCCAGCCACAGGAGGATATCCTTCGTGCGCTTCAGGGGAATGGAAAGGTCCCCTTCCTTCTTTTTGATCTTGTTTTCCGCTACTTCGGCGGGGGTATAGTCCGCCACGGCGGCGGATTTGATGATCCAGTCCGCGGTCTCCGCCCGCTCGGTCACCGCGTTGAACATATCCTCCGCGGTGGTCACATCCACGGTCTCCACAAAGGGCGGCGGCTCCAAGGCGGTCTTCCCGCTCACCAGAGTGACCTCCGCTCCCCGGAGCATGGCCATCCGGGCAAGGGCATAGCCCATCTTCCCGGAGGAATGGTTGGAGATGTACCGCACCGGGTCCAGAGGCTCCTGGGTGGGCCCCGCGGTGACCAGGACCTTTTTCCCTGCGAGGTCGTGGGGCAGGGCGATCTCCCGCAGGATATACTGGAGGATAGTCTCCGGCTCCGGCAGTTTCCCCGGACCCGTGGTCCCGCAGGCCAGACGGCCCACTGCGGGGGGGATGACGGTCCAGCCGTACCGTTCCAGCTGCCGGAGGTTGTCCTGTGTCGCCGGATTCTCCAGCATATGCGTATTCATGGCCGGGGCGATGAGCCGGGGACAGCGGCAGGCCAGAAGGGTCGTGCTGAGCATATCGTCCCCCAGGCCGTGGGCGATCTTGGCGCAGATATTGGCGGTGGCGGGGGCTACGATCACCAGATCCGCCCGGTCCGCCAGGGCGATGTGCTCCACCTCGTTCACCGTGAATCGGTCAAAGGTATCCGTATACGCCTTCCGGGCGGTGAGGTGCTCGAAGGTGAGCGGCGCGATGAACTTCGTCGCGTTCTCCGTCATCACCACGTCCACCTGGGCATGGAGCTTCACCAGGGCAGATGCCAGATACGCCGCCTTGTAGGCCGCGATCCCCCCGGTGACCCCCAGAAGCACGGTTTTCCCTTTCAGCATGTGCGTCGCCTCCCATGGTTGGTATCCTTTGGAGAATCATTATACCCGAGGGCGGGATAAACTGCAACCTCACCTCTTGCTTTCTTCTCTTTCTGTGATATAATGCGCAGGAACCAACGTCGGCACTTCCGGGGCATCCGCAGACAGGAGCCCCAGGAACAGCGGTCCGAACCGGTTCGAAAATACGATCGCGCCCCATCCGCAAAGCGGAGGGGCAGCAGGAGGTAGAAAAAAATGAACAAAAGCTTGGATGTGCGGGCCCTGACGATCCTGGGCCTGATGACGGCGCTGCTGATCCTCTTCTCCTTCACGCCCATCGGGACCATACCCATCGGCCCGCTTTCCATTACCCTGAACGTGATCCCCGTGGCCGTGGCGGCCATTGCCCTGGGGCCGGCGGGCGGCCTGATCATGGGCTGCGTCTTCGGGATCCTGAGCTTTCTTCAGTGCATCGGGATCGGCATCCCCAGCGGCATGGGGGCCACGCTTTTCGGCATCGATCCCTTTCTGGCCTTCATTCAGCGGTTCGTTCCCCGCGCCCTGGACGGCTTCCTGGTGGGGCTCATCTTCCGGGCTCTGGAGAAGAGACCCGGCCCCCGCATCGCCTGCTTCATTACGGGCTTCTGCTCCGCCTTCCTCAATACGCTGCTTTTTATGAGCGCCCTGCTGCTGCTCTTCGGGAACACGGATTACGTACAGGGCCTGATGGAGAATAAGGGGAGCCACAATTTCCTGGTCTTCACCGTTATGTTCGTGGGGATCAACGCCGTGGTAGAGATGGTGGTATGCACCGTCGTCTCCGGCTTCGTGGGCTCCGCCCTGTACCACGCCAAGATCCTGCCGCTGCAATTCACGAAACGATCCTGATTCCGCCTTCAGGCAGACCGGTATGTCATCGGTCTGCTTTTTTTAATTCTGCGAAACACAAAAGGAGGCGTTCCCCATGCTTCTCGCCATCGATATCGGAAACTCCAACATCTCCATCGGCTGCATCCGGGAGGATGAGATCTGCTTCGAGGTCCGCATCGCCACGGACCGGGCCAGGACCTCCGACCAGTACGGGGTGGAGATCAAAAACATGCTGGAAGCCAACGGCGTGCGGAAGGAGGAGATCTCAGACTGCATCATCTCCTCCGTCGTACCGCCGGTGTTCACCGCCGTCTGGTCCGGGGTATACAAGATGATCGGCATCCGCCCCATGGTGGTGGAGCACACCATGGACACCGGGCTGGAGCTGTGTCTGGATATGCCCTCCCAGGCGGGGGCGGACCGGATCGTGGTGGCCGTGGCCGCTCTGGAGCGGTATGAGGCTCCCCTGATCATCATCGATATGGGCACCGCCACCACCATGGAGGTGGTGGAACCCGGCGCCCGGTACATGGGCGGGGTCATCATCCCCGGACTGCGGGTCTCCCTGGACGCGCTGACGGGAAGGACCGCCCAGCTCCCCGCCATCAGTCTGGGCAGGCCAGGCAAAGTCGTGGCCAGCAACACGGCGGACTGCATGCGCAGCGGGATCATGTACGGCACCGCCTGCATGCTGGACGGGATGATCGACCTGATGCAGGAGGAGCTGGGGCACGGTTCCACCGTGATCGCCACCGGGGGCCTCTCCCCCTTCATCACTCCCCTTTGCCGTCATGAGATCCATCTGGAACCGGATCTGCTCCTCCGGGGGCTGAATACTCTGTACAAGCGGAACAAAAAGGCGGAATAAGGCGTCAAATGGAAAGAAGGCCCATCCGGGAGGCGGATCTCCGGCCATGACACGATCCTTGATCATGCTGATCCTTCTGGCTCTGACCACCGCGTTTCTGGAAAGTCCGCTCGCCGCCTTCGCCCTTCGGCGGCGGGACGGGTTCCTGTACGTTCTGGGCATCAGCGCCCTGGTCAATCTTCTGACCAATCTCCTCCTCAACGGGGTTTTTCTGCCCCTGCTGCGGGACACGCAGCCGGGCGGCGTCTGGGGCGGCTGGTTCACTCTGCTGCTGGGGGAGCTGATCCTGGCCTATGCCGGAGAAGGCATCCTGTACCGTGTGCTGATCCGGGGGATCACCCTGGGCCGGAGCATGCTGATCTCCGCCGCCGGCAACACCGTCTCTCTGGGGATCGGCCTGGTGCTGTGGGCCCTTCTCGGCGGATCGGAGAAAAACCTGACCGTCGGCTTCGTCATCCTGTGCGGGATCGCAGGGATCTGCTGGTTCGTCTGCCTGGCAAGGGGGATCGTCCATGAAAAGTCATAGCGGCCCGGGCGCCGGGTACGCCGGTCTGAGCCAGGGCATAAGCTATTTCTTTGTGCATGCCCTGGTGGAGCTCGTCTGCTTTGCGACCCTCTCCGGGTATTTCACCCTGGAGGGCGGGATCATCTGGACCATCGCCCTGGTTTACGATCTCTTCGCCTTCGTGCTCCAGGGTCCCATCGGAGACCTGAACCATCGGTTCAAGGCTCTGGATATCGGCAGCATCGGGACCGCGCTCATGCTGGCCGGAGTGCTCATGATCACCGGAAGCTCCGGTTTTCTGAACGTTTTGGGCTTGATCCTCCTGGCTCTGGGAAACGCCTTTCTCCATGAAGCCGGAGCCATCAGCACCACGGTCATGTCCGGAGGCAAGCTGCTGCACAGCGCCCTGTTCGTGGCGGGGGGTTCATTCGGTGTGATCACCGGCCAGGTCCTGGGGGGCGCCCTGCACATCCCCAGACTTTGGCTGCTCCTGCCGTTGGCTGTCATCGAGGTCCTGATCCTGCTGACCAACCGGCGGTGGCTGGATCAGGCCGTCCGCTATCCGGACTTCGGCCTGGTGAAACAGCCGGACCGGCATTCCGCCCTTATCCTGGCGGCCTTCGCCGTGACGGCGGTGCGGTCCTTCATCGGTTATGCCATCCCCCTCTCCTGGAAGAAGGAGCTGTGGCAGAGCTTCTTTCTCTTCGGCATGATGGGCCTGGGCAAAGCCCTGGGCGGGTATCTGGCAGACCGATTCGGGGCCAGGCGGGTCGGAGTATGGTCCACTCTCCTGTGCATCCCCTTCCTGCTTTTCGGAAAGGACATGATGCTCGTCTCCGTTTTCGGGGTATTCTGCTTCTCCCTGACCATGTCCATCACCTTCGGCATGCTGCTGAGCGTCATCCGGGAAAGCCCGGGCTCCGCCTTCGGCGTCACCACCGCCGCCCTGTTCGTCGGCCTGCTGCCGGTTTTTCTCTTTGGCAGCTTCGGATATCTCGCAAACAGCATCCTGATCGTGATCCTGTCCCTGGGCAGCGCCTTTGTACTGAATCGGACACTGAAATAAGGAGGTAACGGATATGCTCATTTCTCTGCTGAAGGGATCCCGCCTCATCCCCGGTCTTCCCCTTGTGCAGCTGGACGCCGCCATGCCGGCATCCGCGATCTTCTATCCCCCGTTCCTGTTCATCGTGATCGTGGTGATCGCGGCCCTGGTGCTGCTGATCGTCCTTCTGTTCCGCAGGCATCGGCAGAAACAGCTGCAGCAGGCGGCGCGGCAGGCGCAGCTTGCCGCCCGTGGGCAAGAGCGGGCCGAAGGACCGGAACCCGATCATCCGGCAGACGGAGTTCGGCCCCGGAACGAGGAAATCAAGGAGGAATCCGTATGATCCAGACGCTGTTTCAGTTTTTCCTCAAGGGAAAGGATCTGGATGCAGCCGTACCTGACGCTGCTCCTGATCCCGGTGACGTGCACCTTGGAATCTTTCCCATCTTTATCATCGTTATCCTTGCCATTGTGGTGATCATCATCCTGGCCGCCCTTCTGCGCCGCCGCAGGTAAAGCGCAGATCCCGGCCGGATCAACCTCGTCCTTTGATCCGAAACAGCTCACCCCGGCGCTTCGGCGCCGGGGTGTTTCCGCATCCCCCGCCTCACAGGGAAAGCGCTTCCGCTGCCGATGCGATCCTCTCCCGGAGAAAAGCAGCCTGCCTTTCGCTCTTTTCCTGATTTTAGGGGTTGACAAGTGTTATCCATCGTGCTACCCTCTGTATAACAGCTGTTATCCAAAATCGATGTGAGGTGGTTTCCATGAATAAGCTGTCCCTTTCCGACGGGGAATGGAAGCTCATGAATCTGCTCTGGGAAAAAAGCCCCCTGACCATCGGGGATATGGTGACCGCGCTGAAGGAGGATACCGCCTGGACGAAGGCGACGGTGAATATCATGCTCAACCGCCTCTCGGAGAAGGGCGCGGTGCGGATTGACGCCTCGGGACCGCGGAAGCGCTATACGCCCCTGCTGGCCCGGGAGGACGCCCTGCGGCAGGAGGCGAAGAACACCCTGTCCCGGATCAAAACCGGCGGCCTGGGCCTGCTGATCAGCACCATGGCCCGGGAGAGCGAGCTCAGCGACGAGGAGATCGACGAGCTCTACCGTCTGCTGAAGGAGGGGAGACGGGAGCATGACTGACCTGACCTGGGCCTTTTCCTCCTGCGCTCTGCTCCTGGCGCTGATCGCCCTCCGGGCGGTCTTCGGCTCCCGGATGAAGCCGGGGCTGCGCTATGCCCTGTGGGGCCTGGCGCTGCTTCGCCTCTTGCTGCCGATCCAGCTCTTCTCCGCCCCCTGGGGCGTCTCGGCTGAGCTGCCGGATCGGGCGGCTGTGCGGGAAATCGACCGCACGGCGGCGGTGCCTGCGCCCCTTCCCGCGGCGGAGCCGGGGACGGCCGCCCCGGTGACCGGAACGGCTGTTCAGCCGCGGCCATCCGTCGAAATCGCCGCAACACCCGAAAAGACGGCGGAACCCGCGGCGGAAAAACGGAGCCCGGGGGATATCCTCCTGCTCCTGTGGAAGCTGGGGGCCTGTGTCACCGCGGCCCTGTTCCTCTTCACCAACCTGCGCTTCCGGCTGCGGCTGCGCGCCCGGCGCAGGCCCCTGGAGGTTGACTGTCCCCTGCGGGTCTGCGCAGTGGAAAACCTGGCCTCCTCCTGTCTTTTGGGAAACACGGTCTACGTCTCGGCGGAGATGGCGGAGGACGAAACGAAGCTGCGGCATGTGCTGGCCCACGAGCTGAGCCACCACCGCCACGGAGACCATATCTGGGTCCTGCTGCGCTGTGCAGCCCTGGCCCTCCACTGGTACGATCCCGCAGCCTGGTGGGCGGCGGCCCTCTCCCGGCAGGACAGTGAGCTCTGGGCCGACGCGGGAGCCCTGGCGCGCCTGGGGGAGGAAGAACGGGAGAGCTACGGCGAGACCCTCATCCAGCTCTCGACCTGCCGCGCTCGCCGGGTCTCCCTCCTGTGCACCGCCACTGCCATGACCAACGGCAAGCGCTCCCTCCGGGAGCGGGTTCGGATGATCGCGAAGAAGCCCCGCATGACCGCCGCAGTGCTCGCCGCGGTGCTGCTCCTGGCGGCCGCCGCCGCAGGCTGCGCCTTCGCCGGGGCGGAGAAGGAACCCGCTGTCACGCCTGAGCCCGGCGCGTCCGCTCCGGTCACCCAGGCGACCATTGACCGAAATTCCCTGTTTACCGGGGTAACTCTACCGGAGAATTGTGAGAACAACCTGCAGGGACAACTGTACTGCCCGGAGAACGCTGCCATTTATGGCACCAGCTTTGCACGGAACAGAGACGACCTGTTGTCTGCCCTGCTGGGGGATTCGCCGGAAAAGTTGAGTGATGGAGTATACCAGAGCGGGTATTCTACGCTCAACTGCCAGTTTGACACGAGCATCCGGCTGCGGGATAACGGGATCATGCCCATTTTGGAAGCCGCATTTCCGGTGACTGCACAGGCCGGGGATACGGAAGGCCAAAAGACCATGGGCGTATCCAAGGAAAACTACGGATCGGGGGATCTGGCATGGCTTCCCATGGATGAAGCCGCAAATCAGGTCGAGGCCTTTTTGAAAAGCCTTTCTGTCAACGGTATTGAACGGTTTATGGCAAAGACCTTGGATCCTGAAACGATCAGACAGACCCTCGACAGCTTGCTGGCTTATCTCCGGGAAGAGGGAAAGCCTGTGTACGAACGGGAGATCGAGCGGATCAGCGGTTTGCTGAAAGAAGCCGAAGGATTGGAGGACGGGTACTATTTCTTCTGTTATCGAATGGTTCTGGATGATGTTCCCGTCTTTACCTCCCCCAATACAGCGACGGAGATCGGGCTCAACGGCGCGGAAATCTACTGCATTTATGGGAAAGACGGGTTTGTATTTCTCAACATGACAAGAGTTCCCAGCACCGTGACCCTGCAGGACAGCGGCGCATTGATCCCGCCGGAGACCGCAGCCGGGACGCTGGCCGGATACCTGAGTTTCGACCCGGAAGCGCCTGCAATCCGGCTGGAGGATTTCTATTTGACCTATGCCTACCAGAACAGAGACAATAACGCACTTCATCCGACCTGGGTGCTGGTCACTTCCCGAGCTTGGTGGAGGGACGAGTCAGTGCGCCAATATGGGTATTATATGATCGACGCCATCACCGGCGAGCGGATCGGGAGATAGAGAATGTCCATCCGGTCAAATCCTTTCTGCTGCCGGGTCATCCATCTTTCCTGCTGTGCGTACGGCTGCCGCAGGCTATACCACCGGCCTGAGCGGGGCGGCGGCGAGATCACCCTTTGGCAAAGCCATAACGAGCTGCGCCTACGCCTCACGGAGACGGGGGATCAGATTCTCTCCTACCGCCGGCAAATGGACTGAGATACGATGCATTCAGGGCGTCCGGCCTGCGCCGGACGCCCTGATCGTTCATTTCCCCGCTTCCGCGATCTTCCCCCGGAGGAAGACCGCAGCCCTTTTGACTTCCTTCTCCCAATCCGGCTCCCCGTGGTACCAGAACTCCCCGGTGAAGAGCCGGACCCCCATGGCCAGGGCGGTGCGGAGACAGCCGGAATAATCCGTATGTCCCCCGGAGCCGAACCGCATATCCCGGTAGACCCCCGGCCTGGTCTCCTTCAGGTGGAGGGCGAAGGTGTGCCCCGCCCCCAGAGCCAGATCCTCTGTGACGGAATGGCCGTATTTCACCGCCGCGTTCTGCAGGTTGCCGATATCCGGATACAGGCCCAGCCAGGGAGAGCCGATCTCCCGCACCCAGGTCATGGCTTTTTCCACCGTATCCATAAAAGGGGTCTCCATGGTCTCGAAGGCCAGGATCACCCCCGCCTCCGCCGCCCATACTGCGCCCATGTCCAGGCCCTCCCGAAACCGGGCCCGGGTGGATTCGTCTCCCGGCTCATAGTACACATCGTATCCCGCCAGCTGGATGATCCCGATCCCCGCATCGGCGGCAAAGCCGATGGCCTTCTGCAGGATCTCCAGGGATCGTGCCCGCACCGCCGGATCACGGGATCCCAAGGGGTATTTCCGGTGGCCGCTGAGACAGAGGGTGCGGATGGGACAGCCCTCCTCCCTGCTCCGGAGCCCCAGCTCCCTCCGGGTCCTCTCGCTCCAGTCCAGCCGGGCGAGACGGCCGTCCGTTTCGTCGATGCTCAGCTCCAGGCGGTCAAAGCCTGCCTCTCTCGCCTTCCGGCAGAGGACGATCGGGTCCTCCTCCGGCGGAAGCGCTTTTTCATAAAGGCCGAGGGAGTATTCCATTCTGCTGCGCTCCTGTCCTTGCGCCGATAGTCGGCGCAGAGTATACTGGGGAAAACGGTCTGCGGAGGTCGGGATCATGAGATTCACGAAACGGAAACTGGCGGAGCTGGATAAATGCTATTCCATCGCCGCCCTGGATTGGCCGGAGAAAAACGGTTTTCTCGTCGCCTCGGAGAAGGAGGATGCCTGTCTTCTGTTCTCGGAAGACGGCAAGGTCCTGGATACGGTCTGGACCTCCCCCGGCGGGGTGATGAGCATGGAGCAGCTCCCGGGAGGGAAAGGGGATTTCCTGGCGGTGCAGCGCTTCTACGGTCCGGATGACGCGGACCGGGCGCAGATCGTCCTGGCTTTTCCGGATGACGGAGGCTGGACGGTCAAGCCCCTGTGCGGGGCCCCCTATGCCCACCGCATCGGCCTCCTGCGCCGGGGCGGTCTCCTCTGGCTCCTGGTGTGCTGTCTGAAATCCTCCTGCGCATATCCAGGGGATTGGCGGGATCCGGGCGCCTGCTATGCGGCGCTGCTCCCCCGGGACCCCATGGAGCTGCGGTCCTGCGCGGGTCTGAAGCTGAACCGGGTCGGAAAACACCTGCTGCAGAACCACGGCTTCTGCAAGCTCCGGCGGGCCGGATACGACGAAGGCCTGATCGGCTGCGAGGAGGGAACGTTCCTCTTTACGCCTCCGGAAACGCCGGAGGGAGAATGGGAGATCCGGCAGCTCTGCGGCGTGCCCAGCAGCGATTCCATCCTGGCGGACCTGGACGGGGACGGGCAGGAAGAGCTGGGCTGCATCAGCCCCTTCCACGGAAACGGCTTGACCGTTTACCACCTGGACGACTTCGGCCGATACATCCCCCGTTGGAAGCTGCCCCTGCCGGAGCAGGAGACGGCGTTCCTCCATGCCACCTGGTCCTGCGTCCTGGACGGAAAGCCCGTCTGGCTGGCGGGCTGGCGGAGCGGTACCCGGAGCACGGTCTCCGTTTCCTGGGATCCCCGGACCGGAGACTACCGCACGGAGACCCTGGATACGGCGGCGGGCTGCGCCAACCTGATGGCGTTCCGGGACAGCGCCGGCCGGGACCGCATCGTCGCCGCCAACCGGGAGATCGATGAGATCGCCTTATATGCCCTGGAGGGATGATCCTTCCTCTATGACCTTCTGCATGTCTCCCCACAGGGGATCCAAGCAGTCCACCAGCTTCCTGTACAGGGCATAGCGCCGGGCATAATGGGACCCGGCGGCGGGGTCCGGCTCAAACCGTCCCCCGATGGGACTCATGGCCCGAGCGGCGGAAGCCAGGTCCGGGTAGGCTCCCGTGCCCGCCGCCGCGGCGATGGCGCAGCCCAGAGTGCCCGTCTCCCGGGCCTCCAGCCGTTCCACCGGAAGCCCCAGGATATCCGCAAACATCTGCGCCCAGACTTCGCTCCGGGCAGCGCCCCCCGCCAGACGAATGCAGTCCGGCGGGGCTTCTTTTGTGGCCAGGAGCTTATCCAGATGGACCTTGTGGCAGTAGACCACGCCCTCGTAAACGCTCCGGGCCAGCAGGTCCCGCCCCTGGTCCGCAGAGAGGCCCACGAAGGCCCCCCGGGCGTTGGGGTGGGCGTTGGAGCCCATGAGGAAGGGCAGGAACAGGGGTACGAAGCCCTCCGGTCCCGTCTCCCGCACCCAGCGGTCCAGCAGGGCGTATACGCTTTCCCCCGCCGCTTCCGCCGCGGCCTTCGCCTCCGGCAGAAGGGTGCGGATGAACCATTCCCCGTTTCCCGCGGAGGTGGGGCTGCTCTCCTCGATCAGGTAGTATTCCGGCAGGCAGAAGAGGGAGTTCATGGCCGCCCGCCCATCCGTCACCGGGCTGCGGCGGAGATACTCGTTGATGCTCCAGGTCCCGGCGATCATACACACATGCCGTTCATCCAGCACCCCCGCTGCCAGAGCGCAGGCGTCGATATCAAACATGCCCCCCAGCACGGGAGTCCCCTCCCGGAGGCCGCAGCGCTCCGCCGTCTCCCGGGTGACATAGCCCGCGATCTCATCCGACCGGCACAGGGGCGGGAAAACAGCGGCCAGATCCTCCAGGCCGAAGAGGGCAAGAAGCTCGGGATCGACCTGCCGGGTATGGAGATTCACCGTTCCGGCGCCGGAGCAGTCCGTCAGCTCCCCCCGGGCCTCCCCGGTGAGGCGGAAGCGGACATAGTCCTTGCAGCCGAAGGCCCAGCGGATCCCGGGGATCACCTCCGGCTCATGGTCCCGGAGCCAGGGGAGCAGGGCGACGGGCTGACAGGCCATGATATGCTGGCAGGAGAGGGCAAAGGCCCGCTCCTCCGTTCCGTCCTTCCGCCACCGGTCCACATAGGCATAGGCCCGGTTATCCGTGGAGAGGATGCCCTTCCGGGCGGGTCTCCCGTCCCGGCCCCAGGGATAGAGGCCCTTGCCATGGCCGCAGACGGCGATCCCCGCGATATCCGCCGGGTCCACACCGCTCTCCGTGACCGTTTCCCGGATAACGGCGCAGTTTGCCTCCCACATCTCCTCCATATCCCGTTCAAAGCAATCCGGAGCCGGGGTGAGGACCGCGGTATCCCGGGAGGCGGAACACAGCTCCCGCCCCCGGACATCGTACAAGGCGGCTTTGGTGGAGGTGCCGCCGTTATCCACCCCCAGGTAATACCGCATCTCAGGTGTTCCCCGCATAATCCGGGTTCAGGATATGGGGACTCCCCTTCCCGGCGAAGAAGTCGGCGCAGATCTCCAGCGCCATGCGGTAGATGTTCCACAGGGATTCCACAGTCTGGCTGGCCACATGGGGGGTAAGAACACAGTTTTCCAGGGTCAGGAGGGGGGAATCCGCAGGCAGAGGCTCCCGGGCGTATACATCCAGCCCGGCCCCCGCGATGGTTCCGGATTTCAGGGCTTCATAGAGCGCAGCCTCGTCCAGGATGCTCCCCCGGGCGGTGTTCACCAGCACCGCCGTGGGCTTCATGAGTCCCAGGAGGCGGGAATCCACCAGGTTTTCGTTCTCCGGCCGGGCGGGGATATGGAGGCTCACGGCATCCGACTGCCGGAACAGCTCCTCCAGGCTCACCCGCTCCACCTGCTCCGCTTCGGCCTCCTCCCGGCTCAGGTGATGGTCGCACACCAGCACCCGGCAGCCGAAGCCGGCGACCAGCTTCCGCAGCTTCCGGCCGATGCTTCCGTAGCCCAGGATCCCCAGGGTGGCGCCGATGAGCTCATGGCCGACGTCCTTCACCCATACGCCGCTCACCGTGCGGGTCTGGGCGACCTTCATCCGGCGATTGCAGCTCAGCAGCAGGGTCAGGGCCATCTCCGCGACGGCATCCGTATTCGCCCCGGTGGTACGGGCCACGGCGATCCCCGCCCGGGTGGCGGCGGCCAGGTCCACCTTGTCGTAGCCCACGCCGAAACGCACCAGGAGCTTCGTGCTCTCCCGGATGCGGCTGAAAATGGGCTCCCCGTAGGGCTCCACGTCGATGATCCCCGCGTCGGCACGCTGCAATTCCCCCACCACCTCTTCCTCCGAGAAGGGCAACTGGGGCACCCAGCGGTATTCCAGATCCAGGCTCCGGGCATAGTCCTCCGCCCGGCGGTTCAGCTCTGTGAACAGGGCGGACCGGTCCCCGAAAAAGGAAACGATCTTTCTCATGCTCATCCCTTTCCCGCCGGGAGGCGGTATGCCTCCGGCGCATTGCGATAAAAAAGGGCTTCCAGCTCCGCAGGGGTCAGGTCCCCCCGGCGGAACATATCGATCATCTGGGGATAGGCGGCGGCGCACAGGGTGCCCGGGATATCCGAGCCCCAGATGAGCTTCCGGATGCCCATGGCATCCCGCACCCGGCCCAGAAGCTCCAGGGCCGTGGGATACGGCCATCCTTCCTCCCCGAAGAAATCCGGCATGGCGCTCACGTCCAGCCAGCAGTTGGGAAATCGGCCCAGCCCGGCCATCCGTTCCCACTTTTCCCGGCCCTCCGGGTTGTCCATGGGCCGGGGATAGGCCAGGTGGCACAGGACAAAGCGGGTCTTCGGGCAGGCTTCCAGCGCCGCCCGAAGTTCTTCCGGGGCGTAGATCCCGTGATCCGTGGGCGCCGGATCGATGGTGACCGTAAGTCCCAGCTCCCCAGCCCGGGAAAAGAGCGCCAGCATCCGCTCGCCGGTATACCGCAGACCGGGATACATGGTCTGCTCCGTCAGGGAGCGCATCTCCAGCTTCACGCTGCGGAGGCCCCGGCCGGACCAGTATTCCATTTCCTCCCGCCATCCCTCCCGGGGTTCCAGGAGCATGGCTCCGCTGAGTCGGTCCGGGTATCGTTCCACAGCCCGGGCCGTCTCCTCATTCTGGGGAGAGAGGGGCGTCTGCTGGATGACCGCCGCCTCCACTCCGTGCGCGTCCATCAGGGCGATGAGCCCCTCCTCCGAAAAGCAGCTGTCCGTCAGGTAAGGGGGCATGGCCCGGAACCCGCCGTCAGCGGTCATCCGCCAGCCGTTTCGCTCCAGCCGACTCCCCAGCCGCTCCTCCCCCGCTCCCAGGGCAGAGGAGGGCGACAGATGGACGTGGGCGTCGATGATCTTCAAACTCAGAGCCGCTCCTTCACGTCCGGGCGGACAAAGCCTTCCGGATAATCCTCCACCTTGTGTCCCACAATGGTGTATTCCTTGTCCCCGCCGGAATATCCGTTCTCCAGCTTCATATAGGCCTGGGGATCGAACATGCCGGAGGCGGAGAAGCTCTCCACCCCGGTGGCGGGGGCGGTGGAGAAGGTATAGGTCACGTCCTGGTTTTTGAAATTCTGCAGCCCGTGCTCCAGCATGCCCTCCATGGCTGCCTTCAGGGTATAATGGGTGCTGCACATGACGAAGCCCAGCTCCGTCAGCTCTTCCATGGTGACGGAGGGCCGGTATTTCCCGTCCGGTCCCTTCTCCGCCCGCACATCCGCGAAGATCTTGGGGCCGGTGACCCGCTTGGCCATCTCTTTAGCCTGCTCCAGGTTGATGATCGCCACCATCATGGCGATGACGTACTGACCCCTGGCGGCGCCGATCTCGATGGCTTCCTGCAGGCGTTCGCAGCCCTCCTTCATTTCCTGCGGATCGAAGGGATCCGCATTGCTGCGGGCGATAAGAAGGCAGTCCGTCCCCTCCAGGGCGTCCAGAGCGGCCCGGACCTTGGCCAGGTATTTCTCCCGGGGCAGAAGGCGGGTGCTCTCCTCCATATCCGCCGAGTCCTCCAGCTGGATGGCCGCAGCACCGGCCCTGCTCAGCCGCCGGGCGGAGCGGTACACCGCCAGAGGACCGCCGAAGCCATCCTCGATATCCGCAATGAGGGGGATGGAGCTGGTCTGGGATACCCGGCTCACCACCCACTCCAGGTCTGTCAGGCCGGTAAAGCCGTAGTCGATCACCCCGTTCATGGCGATGGAGGTCTCTCCCCCGCTGAGCAGGCTCACCGGGAAGCCGCACATTTCCACCGCATGGTTGGAGGCGCAGTCATACACGCAGGGGACCAGGAAGCAGCCCTTGCTCTCATCCAAAATCTGTTTCAGGGTCTTTTTGCTGGACATATCTTGTCCCTCCCGTCTGTTCGTTACGGACAGTGTACCACAGTTTCCCCACAGGGACAACACCGTGCCTCTTCGGCTTGCTTTTTCACCCGGATTGCCATACAATGGGGGTAATCGGAAGAAAATGCCCATTGGGCAATGGCTGCTCCGGCGCGAATCGATCCCTGCGCCAGGAGCCGGAACGGAGGTCAATATGTATCAGTTTCGTCCCGTTACCCCCCGGATGCGGGTCATGCATGAGCGCACCAGGGAACGCATTTTCCACGTGGACGCGGAGCGTTCCCTCATCGTCACCCGGGCGGCGCAGAAGTACGAGAGCGTCGTACCCACCATCAAGAACGCCCTGATCTTCAAGGCCATGTGCGAGGAGATGACCACCCGGGTGGAGGAGCATGAGATCCTGGTGGCCAACAACAGCAAGTATTTCTGCGGCTGCCGCTTCGACCCCAGGTGGGGCGGCGGGGATATGTACGTCGGCCTGGTGGAAAACGGGACCTGGAAGCTCGGGGAGGACGGCCTGTACCACAATCCGCCCACGGACGAGCTCCGACTGGTGATGAGCCCCCAGGAGATGGCCGATCTGAAAAGCATCAGCGGCTACTGGAAGGGACGCACCATCGGGGACATGGCCATGTCCTGGCAGCCGGAGGGCTACGATGAGCTGAACCGGCTGGGGGTCCGCTCCTTCGGGGCGAACATGCCCATCGTCATGATGCCTGCCGGCCACTCCACCCCCGGCTATGCCAAGGTCCTCCGTCTGGGTTATGCCGCGCTGAAGCAGCAGGCCCGGGACTGGATGGACGCCCACCGGAACGATCTCATGGGGGAGGACGTGGAGAAATACATGTTCTACAGCTCCGTGGAGATCGTCTGCGACGGCGCCATCACGCTGCTGAAGCGCTACGGTCAGACCTGCTACGACGCCGCGGAGAAGTGCCCCGACCCGGCGCGGAAGAAGGAGCTCCGGCGCATGGGGGACGACCTTACCTGGATCTCCGAGAATCCGGTGCAGACCTTCTCCCAGGCCTGCCAGGCCACCCTGCTCTACGAGAACATGATCGCCATGTCCGGCGTGGGGGATATCGGCTCCTTCGGCCGCTTCGACCAGTACACCTGGCCCTACCTGAAGGCGGATCTGGAGGCGGGTCGGATCACCATGGACGAAGCCCAGGAGATCACCGACTGCTTCTTCATGAAGATCAACAGCTTCTATAACGGCGGCGTCGGTCCCCTCACCGTCATCATCGGCATCGGCAACACCTCCCTCCATACCACCATCGGCGGTGTGGATCCGGATACCGGAGAGGACGCCACCAATCCC
>JAEEGL012667563.1_pt1 | contig 19419 bp, 15 predicted proteins | sample 9134231 | NCBI WGS metagenome assembly JAEEGL01 (sample SAMN16246548, study PRJNA631951) | gut metagenome | biome: gut microbiome; feature: rumen; material: fiber-attached | host: Bos | place: Iran: Karaj | collected 2018-10
CCTCGACCAGGTCCCGGAAGAGTACCGCCCGCTTTTCGAAGCTCTGGCTTCAATCCCGGGCGCGATAGAGGCTTACATCAGGAGGATGGCCCCGAGTGAAGGATACCGTGAAGCCGCGGATCCGGTGGTATCTGTTTTCCAGGATAAGTACTGGCTGTTCCCCTCCAAGTCCCAAGGGTATTGGTGCTCCGATGACATGATTTCATGGACAAGGGTCAATTCCTCAGTTCTTCCGCTGGACCTATATGCCCCGACAACGATGGTGATGGACGGTTATCTGTACTGGATGACCTCCGACATCAATGAGCTTTATCGTACCAAGACCCCCTCTGACGGAGAATCCTGGGAGCTGGTGACGGACCACCTGACTCCATACCCTGATGATCCTGAAAGGACAGGACATGATCCTGACCTGCTGCTTGACGATGACGGAAGGGTGTACCTCTATTGGGGGTGCTCCAACGTTGACGACATCATGGGAATAGAACTTGATCCGGCCAGCAACTTCAAGGCTATCGGCCAGCCCGTCACTCTCGTCAGGCACATGGAGAAGGAATATGGTTGGGAACGCCCCGGAAACGACAATGAGCAGCAAGCGCCCGGATACAATGAAGGTGCAAGCCTTATTAAGAGAAACGGCAAGTACTTCCTTCAGTACGCTTCCCCAGGAACGCAGTATGACCCGTACGGGGACGGACTGTACGTAGCCGACTCCCCGCTGGGTCCCTACACCCACGTGGAATACTCGCCCATGAGCGTTAGGCCTGGAGGATGGATGACAGGAGCCGGACACGGAGACACATTCCAGGACAAGTGGGGAAACTACTGGCATGTGGCAACAACTGTAATCTCGCAGAGACACAATTTCGAAAGAAGGATCGCTTTCTTCCCGGTGATCTTCACCAAGAAGGGTCATATGTATGCACTTACCGAGTTCGCGGACTATCCTTTCGAGATCCCTTCGGGAAAGACTGATTTCCTCAAGAATCCGGTTCACCGCAGTTGGGTTGACCTTTCCATAGGAAAGAAGATTGAAGTCTCCTCACAAAGCGAAGAGCACCCAGCAGATGCCGCTTCCGACCGCACTATAAAGACATGGTGGAGCGCCCAGACCGGAAACAAAGGTGAATACATGTGCATGGATCTTGGGAAAGTGTACAAGGTTGGAGCTGTCCAGGCGAACTTCGCCGACGAAGGATTCCCGCTGGATTATGGAGACCTTCCCGACACCCGTTATTCATACTCAGTCGAGGTATCGACTGACGGTGACCAGTGGACTATCATGGACAGGAAGGACGGCATCTCCAATCCCCATGCCCTTTCGGTACTGAGTTCTCCCATTGATGCACGTTATGTGAAAGTTACCAACCAGGGTGAACTTCCCGGAAACTTCTCATCCTTCGGTTTAAGGGTGTTCGGACCGCCTCAGGGAGAAAAGCCCGATCAGGTCAGCGGGTTCGAGATACTGGGAAGGACCGATGAAGGAAGGAGGATATCATTCAGGTGGAATCCTTCCAAGAACGCAACGGGGTATCTTCTCCGATGGGGAACGGAACCGGATGAGCTGTACTCAAGCTGTGAAGTCTTCGCTTCGACAAAGGAACTGGGACTGTTCTCAGCAGGTCAGAAGTATTATTTCAGGGTAGATGCATTCGGTGAAGGAGGCGTCACCCAGGGAAAAGAGGTTCTTGTCAGCGAATAGAAGTTTTCTCAGATATTTGTTATGACGTGGCCGTGTCCAGAAAAGGATGCGGCCCTATTTTTGTGGTGTTATTGCCGTCACACACAAACAACATGGATAGTACTGTAAAGATAGCAGTCGTGGGAAACGGGATGATAGTGCCCACTGCCCTCGAGTGCATAAGGGAAGCCGGCGGATACCGGGTCGTAGCGATATCAGTAAGGCCGCACAGCCTTGAAAAGGGAATCACACTCGCAAAAGAATGGAACATCGGTCCGGAAGGGGTTTACTCCCCCGATGCCGTATACACCGATTACGGCAGAATGCTGGATGAAAGCGGATGCGATTTCGTGTACATAGGGATAGTGAACTCCGAGCATTACCGCTTCGCCAAGCAAGCTCTTCTGGCCGGCAAGAACGTGATTGTCGAGAAACCCTTCTGCCTTGAAAAAAGAGATGCTGAGCAGCTCGCAGACATCGCTGTGGAAAAAAGGCTGTATATTTTCGAGGCGATCTCTTCCCTCCACAATCCGAACTTCGGTTTCCTGAAGGAGTCCTTGCCCAAGATCGGGAACATATCCCTCGTCCAGTGCAACTTCTCACAGTATTCATCAAGGTACGACGCCTACCTTTCAGGGAAGGTATCCCCCTCATTCGATCCGTCATTCGGTGGAGGTTCGCTCACTGATCTGGGAATTTATTCAATCGATATTGTCACGGCTTTGTTCGGAGCGCCGGAAAATACTGACTTCCATCCCAAGGAAGGATACAACGGAGTCGACACTTCTTCCGTAGCGGTTCTCCATTACCCCGGAATGACCGCCGTGGTCTGCAGCGCAAAAGACTCCGGCAGCCCCAGCGGAATCACTTTCCAAGGGGACAAGGGATGGATAAAGATCGAAGGCACTCCAAACGAGCTTGCAGCCGTAACCGTATGCATAAGAGGTGGGGGTGCTCCTTCAACCACAGACCTGAGGCAACACTCCGGGAGACTCACCGACGAGTTCGTGTCCTTCAGGAAGATATTCCTTTCCAAGGACTATCCCGCCATGAAATCTTTCCTTCAGCATACGATGGACGGGATGAGCGTTCTTCAAATGTGCTTGAACCTTTAGACTCTTTCCTGAACGGATTCCAAGGAATTTGCCTATATTCATGAGATGATAATCCCAGCATGACGAAAGAAAAGGAGAAAGACCATCTGCTCGCTCTTATTAGGAGCGGAGGCAGCATGACTGTGCGGCAACAGGTGAAGCTCACCCTGTTGCTTTGCGGTCCTGCAATTCTCGCCCAGCTGGCCTCGATCCTTCTCCAATTCATAGACGCGTCCATGGTCGGAAGTCTGGGAGCCGGTCCTTCCGCTTCCATCGGGCTCGTTTCGACCACGACTTGGATAATGGCGGGATTCTGCATGGCGGCAAGCCAGGGATTCTCGGTACAGGTAGCCCACCTGATCGGTTCCAATGATTTCGAGAACGCCAGGAAAGTGATGAGGCAGGGATTCACTTCCGTGATCATCTTCAGCCTTTTCATCTCCCTTCTCGGGCTCTCGATAGCAGGTCCTCTCCCCCACTGGCTGGGAGGATCCCCCGACATCAACCCCGAGGCAAGCGGGTATTTCCTAATATACAGCTGTTTCATTCCAATGATGCAGCTCTCATTCTTCGGAGGAAGCATGCTCCAATGCAGCGGGAACATGAAGGTTCCTAGCATGTTGAACATCCTCATGTGCGTAATGGACGTGGTGTTCAATTTCCTGCTAATTTTCCCTACAAGGGAGATTTCCGTTTTCGGTGCACAGTTGACGGTTCCGGGTGCCGGAATGGGAGTGAGAGGAGCGGCGCTTGGAACAGGAATGGCAGAAGCGATAACTGCCTGTCTGATGCTGTACTTCCTTTTCGTAAGGTCCAAGGAACTCGGGATCGTCCATGAAAAAGGATCGTTCACCCCTACCGGACATTGCCTCAAGAATGCCATGGGAATTACAGGGCCGATGTGGTTCCAGAACCTGGTGATGAGGGGGGCATACATAGCAAGTACGGTCATCATCGCTCCGCTAGGAGCGGTATCAATCGCCGCGAACTCCTTCGCGATAACCGCCGAGAGCTTCTGCTACATGCCTGGATACGGTATGGCCGATGCGGCCACCACACTTGTGGGACAGAGCCTGGGAGCAAAGAGGAAAGAATTCGCAAGATCATTCGCCAAGATATGCACTTCACTCGGAGTCGGAATGATGTGCGTACTTGCCGTGGTGATGTATTTCATTGCACCGCAGATAATGTCCTTGCTGAGCTCCGATCCTGACGTGGTCGCTCTAGGAGCCAAAGTACTGAGGATTGAAGCCTTCGCCGAAGCCGGATACGCGACATCCATTGTAGCGTATGGAGTGTTCGTCGGAGCGGGTGACACGCTCATTCCCAGCATTCTCAACCTCGGCAGCACATGGCTTGTAAGAATCGTTCCTGCGATCTTCCTTACGAAGATGTACGGTCTTACGGGCTACTGGATAGCGATGTGCGTGGAACTGAACGTGAGGGGTCTGGTCTTCCTTCTTAGGCTAAGAAGCGACGCATGGACCAAGAAGATGGGGAACTTGGAGAAGGGAAACGATGAAGGGGAAATCACCCCACAAATGACATAGAAATACAATTGTAAACGAATACACAAAAAGATATGACAAAAGAAATCCGCAATCAGGAATTCGGAGGGGAAAGGCCCCTCTATTGTGAGCATGACCTCTACCTGGAGAATGTGATCATACACGAGGGAGAATCCGCCCTGAAGGAGACCGGCAACATTACGGCAGTGAACTGCCGCTTCGAAGGGAAATACCCCTTCTGGTGCTGCGACAATTTCAAGGTGAAGGACTGCATCTTCACCGTCGGGGCAAGAGCCGCATTATGGTATTCCCAGAACCTTGTCATGGAGGATACTATTGTGGACGCACCCAAGATGTTCAGGGAGATGGACGGACTTAAACTCCGCAACGTGATCATTGACTCGGCTGCTGAAACTCTCTGGCATTGCCGGGGCATTGAAATGGACAACGTCCGTTGCAACAGGGCTGACTACATCTTCATGCATTGCAGTGATGCCGTCATCCGCAACTTCAAGCTCAGCGGCAACTACTCCTTCCAGTGGGCGAAGAATATCGAAATCCACGATTCAATCCTTGACACAAAGGACGCTTTCTGGGAGACGGACAACGTAACGGTGTATGACTCCGTCATAGATGGAGAATTTCTCGGATGGCATTCAAGGAACCTCAGACTCGTGCGCTGCCACATCGGAGGAAGCCAGCCCCTCTGCTATGCAGAAGGCCTCGTTCTCGAAGACTGCACTTTCGCACCTGACGCGGATCTCGCTCTCGAGTACTCCGACGTCAAGGCCACTATCAAGGGCAACGTCGTTTCCATCAAGAATCCCAAGAGCGGTTTCATCAAGGTTGACTCCGTCGGGGAACTCATCATCGACAAGAACATGAAGGCTCCCGGAGACTGCAAAATCGAGATCCTCAACCCCAACAAATAAAAGGATGAAATACGATTTCAGGAGCATAACACCCAGGAAGGGCAGCGGTTCATATAAATGGGACGCTGAGCCTCCTTTCGGCATCACTCCGTCACAGATGGAGGGCGTCATCCCCATGTGGGTAGCCGACATGGACTTCAGGGTGGCACCTTTCATTATCGATGCTCTCCACAATAGAGTCGAACACGGGATATTCGGATACACAAGCGTACCCGAGTCTTTCTACAATGCCACCATTGACTGGTTCTCGAAATACCATTCCTGGACAATAAAAAGGGAATGGATGATGTACACCAGCGGTGTAGTCCCGGCGATATCCGCAGTAATCAAAGGGCTCACTTCACCCGGAGATGCCGTGATAGTACAGACTCCTGTCTACAATTGCTTCTTCTCTTCAATAAGGAACAACGGATGCCGGATACTTGAGAGCCCTCTAAAGTACACTCCTCTAGAGGAAGGGCTGTTCACCTACCGGATCGATTGGGAAGACCTTGAAGAAAAGTGCTCCCTCCCCGAAGCGAAAATCCTTCTTCTTTGCAATCCTCACAATCCAGCAGGAAGAGTTTGGACAAAGGAGGAGTTGTCCCGAATAGGCAAGATCGCCAGAGAGCATAATATAATAGTGGTATCAGATGAGATACACTGCGAGCTTGTGATGGAAGGTTATACCTACTCCCCTTTTGCATCAGTTTCCGAAGCAAACGCCGCAAACTGCATAACCCTTTGCTCTCCGAGCAAGAGCTTCAATACGGCAGGACTCCAGATAGCGAACATAATAGCCCCGAAGGAGGAGTGGAGAGAGAAGATAGACAGGGCGATCAACATCAACGAAGTATGCGACGTCAATCCTTTCGGAGTCATAGCTCTTGAAGCGGCCTATTCTCCTGAAGGAAAAGAATGGATCGATGAACTTTGCCAAGTGATCGGAAAGAACTATTCTATCCTTCACGAGGAAATGAAGAAGGCTCTGCCGGATCTCCCGGTCTGCATCCTTGAAGGAACTTATCTGGCCTGGACAGATTGCCATGCTTTAGCTGAAAAGGGATACTCTTCAGAGAAGATAGAGGAAGAACTCCTCAAAGAAGAAAAGGTCTGGATCAATGCTGGGAAGATGTATGGTGACGACTCCTTCATAAGAATCAAGCTCGCATGTCCCGAATCCTTGTGCAAAGAAGGCATCAGAAGGATAGTCAAAGGACTCGGAAGGCTTATGAAGGGATAGCGGCCATACTCTCCAATAGTGGCAGACCGATAATCAAGAACTCCAAGCTGGCGGACAATGGCTCCGCCAGCTTTTGTTTTCATGGGATTCCAAATGGGAAGAAGATATTAAAAGGGGCCCTATCGTATTGATAGAACCCCAAAAATCCGGAAAACCGGTCCGATAAGCTAATAGTTCTTGAATTCGTTCCAATTGGTCGACGTCTCAGCACTGGTCTGCAGAGATTCCGCAAGGTTTGCGAACAAGTCAAAACCCGTCCAGCTCTCAATATCGTCCACACTTACCACGTAGGAAGTGTAGCTCTGACCCTTCAGGTCAGTGTGAGGCAGCCAGAATCCAATGGCCTTGGCCTCGGTGATCGTCGTGCCACTGCGTTTGACCTTTAGGAGAGCCTTCCAGTAATAATTGGGAACAGGGAGGGTCCTGTTGTCTCTTGTATTGACAATCGTTTTGATAGTCTCAGTCCCGTCTGTAGCCTTCCTGAAAGCCGCACCGGTAACGACATAAACCGTGTCGCTGTAACTCTTTGCGACGCTCTGGACAGCACCCTCAAGACTACCCCATACGCTGCCGTTGAAACCGTTCTGGATTTGCGGAGTGAGGTTTGTCATGAAACATGTCTGGTCCATCATGTCGGCATTGCCCTTACGGTCAGCGCTGGCGATCTGATGGCCTCTGGAATAAAGATCTTTCTCGTTATTCTCATTGTAGAACTCTACTCCATAAGACCCGTTTGTGAGATCAGTCTGCTTTGACTGCGGCACGTCCGGATCGAAAGCCCAGTGGTCAGAACGTGTTATGCTGCCCATGTGGCCTGCGGCCAAAGGATAAGCTACCCAATAAGATGCGAACATCTCCGGATCATAAAGGATGGAATAGTTCCTCATCACACCGTTTCCTGTCACAAAGTGTGAAACAGGATAGAGATCCGTAAGAGAAGACGTTGTGGTCTTCTTCATAGCACTCGTAGTGTAAGAAGGAAGCTCAAGCCATTTGCCGACCCTGAATTCGGAATTCAAAGTCTTGAAACTCTTTATGTTCCCGTAACGGTACTCGTACTCACCTTTGGTCTCATTGTACTCAAGTACATAAGCCCTGTAGTAATACGTCGTCGCTTCTTCAAGGCTGGTAAGTTCTCCGGTGAAGGAACCTTCCGAACCTGTAGCGCTACTGACGTACAACTCATTGTTGAGGGCTCCCGTACTGGTTCCCCAGTAGAAGCCCACCTCAGATATTTGTCCTGTTGCTCCCGAGAAAGAGCCCTGCAGGGTTGCCCCTGCAGAACTTATTTCGTCAGTCCCTCCGGTAACGACTTTAGCTGTCGCCTGCGGAGTGGTTGGACTTCATTCGGCTTCGTCGTATGTAAGATCCAGGCCGATTATCTGGCAGTTCTTATTGGTGATATACAGATAATACATCGTATCGGCCGAAGTTTCCGGCAGATTGTATGTATAAGTCGAGCCTTGAGTTGCGAAGGTCTGGATTTCACCGCCCTTTATATAAGATTCTTCGGAGGCGGAAGAGCTGACACCTACCTTAGTAGATGTTGAGCAGCCCGTAGAGTTTCGGATTACGACCTTTGAAAGCCTGTAACCTTCCACCGGTGGAAGACCCAAAGATGTGACATTTCTGAGCATCAGATAAGTGCTGCCGCTGTAAGTGCTGAAATGAAGGTTAGGGCCAAGCACGAACTGGAAAACGCCTTCATCAAGCTCGTAATCAAAAGATCCTCCTGCGCCTCCATTGGCAGTAGGCCATCCGTCTATCTCTGTTGAGAAATCAAATGAGAGGGTCATTGATGAACCGGCCTCTCTGACATAAATCTCATAATCGAATCCGTATTCTCCATAATAAATAGAGACCCAATAAGATCCGGCTGTACTCATGTCAACTTTAGAATCATCGACTTCGATTCCGGTGTCAATCAATTTCTGAGAACCGTCAGAATAATCACCATAGACTTTTCCGTCGAATGAGAAAGTGTCTCCTACGGTATAATCAGTTGTATAGTCTTCCACTGTAATACCCACGAGTTCAGGGCCAGCAGGATATTCATCGGTACCGGTCTCCATATTCTTGTAGATGGCGACAGCTCCCTGTGAAGCAGAACCATAGCAAGAGAAAATATCGTTGGTTGAGTTATACTGCATGAGATTTCTGGAATTCGTTCCCAAAGCTTTGATGGTAGCGACTCCGTCAGCGGATATTTCAATTCCCCAAGAGCCATTGTCATCAAGTTCCGTCTTGGTCCTCATATAATTGGATCCGGAAGATGCTGCATAAAGATAACCGCTACCTGTTGCCAAAGCATAAGAGCCAGCGACGTTTCCTTCTTCAAGTGTGAGAACCTGTACTGAAGCCGAAGGATCTGCGATAATGGATTCTTCCTTAGTTACATCAGTAGCGGCTCTGTTGTTGGAGTTCTGGAGAGTGCTGATAGCCTTGCCAGCCTGAGCAGCTACAATGATTACTTCGCTCTCAAGAGTAAGGTCTTTAATATCTTTGACAAGGGTATACACAACAGGAGCGGCGGGTTCGACACCTTCCATGCTAAGAGAGAACTTGGCGACCTTACCTGCAACGAAATTGCCCTTGCTGCCGAAAGACACTGTCTTTGTATAAGTTCCTTCGCTGGTAGCAACAGTAACTTTGAGGCTTGTTCCTGAAAGATCTGCAGGAGCGATAGCAAACCAGACATCCTCAACCTTGTCTGTAGTGAGAGTCAGGATATTGGACGCTGAATTGGGAGCCACCTCTCCTTCATTGTAATTTTCTGTGTCATCGACATATAAGAACCAACGGCCTACAATAGGTTTCTCAGCCTCGAGGGTGATGCTGCTGACTGTCTCACCTTCCTCAAGTGCGAGGTCAGTGATGGTCATCTTTCCGTAAGCGGAAACATGCTTGAAGTCAAAAGCGACTTCCTCAGGGAATTCTTCACCGGCGACATTCTTGCCGAAGAGGATCTGCGCACTCTCATCAACTGAGCTGGCAAGAGGTGTCTGGCTCGCAGGGAACTCAAGATTCCAACTGCTGTGATCCTCACTTATCGATGAAACGGCAGCACCTGCAGGGCTGATAGCGTAGAAAGTATAAGCTCCTGTCCCATCATCAGTGATGTCTTTGCTTGGTGTGAACACAGCCGTCTTGCCTCCGGTATTCGGAGTCACTGTAGCGGATACTGTAGCAGCTTTGTTGAGAGAGATTCCGACTTTCTCAGTTCCATTCCAAATTGTAGGGTACTTTCCGTCTTCAGGCTCATCGAAGGTGGTCTTTGTCTCGATGGACTTGGCGTAGAACCTTACGGGGTTTGATGATTTGTAATTCTGCTCGGTCTTCTGGCAGGAAACAAGTGCTAGAGCAGCTGCTGCTCCGAGCGCAACGATTTTTACAAACTGTTTCATAAGGCAATTAACCTCCAATGATTGATTCAAGGATTCCCCAATCTTCTTCTTCGGCATCTTCGACACCGTTACTCAAACAGATGACGCCCTCAGATTTGATTTCGAGGGTTTCGCACTCGGGAGCCAGATAGGCCTCAAGCTCAAATTTCTCTTTTTTGATCATAATTGATTTGATAAATGTTATTGTTTTAATGTGTTATCTCTCAATGTGTTCGGTGCAATGACCGGAATAGTTTTTTCTTTGGAATCCTGCCAAAGTCACGACCTTGCCAAAATTCGCAACATGCAAAGTTAGGAAACATAATCCTAAAACGTTTCAAAAATCTACATATTTTTTATTAGAAGTTATCAACACACATTGTTTATAACTTTTATATTCAGCAAAAAAGAAGGGACATTCCCTCCGAAAGAGAACATCCCTATCCATTGTCTAATCCGAGCCCGGAATGCCCTTCCGGGACTGTCATATGAGTCTACTTTCCGTCAGTCTTTCCAAGATAGAATTTCAAACCTTCACGGACATTATCAATTATGCCCTTGGAAGAGAAAGTCGCTCCTGAGACGGCATCAACTTCCTTTGCCAGAGCCTTCTCAGCGGTAAGTCCGTTCCATGAATCGAACAGTTTTCCGTCCTTCAGCAGTTTGAAATAATCCGGAGTTTCATAGTTGGGAAGAGCCTCCACTTTGACGACCTTTCCACCTTTGAGCGAGATCTCAACCGGGGTAACGTCCCTGTACCCATAGATCTTGCTTCCGATTGAGGTGGTATTGATGACAACAGTACCGTCATCGAGAGTCTTTTTGGTCTGCACATCCTGGCTGATTGTCGAGGCTGTAAGGATAAGGGCAGCAGATACGCCCATTACTGCTAGAATGCTTCTTTTCATTTTCGTGTTGAATAGTTTTATACTTTTCCTTATGATTCCGATTTACACTGCAAAGATAATATGGCCGAGCTTGAACGGCATATCATTATCTTCATTTCGTCTTCAGATTTTGTCAAAAATCGTGCCTCTAGAGCATCAGAAGGGGTGAAGGAGTTCTTCTGGGAAGTGTCCTGAGGTTGACCGAACCCTCTTCAACTCCAAGACTTTCAAGTGCAGCTTTGGCACTTCTGTAAGCCAGTTCAGGGGTATTGTTGTTTTCGCTGAGATGACAAAGGAAGATGTTCCGAAGACCCTCATGCCAGATGTCCTTTATAGCATCCGCGCATTCGTCATTGCTCAAGTGTCCGTTACCTTTGCAGATCCTCATTTTAAGGTCGAAGGTATAAGGCCCGGACAAAAGCATGTCAGTATCGTAGTTGGACTCTATGACAAGGGTATCAGCCTCTCTGGCATAGTTGATGGCTTCATCCGTCATACGTCCTATGTCAGTCATTATGACGAAGCGGTGACCGTACTTCGGACAGTCTATCCGGTATCCGACTGTCTGGGTCGCATCATGGGGCACCACGAAATATTTCACCTTGAAGATGGAGACATCATTCCACTCGTCCTCTGCAAGATCCTTGTTGCAGGATGAGATATGAGGCGCGGCAAGGGGATGATTCACAAGAGCAGGGTGAAGAGCTGCAGTAGTGTATACCGGCTTATGGAGTTTCTTGCAGTAGGAGCCGAGGTTCCTTATATGGTCCATATGGTCATGGGTCACGAGGATGCTGGAGAAACTCTCCATTGAAAGACCGTTCGCGGTAAGGTTTATCTTCAATTGGCGAAGGCTTACTCCGGCATCGATCAGGATACCGTCATCACCGTCTCCCAGATAGTAGCAGTTACCGCAGCTGCCGCTCGAGAAACTCATGAACCGGAGAATTCCTCCGGTATCTGTACTTTCCATTGACATTCTGATATACTTGCTACTGGTTCTGGTCTTCCTCGCAATACTTAGAGATGACACTGTATGCATCGGTGACACCGAGTTCACCCGCATGCGAAAGGTCGATGCAACCTTTCTCCTTATCCTTAAGATAGATAAGGACCAGTCCCCTGTTGAAGAACGCGTCCCCGAGATAAGGGTACAGGTCTATCGCCTTGGAATAGCTGTCCATGGCTTCGACCATCTGCGAAGAAAGGCAATAGAGGTTTCCGAGGTTGAAATGGATATAAGGGATGTCGGGCATTATCTGCGCTGCAGCCTTCATATCATCTATAGCCTCCGAATAGTCATATGATCGTGTGACCTGGTCACTGACCCTGGCACGGGTAGTACCCTGATCATCCATTGTAAGCGTCTGCACATTGGTCTCCATAGAGGAAATGAAATCGATCATCTCCGCACGGAGCACCCCCCTGTTCATATGGTAGAACGCCTTGTACCTGTCGCCGTAACGGTCTTCATCTTCGCCGTCTATAGCCTTGTCATAGTGGGAAAGGGCAAGGTTGAACTGCCTGTCCGCTATGTCCACAAGTCCTTTAAGGAACTCATTCTGTGGAGTCTGCGGCTTACCGGGAGTGTTCAATTCCTGACGGTACAGTCCCGAATAAGACACCGTTGATGTATCAGTGTTCGCGACCCTCACCGGAACTTCGGTCGAAGAAAGATACCTGTCAAGAAGAGAGTTCTCGAACCTGTTGGAAAGGGCGTAATTCACATTGGACCTTTCACCCGAAAGCATGAACTTGTACAGGGGTTTCAGACGGATGTCAATGTCCCTGTGCTGAAGCATCTCATCATCAAAGTCCTTCTTGGCGAACTCAGCGTCAAGGGCGAGAAGGGATGAATATTTCTTCGTAGTGTCAGCGAACGATCCTTCGGAAGAGGCGTTGGCATCGCGGTATTCCCTGACCTTCTGCTGAGCGGTCTCGTAATCCCTCCTTGAAGCACGTGTCTGACCGAGCATGTTCTCGACATAAGAGCGGTTCATGTACGCCTTTGCGAAATCAGGATATAGTTCAATAGCCTTGTCGTAATCCTCAAGAGCGTCCCTCCACCTTTCCATCTGGACGAAGAACGACGCCCTGTTGAAATACGCCAGAACGTTTCCGGGATTTATGTTGATGACACGGTCCATGTCGTTGAGCGCGTCCTCGAAGTTCCCTACTTGGGCATTTATGAGTGAACGGTTATAAAGGGTAAGGGCGTTACCAGGCTCATCCCTCAGCACACGGTTGAGGTCAGCCATCGCTGCATTGTAATCCTTCAGTTCGTAATGCATCAGTGCCCTGTTGAAGTACGCGTAAGTGCTGGTAGAATCAAGCTTTATCGCATGGTTCATGTCGACTATCGCATGCTCGTACTCCTCCATCGAAGCATAAAGTCGTCCCCTCCTTATATAGCCCTCCGGTTCAAAGCGGTCAAGAGAGATAGCCTTATTGTAATCAGCAAGGGCCATTGTCGTGTCAGAGAGGAAAAGGTAACTGGCTCCACGGTTAAGGAAAGCGCTGGGGTCCTTCGGCTGTTTACGGATATACCGGTTGAAGTCCTCGACCGCCTTGTCGAACTGCTGGGAAAGGAAGAAAGTCACTCCCCTTGTGAAATACAGTCCCTCATAACCGGGACGGAGGTTGATTGCGGTCTCAAGGTCGCTAAGCGCCTTGTCATAATCCCCGAACCGGTTCTCGGTGATCGCCCTATAGTGATAACCGTTCGTGAAAACGGGATTGAGTCTGACTGAAGTGTTGAAGTCCGTCTGGGCGCCACGCAGGTCACCGAGATTGTACTTGGCGATACCCCTGTAGAAGAATGTCCAATAGTCCGTAGTATCGAGCTGGGCCAGGATATTGAACTGGTCTATGGACTGGGCATACTTGCCGTCGGCAAGGGCTTGCCTTCCTCTGAAGAAGAACACGTCCTTGTCGTATTGGGCAGAAGCCGGCACGCATAATGCCAGTGCGAGTACTGCGACTATAAGGTATTTGCGGAAAAATTCCATTAGCTCCCAAAAAATCCCTATCTTTGAGGCCGTTTGTTGTCGGCCACTCCGATAATGGACATTATCGTACAAAGATAAACATTAATCGTGCCTTAGATGCGGATTTCCACCAAAAAATCTTTCGTCCTTCGAAGAGTCCTCCACTTCGGGTGGCCGCATCAATCGTCAACAGTGAGCACCGTTTTATCCCTAGCGATATCCCTGGTACTGTTTTTCCCCTTCAGCGAAGCCTTCGCCCAGGACGGAAGACGTATAGTCATGACCCAGAGCGAAATCATCCGTCAGGCGGTAACGGAGGCTACGGTCGAAGGCCCGGTGGTCTTCCTGTCAGACAGCATCTGCCGTGGAAGAGGGACAGGCACTCTGGGCAACACTGAAGCCGAGCTGTTCATCCTAAGGCAATTCAGTTCCATCGGAATAGAGCCGCTCTCTGAAGGTTATGTACAAGGATTCAGGGCGAACAACGGAGGAATCGGCAGGAATCTCATCGGATACATTCCCGGCTCATCCGCTCCTGACAAGTACGTCCTTGTGATGGCATATTACGACGGACTCGGTGAGCTTGAAGGCAAGATGTATCCCGGAGCGGACAACAACGCTTCAGGCATCTCAGCCATGCTCGGTATGGCGAGGATGATGAAAGCCGGTCAGAAGATCCGGAAGAATTACCGCAACAGCGTTCTGTTTGTGGCTCTCGACGCCAAATACGCCGGAATGGGAGGATCCCAAAGGCTCTGGAACATGCTCAAGTACGGCCTTCTTACCGATCCCAGGAACGGGAAGAAGATAACCCTTGATGACATTTCCCTTACGATAAACATCGACCAGATAGGCAGCACGATGAGCCCTATACATGAAGGGAGAGACCATTATCTCATCATGCTTGGAGGTGAGGACTACAGAAGGTCAGCCCTCTCTTCATGCAATGCTATACCCGAACTCGGGCTCGACCTGGGTTTCGATTACTACGGCAGCAAGGACTTCACCAGAATTATTTACCGCAGTTTCGGGGACCAGAAGGTTTTTGTGGAGGGAGGCAAAGAGGCGGTCATGTTCACTTCAGGTCTCACGATGAAGAACAACAAGGAGGACGACACGGCCAAGACCCTTGACATGGAAGTGCTCAAGGAAAGGACTTGGCTCATGTTCCACTTCATGGAGAGGTCGCTGTAGCGCTTCTGTTGAAAGCTAAAAAACGACAATATGAACAGAGGATCTTTATTCGCAGGCATCCTGATAGGACTCGGAGCCTATGGTTTCCTGGCGCTCGGAGGCATTCCCGGAGCGGTGATTTTCGCTTTCGGCCTTATGAGCGTCATCTTCTTCGGTGTTCCACTTTACACCGGCAAAGCCGGAGTCACCAACGACATTCCGGGTCTTGTCATGATATGGCTCTTCAATGTGATCGGCTGTATCCTTCTCGGACTTGCAGCGCTGTACCTTGGCGGTGAGCCCGCCCAGAGGGCCCAGACGGCTGTCGCAACCAGACTCGCAGGAGGCCCTGTCGCCGCCTTCGTGAGATCCATCGGCTGCGGCCTTATCATCGACTGCTGCGTCTACCTTTCAAAGAACAAGAACTCGATGCTGCCGGTAATTTTCGGAGTTCCCCTGTTCATCGTATGCGGATTCTACCACTCGATCGCTGATGTTGTTTACCTTGTTGCTGCAGGTACATGGGATGTCAACATCCTGTGGTATTACCCGATCATAGTACTTGGAAACTACGTCGGATGCAACGTCCGCAGGGTCACTCTTCCTGAAGAATTCCTGCCGAAGGCGAAATAGGCATCCTCACCGGATTGCTTGTACACACTCCCACCGGGAAAGAGTCCCTGCGGGAGTGTATTTTTTTGCTTTTATAGCCTGATTCCGGATTGTATTTGAACGCAGAGATGGTTATATTTGCAAGTTATGGAACGGGTTGTTCCCGTCCATAGGAACAATACACATGAAAGAATTCCTGAAAGTACTGAAACGCTTCGTTTCACCATACAAGAAATACCTCTGGGGAAGTGTCGCCATGAACATGCTCTCGGCGATCCTGAACATCTTCTCCTTCTCTCTGCTGATTCCTATGTTGAGGATACTTTTCCGGATGTCGGACAAGGTATACGAGCACATTCCCATCGAAAGTTCCATGGGGATCAAGGAGATCGCAGAGACCGTGGTCAACAACGCCTACTGGAAAGTGGAGAACCTGATCCAGACCACAGGTCCTTCAAACACGCTGCTCATCCTGTGCGCTCTTCTCGGAATCATGACCGCTTTCAAGACAGCAAGCTATTTCGGAGCGGCCGCCGTGATGATACCTATACGTACAGGTGTGGTCAGGGACATAAGGAGGCTTCTATACAACAAGATACTGGTACTCCCTCTTGGATTCTTCTCCCAGGAAAGGAAGGGTGACATTATCGCCAGGATGAGCGGAGACGTGATGGAGATCGAGAACTCCATCATGAATTCCCTTGACATGCTCATCAAGAACCCGATACTCATCATCTTCTACTTCGTGACCATGATAGTCATCAGCTGGAAGCTCACCCTCTTCACGCTGTTGGTCGTCCCGGTCCTCGGCTGGATAATGGGAGCTATCGGAAGAAAGCTCAAACGTCAGTCCCTTGAAGCCCAGGAGATCTGGAGCGACACGATGTCCCAGGTCGAAGAGACTCTCGGAGGACTCAGAGTCATCAAGGCGTTCATTGCCGAGAAGAAGATGGGCGGGAGGTTCAACGCCATCACCGACCGCCTGAGGTTCAGGACCGGAAGGGTTTCCACCAGGCAGGCTCTCGCACACCCTGTGAGCGAGTTCCTCGGTACAGTCCTCATCATGATAGTCCTTTGGTTCGGAGGCACCCTCATTCTCGGAGACAACTCCCCTATCGACGCTCCGACCTTCATGTACTATCTTGTCATCCTCTACAGCATAATCAATCCTCTTAAGGATCTCTCGAAAGCCAGCTACAGCATTCCGAAGGGACTCGCCTCTGTAGAAAGGGTTGACAAGATCCTCAACGCCCCCAATCCTATCAAAGAGAAGGACAAGACAGTTCCCATCAAGGAATTCAAGGACAAGATAGAACTCGACCACGTATCCTTCAGCTACGAAGACGGGAAAGAGATTCTCAGCGACATCAACATCACTATCGAAAAGGGAAAGACCATAGCGATAGTCGGAGCCTCTGGAGCAGGCAAATCCACGATGGTGGACCTTATCCCAAGGTTCTATGACGTCACGAGCGGTTCAATAAAGATTGACGGAGTTGACATCAAGGACTTCTCCCTCACCGATCTCCGTTCCCTCATGGGATACGTGAACCAGGAACCCATCCTCTTCAATGACACAATCTTCGGGAACATAGCTTTCGGAGTCGAGAACGCCACCATGGAACAAGTCACCGAAGCCGCAAAAGTAGCTAACGCCCATGACTTCATAATGGAGAAGGAGGAAGGTTACATGACCAACATCGGTGACCGTGGAGTCAAGCTTTCCGGAGGACAGAGGCAGAGGATGTCGATCGCAAGAGCGATCCTGAAGAACCCTCCCATCCTCATTCTCGATGAGGCCACGGCATCCCTTGACACCGAATCCGAGCGTCTGGTTCAGGACGCACTCGACCACCTGATGTCGACAAGGACTACAATAGCCATAGCCCACAGGCTCTCCACCATCAAGAACTCGGACGAAATCATTGTACTTCACGAAGGCAAGATAGTCGAGAGAGGAAAGCATGAGGAACTCCTAGCCCTCGGAGGATACTACAAACGTCTCAATGACATGCAAAGTCTCTGATAATCCTTCCTATGGAAACTTTGAAGATACCGTACATAAAAGGGTTCGCCAAGATGGACGACAGGCAGGTTCTTCTCAGAATGGAAGAGCAAGGTGCACGGTTCATCGTAGGCTCCTGCAACTGGCCTGACTCTTATTCTTACGCCCCCCTATGCGGCGGAAGTGCCGCTCTCACTGACGGGGCGATCGCAGTGCATTTCCATGTGAGAGGACTGGACCTAAGAGCGATGAACACCGAGGACAACATGTCCCAGTTCCAGGACAGCTGCTGCGAGTTCTTCGTTATGGATCCCGACGGAAGCAAGTACTATAACTTCGAGATCAATTGCCTCGGTAAGATCCTTGCCGCCAGCGGTGACGGCCGCAAAGACAGAGTGAGAAGACCCTCTGAGCAGATGGCCCGTATCCGCAGGATAAGCTGGATGAATGAGGAGATCCAGCCTTTGCCCTTTGACCATGAGGGAAGCATTTTCACATGGGATGTGGCCATGATAATTCCTCTCGACCTCATCGGAGTAAATCCGGAATCCTTGCCGGACACTCTCAAGGCCAATTTCTACAAATGCGGAGACCTGACCTCCCATCCCCACTATCTGTCCTGGAGCCCCATCGGGACCCCGAAGCCGGATTTCCACAGGCCTGAGTATTTCGGAGAACTGATCATAAAAGAGTAAACTTATATCTATAACATCACATCGTACTGAACTCATATGACGACTTATCAAAAGACACGACTTTTCTTCAGGATAGCCCTTGTACTGTATCTTGCCGCCCTGGCGTACCTTTGCTTCGGGCACTTCGACAGCATGCCGCACGTCAAGCCTTACTTCCTGGGGTTCCCCATAGACAAGGTCGTACACTTCCTTATGTTCTTCCCTTTCCCGCTGCTGCTTTTCGCGGCCTTCGACAGGCTGACGACAAAGCCTTGGCACTCACTTCTTTTCGCTGTCCTGACATTCCTTCTGGGATGCATCATAGCGGCAGGGACTGAATTGGGGCAGAGCATGACGATTTACCGCACAGGTGATCCATGGGATTTCAAGGCGGACGCTCTGGCGTTGGCGATCTCATCGGTCATAGTCCTGATGATAGATCTTCTCAAACAGTTCTTCCCTCCGGAAGAAACCAAGAAAAAAGAATAAAACGCACTGCATTACTGATACACTAACACTATACACCATGAGAAATACGGTCATTGCAACATTACTCTCACTTGCGGTTCTGATTTCCCCGAAAGCCGCAGGACAGAACGTCAGGGAGTTCCGTTCCATGACGGATTCATTGTCGACTCTGGTAAAGGAAAGGGCGAGGGTAACGGTGAAGCTGAGCCTGAGGAACGTGACCAAGAACGGCAGCGCCCTCGATTTCTACTTCTCGGACAACTTGGAAGACCTTCCATGGAGAGAGAGTGATGTCAAATGGTTCAGAGGGAGGATCAAGGCCCTGCTGCCTGAACAGTACTCTTCTTCTGAAGTCGGGAGAGTATACTGCAGGACTACAGACATAGAGAACCTCGTAACCCCGGGACTCTCCAAGAACGGACGTCCTCAATCCACCAAATATACCCAAACAGACAGGAAGGGAAGGTACACTCCGCTTTTAAGGAAAATCGGCGGGCTCAATTTCCCTAAAGGCCTTTCAAGCCGTCATATAGCTCTCTGGCAAAGCCACGGAAGATATTACGAGACGACCACCAAGAGGTGGGAGTGGCAAAGGGCACAAGTATGGATGACCGTTGAAGACATGTACACCCAGAGCTACGTCCTTCCATTCCTCATCCCCATGCTGGAGAACGCTGGAGCCTACGTCATGACCCCTCGTGAAAGGGACACCCAGGTCTACGAATCCGTAGTGGATAACGATCCCGCTTTCCAGGGAGAAAGGAAAGGCCTCATCCGCCGTAGCGGCCGCTAC
>JAEEGL013109491.1_pt1 | contig 19419 bp, 14 predicted proteins | sample 9134231 | NCBI WGS metagenome assembly JAEEGL01 (sample SAMN16246548, study PRJNA631951) | gut metagenome | biome: gut microbiome; feature: rumen; material: fiber-attached | host: Bos | place: Iran: Karaj | collected 2018-10
CGCGCGTCCTTGTCTCCTATGCTGCAACAGTGTTGCAGCAAAGAGGGACAGGCGCCACCCCCGCCGCCGCCCCCTGGGGCAGCGCCCGTTGATGCCGGCGCCTCGCCTGACGGCGGCCCTTTACTGGCCGCAGATGTCCTTGGTCATAGCGTTGAGGGAGAGGCACATGGCGCGTGTGAGCGGCAGACGGCGGTTCTCGTGCGGCCACGGGGCGAGGATGAGGAACCGCCCCTCCGCGCAGGCTTCGTAGAACTGGTGCCCCGGCCGCGAGTAGTCGTTGAACCCCCACGGGCTCAGGAAGATGAGGGGCTTCCGCGCGTTGAGTACCGCTCGCATGACGGCCTGTTCACCCTTGGAGATCGCCGGCGAGACGAGCACGGCGCCCTTGCGCGCCGTGGTCAGGTACTGCTCCACGGTGGCGGCGACCTCCTCGTCGGTGAGCCGCCGTGTACACTGCACCGGCAGCTTCCACGGATAAGAAAGCAGGAAGCGGTTGCCGATGGCGGCGTATGTCTGCGTGCCGATGGTGATGCCGAAGCGCACGCGGAAGTATTCGGGGTGTTTCTGACGGATGGCCAGGCGCCGCGGGTTGTCGCGCAGGTAGTCAAACCACCGCTGCAACTCCCCGGCTCCCCCGAGGATGTGGTCGTTGAAGTTCCGCGCCCACAGGTGCGCGGGGCGGGGCTGCCCACCGGTGCTGGCCCTTTGTCCTCCTGTGCTGGCCCTTTGTCCTCCTGTGCTGCAACACTGTTGCAGCATAGCGGGACCGGCGTCGGCCCTTGGTTGCAGCATAGCGGGACCGGCGTCGCCCCATGGTTGCAGCATAGCGGGACCGGCGTCGGCCGCGAGCCGCCGGTAGGCCTTGTTACAGCCGACCTTGAAGCCCTTGATGGCCATGCTGAGGTGCTGCTCCATGTGCTCCTGCACGAAGAGTATGCCGTGCAGGTGGTCGGGCATCACCATGGTGGCCATGACACGGATGGCGGGGTAGTGTGTCCCGATGTCCTGCCAGCAGGAGCGTACCGCCTCGCCGAGGGGCGACAGTTCCACCCTCGGAGCCTCGGGGGACCCCTCCGGGGCGTCGGCGTCGCCGGTCAGCCGTCCGAGCAGGGGCCGCCGTCCTTCGACGGTTATGGTGATGAGGTATATGCAGCGCCCCTGGTAGTCGTGGCCCACGCGGCGGCGGAGCATCGAGGGCTTCGCCTCGCCTGCAAAGGGCTTATGCTTCTCGAAGTCTTCCTGTTTCATAGGGCGGTCGGGGGATGGGGGTAGGGGTTGTTCTTTCTTTTTGTCGTCTGTGCTGCAACAGTGTTGCAGCATAGGGGGACGCTTGGGGCGGCACGGGTCGGCGCTTGGGGCGGCACGGGTCGGCGCTTGGGGCGGCACGGGGCGGCGCCTGGCGGCGGGGGCTACTGGCCGAGGATGATGTTGACCACGGTGACGGCGTCGGTGATGGTGACGGCTCCGTCGCCGTTGACGTCGCCGCGCTCAACCTCGGGGTGCTCTACGGCAATGATGTAGTAGGTGTCTGCCCCGGCGCTGTACTGGGCGTTGCCAGGGAAGGCGGCGGTGATGTCGGCCGTTCCTTCGCCCTGGATGGCGACGGCGCCGGTGGCGGCGTCGACCTCAGCCACGAGGGGGTTGCTGCTGGTGTAGGTCACTGCCACGCCGTCGGGCAGTGTCAGCTGGGGCGCCGTGAAGGGCTTGCCGATACCCGCGATGAACGCTTTCCTCGTGAAGGCTATGCCCGAGGCGGCATGGGTGACGGTCAGCCTGTAGCTGGCGTCGCCGCGGTAGTAGTCGTCGTCGCCGTCGAAGACGGCACTGATATAGGTCGTTCCTGCTGCGAGGACGGTCACCTCTCCGGCGTCGTTGACGGTGGCGACCTCCGGGTTGCTGCTGACGTATGTCACGGGCAGGCTATGGGGATTGACCAGCGCGGGCATCTCGGTCGGCTCGCCGTAGACCATGTCGACGCCCTCGCTGTCGAAGGAGAGCTCGGGCAGCTGCCAGGTGCTCTCAAGGATGTCGAACGTGAAGTGGTCGGGAGCCAGGTTCTCGGGCAGTACGATGTAGGCCTTCTTGGCTGTCAGGACGGCCGGTTCCTCGCCGGCAAACGTATGCCTGACGTACACCGGCTGGTCCTCCAGTGTGCCGAGCTCGAAGTAGGCCAGGCCCTCCTGTGCGTCCCAGTCTTTGTCTTCGCCCAGGAGGTTGTCGCCCTCGAAGAGCTCGTCCTGGGCTTCCTCGTCGACGGTGGTCAGCGCGATGCTGCCCTCGGTGCTGCGCTTCATGATCACACCCTGTCCGGCCTTGATGACGCGGTTGCGTATTTCCGTCAGGCGAAGCACGCTGCCGTCGCGCACGGCGGAGTAGACCATCGTGCCCTCTTCGGCCTTGCGGTTGACGGTGCTCTTGTAGTAAGAAGCCCAGTATTCCCCGCCGATGGCCGTGGTGGCGACCGTCACGTACTTCTTCGTCAGCAGGCCGCCGCGGTCGCTGTGCATGCGCTTCATGTCGCCGTTGTCCGTCGTCGGGCTTGTGTTTCCTCCGTCGTCGGGCACTATTTCGGTCTGACCGATGGTGCTGCCGTCCTCGCCCACGAGGTTGATACAGTTGAGGAAGATGTCGTCTTTGAATTGCGACCAGTCGTCGAGGGTATTGAGGAACTTCTTGTCGTCGATGACGATGGCCTTGAGCGAGGTGCAGTTGCGGAAGATGTAGTTCTCTGTCTGGGCGAGCATTCTTTTTGACTTGAAGTTGCTGAGGTCGAGAAATGTCAGCGATGAGCACCCGTCAAAGGAGCGCGTAAAGCTGAGGACTTCGCTTTTATTGACGTTGTTGGTGAGTGTTCCCAGCAGGTTGACCGATTTCAGTGAGGTACAGCCGGTGAACATCCAGGAGAAAGAGACAAGATTTGTAGTGTTGATATGGCTGAGGTCGGCGCTCTCGAGTGCCGTGCAGCCACGGAAAATACTATTAATGGCAGTCACTTTAGGGCAGGTCAGTGTGCTGATGTCGACGCTTTTGAGCTTGGGACAGTTCAGGAACATGTTTTCTATGGATAGTACTTCATCTGTCTTGAGTCCTCTGATGTCTACGTGCTCCAGGTTGTCGCAGCCTTCGAACAGACTGCGAAAGGACTTTACTGCCCTGGTGTTCAGGCGGCAGTTCTCAGTGCCGTCGTGCAGGACGATGGAGGTTAGTGACTTGCAATTCCTGAACATTTCCTCCATCGAGGTGGTGTAGAAGGAGTAGAGATTGCGGTGGATGTCCACTACCGACTCTAGTTTTACAAAGTCTTCGAACCATTCACTACAGTCTTTTACCTGCACGTTGTAGAAGCCTGACTCGAAGACCACGCGCGTACAGTTGTCCTTGATTTTATTCATGGCACGCCATATAGCGTATTTGTTATTGCTGTTATCGCTCTCCCACGGCAGGAGGATGGTGATGGTCAGTTCCTCGCCGGCCTCTGAGGTGAAGGAGCCGCCTTCTGTGTAGCTGATGTACTTGCCGCCCGTGAAGTAGAGGGTCTTGTTCGACTCCGCCCAGATTGTGTAGTATGCTGCGGAGGATTTGGTGGCGCATAGGGAGAGAAGCACCAGAAGGGTAAATGCTACTTTTTTCATCGTTGGTTATTTTTTATGATGTTTGTGGGTTGTTGCTGCCTTTGTTCTTGCCGCCGCGGCCGCGGTGGCGGCGCTTTGACGACGAGGGATGCTTGTCGCCGCCGTGCTGGCGGGGCTTGCCGTTGGCGCCGCGGTGGCGGCCGCCGCGGCCTCGCGAGGCCTTGTGGTGGGGCCGTGGTGCCGCGGGCTTGTAGGCGGGACCTTCGCCGAGTTCCTCGGGCAGCGGGTTCTTGGTGATTTCGCGTTCGAGGAAGCGCTCGATGTCGGCAAAGTAGCGCATGTCGGCATCGGAGACGAAGGTGATGGCCACGCCGTCGCGCTGTGCGCGTGCGGTGCGTCCTATGCGGTGTACGTAGTCCTCGGCGTCGTGCGGCACGTCGTAGTTGATGACGCAGAGGATGTCGTCGATGTCGATGCCTCGTGCCACGATGTCGGTGGCCACGAGCACGCCGACCTGTCCTGTCTTGAAGCGGTACATGACGTCGTCGCGCTCTGCCTGGGAGAGGTCTGAGTGCATCGCTGCGCAGTTGATGTTCATGCGCTTGAGCTCGCGTGTGATGTCCTTGACCTTGTCCTTCTTGCCCGAGAAGATGATGACGCGCTCGAGCTCGCCGGCCTTGAACAGTGAGCGGACGATGCCCAGCTTCTGAGGCTCGTAGCAGACGAAGGCTGACTGCTGTATCTTCTCGGCGGGCTTCGACACGGCTATCTTCACCTCTACGGGGTCGTAGAGCAGGGTGCGTGCCAGCTCCTGTATCTTGGTGGGCATGGTGGCTGAGAACATCACCGTCTGGTGCTCCTTGGGCAGCAGCTTCGCAATGCTGAGGATGTCGTCTGAGAATCCCATGTCGAGCATGCGGTCGGCCTCGTCAAGGACGAAGAACGACAGCTGGGAGAGGTCCAGGTGTCCCATGCGTATGTGCGACAGCAGGCGGCCCGGGGTGGCAATGATGACGTCGGCGCCCATCTTCAGGCCCTTTGTCTCGGTGTCGAAGCGCGTGCCGTCGTTGCCGCCGTACACGGCGACGCTCGAGATGCCGGCGAGATAGTAGCCGAAGCCCTGCATGGCCTGGGCTATCTGCTGGGCGAGTTCACGCGTGGGTGCCATGACGATGCAGTTGACGGCATCCCTGGGGTATCCGCCGTCGTCGAGCAGTGAGAGTATGGGCAGCAGGTAGGCCGCCGTCTTGCCGGTGCCTGTCTGTGCGATGCCTATGACGTCGCGTCCGTCGAGAATCTCGGGGATGCACTTTTCCTGTATGGGTGTCATCTCCTCGAAGTGCATGTCGTAGAGCGCGTCGAGGATGTTATCATTCAGATATGTTTCTTCAAATGTCACGTTGTTACTGTTTTGGCCTCTTTGCTGTCAGGGCCTTTTACCCTTAGTTGGGTGCTTGGCGGTAGCAGAAGTAGGCGATGATTGAATAAAGGATGTTCGGAATCCAGGCGGCCAGCAGGGGCGGTGTGCCCGCATTGATGGCAAAGGTGGCGCTGATGGTCTGCAGGAGGATGTACGTGAACGACAGGGCGAGGCCTATGCCCAGGTAGAGTCCCATGCCGCCCTTGCGCTTGCGCGAGGAGAGGCTGACGCCGATGATGGTGAGGATGAACGAGGCGAAGCTGGAGGCGATGCGCTTGTGGTACTCCACCTCGTACTGCACGACGTTCGATGATCCGCGCTGCTGCTGCTTCGAGATGTATCGCAGCAGCTCGGGCGAGGTGAAGGTCTCCTGCTGACCGTGGGAGAAGATGAGGTCCATGGGCTCCATTTGTATGAGCGTGTCGAGCTCCATGCCGCTCTTGATTTCCTCGCGCATGCCCTTGAGGGTACGTATCTTATAGTTACGTGCCGTCCAGTGGTAGCGTTCGTTGGCGATGGTATCGTACTGGATGACGCTCGCGTTCATCTGCGAGACCATCTTCTTGTTCTCAAACTTGTAGAGCGCGAACCCGTAGCCGGTCTTGCGGGTGTCGTCATATTGAGACATGTATGCCACGACACCTTTGTCCACCATCAGCTGGATGTTGACGGCAGAGGTGTTCTTCTTGTTGTTCTTGTACAGCGACTCGAAGTCGTGGCGCACGACGGTGCCCTTGGGTATGACGTACGCTCCGAGGAGCAGGTTGAGCGCGGCGATGAGTGCTGCCGAGATGAGGTAGGGCCGCAGCAGACGCTTGAACGACATGCCGCATGCCAGCATGGCGATGATTTCCGAGTTGCCGGCAAGCTTCGAGGTGAAGAAGATGACGGCGATGAACACGAAGAGGGCAGAGAAGAGGTTGGCAAAGTACGGCACGAAGTTGGCGTAGTAGTCGAAGACGATGGCGCGCAGGGGGGCATGGTAGTTGGTGAACTTTGCCAGGTTCTCGTTGACGTCGAAGACGATGCTGATGCTGATGATGAGTACGATGGAGTAGATATATGTGCCGATGAACTTCTTGATGATGTACCAGTCCATGCGCTTGATGTAGCGGAAGGGGTTGAGCGTGCGGAGCCATGCCAGCCGGTGCCAGGGCAGGCGTCGCAGCCAGCGGCCCACGGGGCGCAGCAGCAGTAGGAGGCGCAGCCACAGGCGGCGCATCAGCTTCCATGTCGTTATCAGCTTTTCTTTCATCTTCTTCTTCCGAGATTGTCAATGACGCTGCGCTTCCACTGGACGAAGTCGCCTTGCTCGATGTGCTGTCGGGCGTCGGTGACCAGGCGCAGGTAGAAGGCCAGGTTGTGTATGGAGGCTATCTGCAGGGCCAGGAGTTCCTGGGCCTTGAACAGGTGGTGCAGGTAGGCCTTTGTGTGCAGACGGTCGATGTCGCAGCCGTCCGGGTCGATGGGTGAGAAGTCGTCGGCCCATTTCTGGTTGCGCATGTTCATGGTGCCCTCGTAGGTGAAGAGCATGGCGTTGCGGCCGTTGCGCGTGGGCATGACGCAGTCGAACATGTCGACGCCCCGTTCTATGGCTTCCAGGATGTTCTGGGGAGTGCCTACCCCCATGAGATAGCGGGGGCGGTCCTTCGGTAGGATGGCGTTGACGACCTCTATCATGTCGTACATCACCTCGGTGGGTTCGCCTACGGCGAGTCCTCCGATGCTCGCGCCGCCGCCGTCGTCGAGCTGTCCGAGCACGTCGACGACATGCTTGGCAGCCTCCTGTCGCAGGTCTTTGAAGGTACAGCCCTGCACGATGGGGAAGAGCGTCTGGCGATGGCCATAGAGCGGTTCGGTGGCGTTGAAGCGCCTGACGCAGCGTTCGAGCCAGCGCTGTGTCAGTCCGAGCGACTTTTTGGCGTATTGGTAGTCGCTCTGTCCGGGCGGGCACTCGTCGAGTGCCATCATGATGTCGGCACCGATGACGCGCTGTGTGTCCATGACGTTCTCAGGGGTGAAGACATGCTTCGAGCCGTCGATGTGCGAGCGGAACTCGCAGCCCTCTTCGCGGAGCTTCCTGATGCCGGTGAGCGAGAAGACCTGGAAGCCCCCTGAGTCGGTGAGGATGGGACGGTCCCAGGTGTTGAAGCGGTGTAGTCCGCCCGCCTTGCGGAGGATGTCCAGTCCGGGACGCAGGTAGAGGTGGTAGGTGTTGCCCAGGATGATCTGTGCCTTGACCTGCTCTCGGAGCTCGGCAAAGTGGACGCCCTTGACGCTGCCGCAGGTGCCTACGGGCATGAAGATGGGTGTCCTGATCTGGCCGTGGTCGGTGGTGATCAGTCCTGTGCGGGCGTCAGATGCCGCGTCGGTATGTTGTACCTCAAAGGTCATGCTACTGTTCTTTCTTGTTCTCTTCTTCGGGGATGTCGAAGATTGTGGGGCGGTCGACGACCTCGTCGGTCAGGGCGAAGTCCCAGACATCCTGTATGTTCTCCACATAGTGGAAGGAGACGCCCTGCAGGTACATCTCGGGAATCTCGTTGATGTCCTTCTCGTTCTCTCGGCACATGACGATGTCTGTGATGCCGGCACGCTTGGCAGCGAGGATCTTCTCCTTGATGCCACCCACGGGGAGCACCTTGCCGCGCAGAGTGATCTCGCCGGTCATGGCGGTATTCTTGCGCACCTTGCGCTGGGTGAGCGCCGAGGCTATGGACGTGGCGATGGTGATGCCCGCGGAGGGTCCGTCCTTGGGCGTGGCACCCTCGGGGACGTGTATGTGGATGTTCCAGTGGTCGAAGATGCGGTAGTCGATGCCGAGGACGTCGACATGGGCCTTGACATACTCGAGGGCGATGACTGCCGACTCCTTCATGACGTCGCCGAGGTTGCCGGTGAGGGTGAGCTTGGCACCCTTGCCCTTCGACAGGGAGGTCTCGATGAAGAGTATCTCGCCGCCTACGCTGGTCCATGCCAGACCGGTGACGACGCCGGCATAGGCGTTGCCCTGGTAGATGTCGCGGTAGAAGGGTGGCTTGCCCAGCAGGTCCTCAATCTCGGTGGGGGTGATTTTCGATGTCAGCGGCGAGAGGTGGCCGTCGTCATCGCCGTTGCCGTTGCCATTGCCCCGGACCTTGATGACGGCCATCTTGCGCAGGGCTTTGTTGATTTGCTTCTCGAGCTGGCGCACGCCGCTCTCGCGGGTGTACTGCTCGATGATCTTCTCAATGGCGGGCTTCGTGAATGTCAGGCGCTTGTCGTTGAGGCCTGTGTTCTCCTTCTCCTTGGGGATGAGGTGGCGCTTGGCTATCTCATACTTCTCTTCGGTGATGTATCCCGACACCTCGATGACCTCCATGCGGTCGAGCAGGGGGCGGGGAATGGTGCCGAGGTTGTTGGCCGTGGCAATGAACATGACCTTGGAGAGGTCGTAGTCGACGTCGAGGTAGTTGTCGTGGAAGGCGCCGTTCTGTTCGGGGTCGAGGACTTCGAGCAGGGCTGATGCGGGGTCGCCGTTGTGGGTGTTCTGCGTGACCTTGTCTATCTCGTCGAGGATGAAGACGGGGTTTGAGGAGCCTGCCTTCTGGATGTTCTTGATGATGCGGCCGGGCATGGCACCGATGTAGGTCCTGCGGTGGCCGCGAATCTCAGCCTCGTCGTGCAGTCCGCCGAGCGACACACGGACGTACTTGCGCTTGAGGGCGTCGGCGATGGACTTTCCGAGTGAGGTCTTTCCCACGCCCGGAGGACCATAGAGACAGAGTATGGGCGACTTGAGGTCGCCGCGCAGTGAGAGCACGGCGATGTATTCGAGGATGCGCTCCTTGACTTTTTCCATGCCGTAGTGGTCGCGGTCGAGAATCTTCTGGGCGCGTTTCAGGTCCATGTCGTCCTTGGTATACTCGCCCCAAGGCAGGCTCACCAGGGTCTGGAGATAGGTGAGCTGGACGTTGAAGTCGGGGGAGTTCTGGTTGACCTGGTCGAGTTTCTCGGCTTCTTTGTAGAAGAATTTCTCGATGTCCTCGGGCCATTTCTTCTTCTTCGCCTTCTCCAGGAGCTCCTTTTTCTCCGGTGAGCTCTCGTTACCCATCTCGGCCTGCAGGTTCTTGATCTGCTGCTGGAGGAAGTAGTTGCGCTGCTGCTCGTCGATGTCGTCGCGTGTCTTGTTGCGGATGTCAAGCTTCAGGGTGAGAAGGTTGATCTCGCGGTTGATGATACGCATGGTGTTGAAGAGCCTTTCCTTCAGGGAGTCCATGCCGAGGAGCGACATCTTCTCCTTGATGGTGAAGGGCAGGTTGGAGCAGATGAAGTTGAGCGCCATGATGTTGTTGCCCACGTTCTTGATGGCAAAGGAAGCCTCGTCAGGGATTTCCTCGCTCATGTTGATATACTCGTTGGCCAGGTTGCGCAGGTCGTCAATGGCGGTCTTGAACTCGACGTCGCGCTTCTCGGGCTCGTCCTCGGGGGCTGTCTCTGCATGGCCCTTGAGGTAGGGCTTGTATTGTGTCAGCTCCTTCAGGCGCAGACGGCCCAGTCCCTGCACGATGGCGGTGATGTTGCCGTTGGGGAGGGTCAGCGTCTTGAGGACCTTGGCAAAGACGCCCAGGTCGTACAGGTCTGCGCGGATGGGATTGTCGACCTCGGGATCGCGCTGTGTGACGACACCTATCACCGTGCCGTTCTTCTCAGCTTTGCGGATGAGTGCCATGCTGGTCTCGCGTCCGATGAGGATGGGTGATACTACTCCAGGAAAGAGCACGAGGTTGCGTACGGCCAGAATGGGTAGCGACTCGGGCATTTCCATGTGGGTCAGGTCGCTGTAGTCGCCCTCTACATCGGCGATCATTGAGAACGACCTGTTCTTGTTATCCATGTACATTGTTATTGTTTCTTCCATAATTGAGGTGCAAAGGTACAACTTTTTCGTGAAAAAATGCACGAATGATAAGATATTTTAATATCTTTGCAGCCGAAATGGCATTTAGGTTTAAACATTTTACTGTCTTCCAGGACCATTGTGCGATGAAGGTCGGTACTGACGGGGTGCTTCTGGGCGCCTGGGCCCGAGGGGGCTCGAGGGTACTTGACGTGGGCACGGGAACGGGTCTGATAGCCCTGATGATGGCGCAACGCTATCCGAAGGCGATGGTAGGCGCCATCGATATTGACGAGGGCGCAGTGCGCCAGGCTTCGGAGAATGTGGAGATGGCCCAGTGTCAGGACAGAGTTACTGTGCTGCAGCAGTCTGTGCAGGAGTTTGCAAAGGTGGAGAGGCTGGCCGGCTTCTATGATGCCGTGGTGAGTAACCCGCCCTTCTTCGTGGACGCGCTGAAGGCTCCTGACGAGCAGCGCAGCGTGGCACGCCATGCTGAGACGCTGACGTATGCGGAGCTGATGGACGCGGCATGGACGTTGTTGCGTGACGATGGTGAGCTGTCGGTGGTAGTGCCTTTCGACTACCGCAAGCGCATGGAAGACGAGGCTACGTTCCGTGGTTTCTTCCAGAGCCGCGTGTGTGCCGTGCGTACCGTGGAGGGGAAGCCTGCGCGCCGTTTCCTGCTGGCTTTCCGCAAGCACCCTTGTGAGCGCGACTATCAGGTGATGACGATAGGCGACGAGGCCTATAAGCAGCTGACGGGGGATTTCTATCTGTAGCAGGGTGTCAGGTGACGGGAGTGGGGTGACGGCTGTTGTCGCTACCTGTGGAAGCCTGTCCTGACGAACTCATCCCATTGTCCTTGGTAGCCGTTGAAGACGTTGATGTCTACGGGGCCTGTGATGCCGTTGACGCGACCGTCGGGGGTGAGCTGCCAGTAGACGAGCTTGACGTCGGGCTTGTACTCGCCGTAGCGGGCAATCCAGACGTTGTAGTGCTGTTTGATGTCGGCGGCATTCTGCATGTGGTGGTTGACGAACATCTGGTTGATGTAGAGGATGGGTCGCATGTGGGTGCGTTTCTCGACATATTCCATGAAGACTCGAATGCGCTTGAGCAGCACCTCGGTGCCGCCAATCTGGCGTATCTGTGCGTCGGAGGGCTCTACGTCGAGGACGGGTGGGAAGTCACCCTCGCGGAAGACGGTGTGGTTGACGAAGTACATGGCCTGGTCGAGTGCCGACGACTTGAGCGAGAAGAAGTGGTAGGCGCCGACGCGTATGCCCTGTGCACGGGCAGCAGCATAGTCTTTCAGGTAGTAGCGGTTGCGGACGGTGGTGCCTTCCGTTGACTTGATATAGGCGAAGGACACGGGGAATGTCCTGCCTTCGGCATCGTGTCCCTTGCCGAGCGAGGTGATGCGCAGGTTGTTCCAGTCGATGCCGTAGCGCTTGCGCCCCTTCTCGTGCTGGTGGCGTGAGATGTCGATGCCATAGATGCGCTCCTCAGTATAGCGCAGGCGTTCTCCGAGGAAACGGCCATGCTTCCATGTGCCGATGCGTACCTGGTGGTGGGGCGACGACTCGAAGCCGAAGCCGTGGCGGCGGTCGTTCGTCCAGAAGCCGTCGTAGTGTGAGCCGTCGAGGGCGTCATAGGTGCCTTGTCCCTCGGCAATGAGCCAGACGTTCATCTGTCCGCGGTAGGTGCCGAGGGAGTCGGTACGCGAGGCGGTGACGATGGTGTCGGCATCATAGACAGCACGCACGATGCGCCCCTTCCAGTCGCGCAGGATGACGGGGCCGTTGACGCGTCCGACGCTGAAGTGGCCGCTCTTCCAGTAGCCTCCGGCAGTTCTTACTGCAGGGAGCAGACGGCTCTTGGCGGGGATGCGGACGGTCTCGGTACGCAGGGGCTTGCCAGACGCTGCCGTCTTCTGTGTCGCCAAGGCCTGGTTGGAGAGGAAGCTGTAATACTGGGCGATGAGGTTATAGCCCTCGTCGGTGACGTTATGGGTGCGCAGGTAGTACTGCAGCTCCGTGATTTGTGTGGAGTCGGGGCTGAGGTGGTGGTAGACGACGGTCTGCACCTTGTCAGGGATGCAGGGGTAGGGTGTCTTGTAGCTGATGGTGGGGTTCAGCAGGGTGACCAGGGCCACGACGATGAGGTCAGCCAGCAGCTTGCGGTTCTTGATGAATGAGCTTCCAGGCAGTGGTTTCATCGTGTCTCCTCCAGCCAATGGTCAATGAGTTGTCGGGCTATGCTCAGCTTCTCGGGGATGTGGGGCAGGTGGTCGCGGTCGAACCACGAGCCCTTGGAGAGCTCGGAGCGTTGCAGGTGTATCTTGCCGTTGTCGTAGTCGGCAGTGAAGCCCACCATGAGTCCGCAGGGGTAGGGCCAGGGCTGCGAACCGAAGTAGCGCAGGTTGGTGATGTAGAGGCCCGTCTCCTCCATGACTTCACGGTGCACGGCTTGCTCGAGTGTCTCGCCCGTCTCGACGAAGCCTGCCACGAGTCCGTAGTGGTTGTCGCGGAAGCTGTTAGCGTGGACGAGGAGTACCTCTTCCTGGTCTGTCGTGGTGGCGTCAGGTGTCGTGCCAGGGTGGCGGCGACGGATGAGGACGATGACTGCCGTGGCCAGCGAGGGCCATATCTCCTTGCCGCAGTGCTCGCACTTCTTCGAGATGGCAGTGTCGAAGCGCATGGTGCCTCCGCAGACGCCGCAGAACTTGGTGTTCTGGTCCCAGTAGAGCAGCTCGTGGCACTTGCCGGCCTTCAGGTAGTCGGCTTCGGGCAGCTTGTAGTACGACTGGCGCAGGGGACACATCTCGTAGCGGTCGTTGTCCGTCAGGGGTGTGTCGATACGGAAGGCCTTGACGCCGTCGATATCCATGACGGTGGTCCAGGGCTTTGGCTCTGTGGGGACTGCTGTGGGTATCTCGTAGTGGTCGGCTACTTTCTCGAGGACGAGGTCTGACTGGCAGAAGACGAAGTATTTCATCGTTGTTGCTGAGGTGGGTGTTACTGGGTTATTCTTTGAAGATGAGCTTACGGTCGCGCTCGATGGCGGGGCGTGCCCACTCCTCGGGTACGAAGCGCCAGTTGCTATGGGCCTCGGCGGCCACGGTGCCCGCCTTGCGGATCTTCTGGGTGAGGTAGTGGCGCTGGTCGCGCTGGCTCATGTAGATGATGCGTGAGGGGATGGAGTCGAAGGGTATCCCTGCTCCCTTCGAGAGCAGCTCGCCGCCGCCGTTGCCACGGTAGCTGTTCATGGCGACACGGTACCACTCGTCTTCGTTGAAGGGCCTGCCGTCGCTGAACTGCAGGATGCGCACCTTCTCGCCGTCGGGCTTGGTGACGTCGACCTCATAGTCGATGCCTGCCGCAGAGTCGAAGTTGAAGGTGAGGTTCTTGAAGCCCAGCCGTTGCTGGTCCTCCTTGACGCTGTCGTTGAGCAGCATGATATGGTCGTCGGGCGACTGCATGGTGTTGACCCAGAGGTCGTAGGACATCTCCAGATGCTGGCGCACCTCGCGGCCTGTCATGCGGAGGGTGTAGATCTGGTTCTCGAAGCGGTAGAGCTTGAACATGTCGCTCATGTAGATGGGACCGGGCTTGATTTCGGTATTGAACTGCAGGGGGGCGTTGAACGAGAGGTCGGCACCCGTGTGTTCGAGCTGCAGCTCGTGGATGTAGTCGACGAAGGACGACGGACCGAAGAAGGCGTCACGTGAGCGCATGGGGGTAAGGAAGGTGCCTATCTGCTGTTCTACGAAGGCGCGGATGCTGTCGGTCTGAGCCTGGAAGTGGCTGACGTAGTCCTGGTCGATGTCTTCGCCAGTGACGTTGACAATCTCTCCCTGCTTCTTGACGACGGTCCATTTGCCGTTGACCTTCCTGCACTGCAGGGTGGCCTGCACCACGTTGATGGCGTTGCTGGAGGGGTCGAGGCAGAGCACGCCGTGATGGGTGACCTGTCGTGAGAAGTGGTCGTGTCCGAAGAAGATGACGTCGAAGCCGGGCACCTGCTCGGCTATCTTCTTGACGGCGTCCTCGTCGTACTCGGGTGTGACGATGCCGCCGTCCCAGCCGCTGTGGAAGAGTCCGATGACGATGTCGGCCTGCTCCTTCTCGCGCAGGGTCTTCATCCATTTGCGTGCTGAAGACACCATCTCTTCGAAGCGCATGCCGCTCCATAGGTTCTGGTGGAGCCAGTTGGGTATGGCTGGTGTGAGCATGCCTAAGACGGCGATGCGCACGCCCTGTCGTTCGAGCATGAGGTAGGGCTCGACGTAGGGCTTGCCGCTCTTGAGGTCGATGATGTTGGCACCAAGGGTGGGGCAGTGCAGGTCGTGTATCCATTTGTCGTAGACGGCATGTCCGGTCTCAACGTCGTGATTGCCAAAGGTTTGCGCGTCGTACTTCAGATAGTTGACGACTTCTGCAGCGATGTTGGGCTGGTCGGTCTTTACGAAGTTCGAGTAGTAGCAGGTGGGCTGCCCTTGGAGGATGTCGCCATTCTCGAGCAGGATAAGGTTGCGGCCGTACTTCTCGCGCTGTTTCTTGACATAGCTGCTCACGCGTGCCATGGTGCCTCGCATGGGGCGACGCTCGATGAAGTTGTAGGGGAAGAATGCGCCGTGGACATCAGATGTCTCAATAAAGCTGAGGGTGACGGTCTTCTGTGCTTGGGCAGTGATTGACATTGCGCTCAAGAGGATTAGTGTAATGATAGTTTTTTTCATAGTTGCAAAGGTAAGTATTATTTTTGGATTGAGCAAATAATTGGTACGGTTTTTGCTGCAAAAAGGTTGAAGTATGACGAAAATTAACATAGGAGGACTTTAGATATGGCATTTATTGATTATTACAAGATTCTCGGCGTTGACAAGACGATAGCGCAGAAGGACGTGAAGAAGGCGTACCTGAAGCGTGCCAAGCAGTTCCATCCGGACCTGCACCCTGACGACCCGAAGGCGAAGGCGAAGTTCCAGGCGCTGACGGAGGCTTATGACGTGATAGGCGACCCTGACAAGCGTGCCAAGTACGACAAGTACGGGGAGCAGTGGCGTCAGGCTGAGCAGTTCGACAAGATGGGCTTTGGCGGCTATGGCGGTCAGCAGAGCTCTGGCGGACATGGCGGCTTTGACGGCTTTGACTTCTCGCAGTTTACGGGAGGTGGCGGCTTCTCATCCTTCTTCGAGGATTTGTTTGGCGACATTGGTCAGAAAGCTGCCGGCTGGCAGACAGCTGGCAGGGGGCACCACGCTGGCGTGAAGGAGCATACGGAGGCCAATGTCACCCTCGACCTCTATACGGCATTGCTGGGTGGTGACGTCATGGTGACTACGGGTACGGGTGAGCGTCTGAAGCTGAAGGTAAAGCCTGAGACGCAGCCTGGTACGAAGGTGCGTCTGCGTGGCAAGGGCAGGGGAGGGAAAGACCTCATCCTGACCTACCAGGTGAAGCTGCCCACTGGTCTCAGCGAGCAGCAGAAAGCGCTGTTGCGCCAGATGCGGGGTGCTTAGCCTCGGGCAAGGAAAGCTTCTGCCCGTTGCAGGTCTTCAGGGGTGTCGATGCCTACCGTCTCCACGTCTGTCAGTCCTACACGGATGCGGAAGCCGTTCTCAAGCCAGCGCAGCTGTTCCAGGCTCTCTGCCATCTCCAGGGGCGACTGCGGCAGCTGGGTGACCTGACGGAGGACGTCACGTCGGTAGGCGTACAGTCCAAGGTGCTTGAGATAGGGGAAATGGTCGAACCAGCTGCCGTCCTTGGTATCGCGGACGTAGGGTATGACTGAGCGGCTGAAGTAGAGTGCGAAGCCTCTGAGGTCGGTGACAATCTTAGGGGAGTTGGGACTCATCGCTGCCGAGACGTCCTCGAAGCGCTTGCCGAGTGTACCTATCTGAGTATCAGCGTTGTCGAACAGCTGCATCAGCGTCTTTATCTGTGACGGCTGGATGAAAGGCTCGTCGCCTTGGATGTTGATGATAACGTCGGCGTCAGTGCCAATCTTCTCTGCTGCTTCCTCAATGCGGTCGGTGCCGCTCTTGTGGTCGGCACGGGTCATTACGGCGCGTCCTCCAAACTGCTCTACGGCTTGGAAGATGCGTTCGTCGTCAGTGGCCACCCAGGCCTCGTCGAGTACGGATGAGGCTTGCTCGTAGACACGCTGGATGACGGTTTTCCCACCCAGGACGGCCAGCGGCTTGCCTGGGAAGCGCGTCGAGGCATACCGTGCCGGAATGATAGCTATAAACTTCATGTTTTTCTCTTAAAATTCTTAATCTGCCTGCAAAGATAGTGAATAATCTTAAAAAACGCGAGAGTTTTGCGCTTTTTCTTGGAGGTCTCGGATTTTTTGCTTACCTTTGTTGTGGTTTTTAAAGAAAGAAGAAGCAATGAAACTGCGATATATACTGATTATTCCTTTCCTGATGTCTGCGTCGGTGTCTGCCTGTGCGCAGAAGATTACGCTGGGCTCGTTTACCTTCAAGGACGGTGGTGTCTATCAGGGCGAGATGCAGTCTGGCAAGCCCTACGGCAAGGGCAAGACCGTCTGGAAGGACGGTGACGTCTTTGAGGGCGAATATGTCAAGGGCAAGCGCCAGGGCTATGGTGTCTATATGTTCACTGACGGCGAGAAGTACGAGGGCGAGTGGGTTCAGGACCACCAGCACGGAAAGGGCGTGTACTACTATAAGAACAATAACAAGTATGACGGCTTGTGGTATCGTGACGACCGCGAGGGCCACGGCGTCATGGAATATTATAACGGCGACCGCTATGATGGGCTGTGGAAGGGCGACCTGCGCCACGGACAGGGACGCTACACGTATAGTGGCGGAGCGTCCTACGACGGCGAGTGGAAGGAAGACAAGAAGCACGGCCGTGGCCTCTTTGACTGGGGTGACGGTTCGTCGTATGAGGGTCAGTGGCAGAACGACCACCAGCATGGCAAGGGTACCTACCGCTATGCCAACGGTGACGTCTATGTGGGTTCGTTCCAGGACGACCTGCAGCATGGCAAGGGCATCTACAAGTTCCAGAACGGCGACTCGTATGAGGGCGACTACGTCAAGGGTGTGCGCTCTGGCCAGGGCATCTTCCGCTATGCCAATGGCGACAAGTATACGGGCCAGTTCCAGAACGGTTTCAAGCAGGGTCAGGGTACTCTGATTTGGAGCAATGGCGACGTCTACCAGGGCGAGTGGGGCAAGGACAGTCCCAACGGCCGTGGCAAGCTGACGACAAAGCAGGGCGACGTGTTTGAGGGACAGTTCAAGGACGGCAAGATTGACGGCGAGGGCATTGCCCGCTATGCTGACGGCTCGAAGTTCAAGGGTCACTTCAGGCAGGGCATGCGCAACGGTCCTGCAATTGAGGAGGACAAGCAGGGTAACCGTTTCGAGGGTACCTATGTGGATGACCGTCGCGACGGCCCGTTCATTGAGAAAGACCGCAATGGCAACATCACCGCCCAGGGCAACTACGTGCGCGGACAGCGCAGAGCAGAGAGGAATTAATGTTTAACTACTAAAACAATAAACGCTATGATTATCGACAAGTTAGAAAACTTAAAGAACTACGCTTCGGTGAACCCTTTGTTTCCGAAGGTGGTGGAGTTCCTTCAGCAGAACGACCTGAACGCGCTGGAGGCTGGTAAGCACGAGATTGTAGGCAAGGATCTCTTTGTCAACATCCAGATGGCCAAGGGCCGTACGCCTGCTGAGGCTACCATTGAGACCCATGACAAGATGATTGACATCCAGATTCCGCTGTCAGACGCCGAGACCTTCGGCTACACCCAGCGCGACCGTTTGCCTAAGGCTGAATATAATGCCGAGAAGGACATCACCAAGATTCCCGACCTGGCTGCCGACAGCTACATTACCTGCCAGCCTGGCGAGATGGCGATCTTCTTCCCCCAGGACGGCCATGCTCCCTGCATTGCCGGCGTCCCTGAAATCAAGAAGGCGATTTTCAAGGTTAAGGCGTAACGCGCTTTGCCGACACTTTGTTAACTTCGAGCGAAGCGATTACTTAGAAAAGAAAACATAACTATCTATGGCAACAACAAAGAAAACAGCAGCAAAGCCTGCAGCAAAGGCCGCAACGAAGAAGGCCACGACGAAGAAGGCCTCTCCTAAGAAGACAGTCAAAAAGGTACAGCAGCCCCAGCACATCGGGCTGGTGGAGCACGACTCCTGGCTGGAGCCCTTCGAGGGTGCCATCCGTGGCCGTCATGACCATGCCGTGTGGAAGATTAACCAGCTGACACGTAACGGCAAGCAGAGCCTGTCGCAGTTTGCCTCGGGCCATCTGTACTTCGGCCTGCACAAGCTCGCCAAGGGCTGGGTGTTCCGTGAGTGGGCGCCCAATGCCACCGATATCTACCTCATTGGCGACTTCAACAACTGGCAGGAGAACGAAAAGTACCGTTGCAAGCGCATTGAGGGCACGGGCAACTGGGAGCTGAAGCTCAGCGAGAAAGCCGTCAAGCACGGTGACTTGTATAAGATGAAGGTGAAGTGGAACGGCGGCGAGGGCGAGCGCATTCCCGCATGGTGCCGCCGCGTGGTGCAGGACGACCAGACGAAGATATTCTCAGCCCAGGTGTGGAACCCTGAGAAGCCGTATGTTTGGAAGAAGAAGACGTTCAAGCCCGACACCAATCCGCTACTCATCTATGAGTGCCACGTCGGCATGGGCCAGGACGCCGAGAAGGTAGGCTCGTACAAGGAGTTCACCGAGAACGTGCTGCCTCGTGTCAAGAAGGACGGCTATAACGCCATTCAGGTCATGGCCATCCAGGAGCACCCCTACTATGGATCGTTCGGCTACCATGTCTCGTCGTTCTTTGCTCCCTCAAGCCGCTTCGGCACGCCCGAGGATCTGAAGGAGATGATTGACACGGCGCACAAGATGGGCATCGCAGTCATCATGGACATCGTCCACTCGCATGCCGTGAAGAACGAGGTCGAGGGACTGGGCAACCTTGCCGGCGACCCCAACCAGTTCTTCTACCAGGGCGACCGCCACGAGCATCCGGCATGGGACTCTCTGTGTTTCGACTACGGTAAGGACGACGTGCTGCACTTCCTGCTCTCGAACTGCAAGTACTGGCTCGAGGAGTTCCGCTTCGACGGCTTCCGCTTCGACGGCGTCACCTCCATGCTCTACTACTCGCACGGACTAGGCGGGGCCTGCGGCGGCTATGGCGACTACGTCAACGGTCACGAGGACGACAATGCTATCTGCTACCTGAAGCTAGCCAACTGCCTCATCCATGAGGTTAACCCCAAGGCCATCACCATTGCCGAGGAGGTCAGCGGCATGCCCGGACTGGCAGCAAAGTTCGAGGATGGCGGCTGCGGCTTCGACTACCGCATGGCCATGAACATTCCCGACTACTGGATTAAGACCATTAAGGAACTCCGCGACGAGGACTGGAAGCCCTCCTCGATGTTCTGGGAGGTGAAGAACCGCCGTGCCGACGAGAAGACCATCTCTTACTGCGAGAGTCACGATCAGGCACTGGTAGGTGACAAG
>JAEEGL014843569.1_pt1 | contig 19419 bp, 10 predicted proteins | sample 9134231 | NCBI WGS metagenome assembly JAEEGL01 (sample SAMN16246548, study PRJNA631951) | gut metagenome | biome: gut microbiome; feature: rumen; material: fiber-attached | host: Bos | place: Iran: Karaj | collected 2018-10
ATTTATTGGAATTACAAAGAAAATCTTTTTCTAATTTTCTACATCGTGATTTAGAAAATTTAATAAAAAGTTATTTTCCAATAAGTCATATAAAAAATAGTAAATATGAAATAAAATATAATGGTTTAACTTTTGCCCCTCCATTAAATGATGAAGTAAAGTGTCGTAATGAAGGCAAGACTTATGAGAGAGCATTATATGTAGATTTAAGTTTAATCAATAATGAGACTGGGGAAATCAAGCGACTTAAAAAGACTAATAAGAGTCAAGTTAATGGTTTGTTTTTTGCAAACATCCCAATGATGACTAACAAGGGAACTTTTATTGTTAATGGTATTGAAAAAATAGTTGTTAGTCAAATTTTAAGAGCTCCTGGTGCATACATTTTAACTAATTCACAAATAAATCTTTTTAACAAGAAGAAAGTTAACAAAGGTTTAATATGCGAGATGTTGCCTGCACGTGGTTTGCTTTTTGATTTTATCATTGATAATTCTATGCAAACTATTAAGTTTATGGCAAAAAATTCTATTGGTGATTCGACACCAACTTTTCCAGCCACAATTTTATTAAAAGCTCTTGGATTGTCTCAAAGTGAAATTCTAAGAATATTTAAAGATGACTTATATATTATCAATACATTAAATTCGGAAAATGCTCATTTCAAAACAAAATCAGATAGTAAGTTTAATCATGAACAAATAATTGATGATTTTGAAATTGTAGGCTATAGAAATCAAGTAGATAATTTGCGTTCTTTAAAGGATAAAAAAGAATCTTTTCCTGGTTCTCCATTCGATTCTAAATTAAAATCATTAGTCATTGATTACGTTGATATAAAAAATAAATTAGATGGTGTTTATAAGCAAAGAGATGATTTGTTAGATCAATACGGAGCTTCTAAATGGCCACAATCAAAAATTAAAGAGAATAAGCAACTATATGATAAATTTTTGAAAATTGAAAATAATAAAGAAAAAATTAAATCACAATTAATTTCTGTATTGGATTCAATAATTACAGAGAAAGCATCTAAATTTTTAGTTAGTGAATTATCTATTTCTCTTCGTGGTTTTGAAAGTTATTTTACAAAATCACATACAATGTCATATCAAGATGTAGTTGCTGCTCATTTCATGAGTCCAAATAAATATGAATTGTCTTCTGCTGGGAGATATCGTAATTTTTATAAAATGCGTGTTTCAAATCGTTTGTATCAAAGAGTTCTTGCAGAAGATATAAAAACAAAATCAGGCAAAACAATTTTGCCTAAAGGCACTTTGATATTAAAAACTGAATTAGATTTATTTAAAAAACATATTGCATCTGGCGATTTGGATATAGACTATAAAATAAATTTATCAAGTACATCTGAATTTGAAAATAAGAGTAGTAATGTTATTGAGCGTGCTTTTGTGTATTGTGATAATGATGAGCAAAAAGAATTTACAGCTATACTTGGTGAAAAAGAAGATGAAAGCAAAAATAATTCACTTGTGTTGGCAGATTTTATTTCTGCAATTTCCTATACTATCAATTTAACGGCTGGCATAGGTACTTATGATGATATTGATCATTTAGGAAATAAAAGATTGCGTCTTATTAGTGAACAGCTTTTATCTAAATTACAAATAGGTATGGCAAGAATTACCAAATATGCCAAAGATAAGTTAGCATCTTTATTAATTGCAACAAGTAATGAAGAACAAATTAATAAGGTTAATGAAAAAACAACAATTAAGACAATCATTAATACTAAGCCATTACAGTTAGTTATTAAGAATTTCTTTAATACAAACCAATTAACTCAATTTGTTGATCAACAAAATCCTTTGTCTGAATTATCAAATAAAAGAAGATTATCAGCAATGGGTGAAGGTGGAATTTCAAGGGAAGACCCTAATCTAGATATTCGTGATATTCACTATTCACATTATGGTAGGATTTGTCCAATTGAAACTCCTGAAGGTATGAATATAGGTTTGATAATGTCTTTAGCTTCATATACTCATATTGATAAAAATGGTTTCTTAATTACTCCATATCATAAAGTCATAAATGGAGTAATTCAAAAAGAAGTCGATTGATTAACTTCATTGAAAGAGGATGAATATTCGATTTGTGACAGTTGTGTTCCACACGACAAAAATGGAAAGATATTGGTAGATAAGGTAAAGTGTCGATATCGTTCAAATATTTTAGAATTTGATGCAGATAAAGTAAATTATGCTGATATAGAACCTCGACAAGTTGTATCAATAGCAGCAAGTGCTATCCCATTTTTGGAACATGATGACACAACACGAGCTTTGATGGGTGCAAACATGCAACGTCAAGCTGTTCCATTAATTCATCCGATAGCTCCAATTGTTGGCACTGGTGTTGAATACAAGATAGCGCATGATTCAGGTTTAACTCAAGTAGCTAAAAAACCTGGTGTTGTTAATAAAGTAGATGGTAGACAAATTTGGATTGAGAACACAGATGGAAAGATAGATAAATACAATTTAGTAAAGTATTCAAAATCAAATCAAAATACTTGTGTTAATCAATCACCTATTGTTTCAGTTGGTCAAAAAGTTGATGAGAGCACAACACTAGCTGATGGTCCAGCTATGTATAATGGAGAGTTAGCATTAGGTAGAAATCCATTAGTAGCATTTACTACATGAAATGGTTATAATTATGAAGATGCTATTGTAATAAGTGAGCGTTTAGTTAAGGATGATGTTTATACATCAATCACAATTGAGGAACATACAGTTAACTGCATGCGAACAAGAAATGGTGATGAAGAAATTACTCGTGATTTAAATAACATAGGTGAGGATGCAAAACGTTATTTAGATGAAGATGGAATTATTATGGTTGGTGCCGAGGTAAAAGAAGGCGATATTCTTGTTGGTAAAGTTACACCACGTGGACAGAATGATCTATCTCCAGAAGAAAAATTGTTGCATGCAATTTTTGGTGGGAAAGCTAAAAATTTCTACGAATCATCTTTGAGAGTTCCTCACGGAGCTGGCGGAATTGTTGCAAAGGTTCAAAGATTTTCAATTTCTAATAATGACGAACTTGATGATGATGTTATTGAATCAATTAAAATTTTTATTATTCAAAAACGTAAAATCCAAATTGGTGATAAAATGTCTGGTCGACATGGGAATAAAGGTTGTGTTTCAATTGTTGCACCTGTTGCTGATATGCCTTTTATGGAAGATGGTACACCAATTGATATTTGCCTTTCTCCATTAGGTGTTCCAAGTCGTATGAATATTGGCCAAGTGTTAGAAATTAATTTAGGCCTATCAATGCGTCTATTAGGTCAAAGAAAAGCAATTCAAATAGTGCTTGATTCTAAATCTACTACAGCTGCAGAAAACGAATTTGTTAAAGAATTTGGATTAACTTTGCAAAAAGCAAAGGTTTTGATTAAATCAATTAATAACTATTGCAAAGAAAATAAAATTTCATCTTCAAAGCAAGCTGAAAAAGAAATATCAAATAATGATATTCTTTTAATGATAAAAAATGCTGGTCTTGATATTGAAGACATTAATTATAAATCAAGTACGCCAGTATTTTGTGGGGCCACAGTTAATGATGTAATTGATAATTTAGCTGAAGCAGGTTTTTCGATAAATGATAAACACAGATTAGGTAAGTTCCAACTTTATGACGGTAAAACAGGTGAACCATTTGATAATTTAACAACAGTTGGAGTTATGTATATGATGAAGTTAGATCATATGGTTGATGATAAAATACATGCACGTGCTGTTGGTCCATATTCTAAAATTACTCAACAACCACTTGGTGGCAAATCACAAAATGGTGGTCAGAGATTTGGTGAAATGGAAGTTTGGGCACTTGAAGCATATGGCGCAGCTCATAATTTGCAAGAATTATTAACTATTAAATCTGATGATATTAAGGGTAGAAATTTGACTTATAGTTCTATAATTCGTGGGAGAAAAATGCCACGATTTGGTTTACCAGAAACATTTAAATTATTGACAAAACAATTGCAAGGTTTGGCATTATGCACTGATGCAATATTTGATGGAACTGATGGTGAAATTATTGAAGATATCAATAAATTTTCATCAGTTTCTAATTATGATACAGAGGATGCACAAGATAATAATATTGATTCAAATAACATCAATCCTTTTAACAAGGATTCTGATGATACAGTTTTTTAGATTGGAAGGGAATACTATATGGAATTAAATTTAAATGATATTAAAAAATTAAAAATTGGTATTGCTTCTCCTGAAAGAATTAGACAATGATCAAAAGGTGAAGTTAAAAATAGTGAAACTATAAATTACAAAACATTAAAACCTGAAGAGGGTGGATTATTTGATCAAGCAATTTTTGGTCCAATTAAGGATTATGAATGTGCATGTGGTAAATATAAGAAAGTTAAATATAGTGGAAAAATTTGTGAAAAGTGTGGTGTTGAAATTACTGAATCAATAGTTCGTCGAGAGAGAATGGGACATATTGAACTTGCAGTTCCTGTTGCTCACATTTGAATGATTAAGGAATTGCCTAATCCATCTAAGATTTCATTATTGCTTAATATTTCATATAAGGAAGTTGAACAAGTAGTTTACTTCGTAAATTATATTATCCTTGATAATGCAAATAGTAAAATTTTCCGAAAAAAAGAAGTGCTTGACCTTAGTAGTGCAAGAACTTCAAAATTAAACCGTGGACGTTTAAGAACTGTCATTAATGACATTATAAAGAATAAGGTTGAGAAAAATTCCTTTGATTATAAAAGGGCAGTTGATTACTATAAGTGATTAAAAGATTCTTCGCTTCCATTTTCAATTGAAGAAGTGTTTAAATTTATAACAAAATATACAAAAATAAAATTTGGAATCGGGGCAGCAGCAATATATGAACTTTTAAAAGAATTAGATCTAAACAAAGAGTTTAAAGATATTGATCACAAATTGTCAAAATTAGATTCACAATCTGCTGAGTTTAGAAAACAAACAAGACGCTTAGAAACAGTTAAAAATTTTATTGAGTCTGGCAATAGACCTGAATGAATGATTCTTACAGTAATTCCAGTAACTCCACCAGATACACGTCCTATTGTTCAACTTGATGGTGGAAAATTTACAGCAAGTGATATAAATAATTTTTATCGAAAAATAATTATTAGGAATGAACGATTAAAATCATTAATAGCACAAAATGCACCAGCTATTATTCTTAATAATAGTAAGCGTATGTTACAGGAAGCTGTTGATGCATTATTTGATAATGCATCTCGTTCTAAACCAGCATTGTCAAAAGATAAAAGGCCTCTTAAATCATTAACTGATCATTTAAAAGGAAAACAAGGTTTATTTCGTCAAAATTTGTTAGGAAAACGTGTTGATTATTCTGGTCGTAGTGTTATAGTTGCAGGCCCAAATTTAAAACTTACACAGTGTGGTATTCCTTCTGACATAATATTAAAACTTTTTAAACCTTTTATTATTAATGAGTTAATTAAAAAGGTTGACAAGTTTGGCAATGAAATTAAACCAATAGCTTCAAATGTTAAAATTGCTGAACAGATGCTTTTGAAGGAAGATGCAAGGATTTGACCAATTGTTCAAGAAGTAATAAAAACTCGTCCTGTTCTTCTAAATAGAGCACCAACACTTCATAGATTGAGTATCCAAGCGTTTGAACCTAAAATTGTAGATGGAAAAGCAATAAGATTACATCCACTATCTTGTGCTGCATTTAATGCTGACTTTGATGGTGATCAGATGGCAGTTCATTTGCCAATTACTAAAGAAGCAATTTTAGAGGCTCGAGAGCGTTTAATGGCTGCAGATCATATTTTGGGTCCTAAAGATGGTAACCCTATTATTGTTCCTACACAAGACATGATTATAGGCATATTTCATTTATCATTAGAAAAACTTAATGAGCTTGGTCAAGGGATAATTTTCGCGACTCCAGATGAAGCAATAAAGGCATATCAAACAAGAGCTGTATCACTTCATGCATTAGTTGGGATTTCAACTAAAGCTTATCCTAAAAAAACTTTTCCTTTTGACGGAATTATGATAACAACTGTTGGTAAAATTATTTTTAATCAAGTTTTACCATTATCATTTCAATATATTAATTCAGATAAAATTGAATTAAGTAATGAGGATGTTATTAAATACAACGCTGATTTTAGAAAAGCTATATTATCTCATAATATATTGCGCCCTTTTACAAAGAAAACTATTTCTAATATTATTTTGTTATTGCATAAACGATATCCTGATAAAATTGTTGCTGAAACATCTGACAATATTAAAAATCTAGGCTTTAAGTATTCAACAAAATCCGGCATAACAATGTCAGTTTTTGATCTACCTGCATATAGCAAAAAAAGTGAATACTTTGTTAAAGCTGATAAAGAAGTTGAAAAATACAAATCATTTTATGCTCGTGGTTTATTAACAGATGATGAAAGATATACAAAAGTTATTAGACTTTGGTCCGATGTAAAAGATCAAGTAACTAATGACATCATTCAAATAATGAATGATCAAAAGAATGCTGATAATTCTGTTATTATTATGGCTAATTCTGGAGCCAGAGGTAACGTTTCGCAATTTACACAGTTATTAGGTATGCGAGGGTTGATGAATAGATCATATAACTATGAGCGTAAATCTGAAGGACATGTAATTAGGGATATCATAGAAGAGCCAATTAAAGATTCATTTGTTGAAGGCTTAACAATAAATGAATATTATAACTCTTCATATGGTGCACGTAAGGGTATGACAGATACAGCCATGAAAACATCAAAATCTGGTTATATGACACGAAAATTGGTTGATGCCGCACAAGAAATTATTGTTACAGAGGAAGATTGTGGGGCGACAAGAGGTATTGAAGTAGAGGCTCTTGTTGATACATTAGAAAATCACGTAATTGAAACTTTAGCTGAGCGTATATCAAATAGATATTCAATGGAAGATATTTTTAATCCTAAAACTAATAAAAAGATTGTTAGTGCAAATGAAATAATTACTCCTGCAGCAGCAAAAGAGATTGAAAATTTAGGAATTAAGAAAGTTTTGGTTCGTTCAGTATTGCATTGCAAATGTAAAAATGGAGTTTGCCAACATTGTTTTGGGAATGATTTGTCAACTAATAAATTGATTGATATTGGTACATCAATTGGAGTAATTGCTGCTCAATCTATTGGAGAACCTGGAACTCAATTAAATTTACGTACTTTCCATACTGGTGGTGCAAGTGGGTCTGTTGGTGGCAATATTGCTCAAGGTTTTGAACGTTTGAAACAATTATTTGATATGATTGCACCAAAAGATTTTGAATTAGCAATAATAAGTAAAGTTAATGGTGTTGTTGAATCTATTGAAATATCAAATGATCAGTATTTAGTTAAAGTTAAGTCAGATAATAATGGTTCAATCTCTGAATATTTTGCACCATTGTATTCATCTTTTGTCGTTAAAGTTGGTGATCATGTATCTCTTGGGGATAAAATTACAAATGGTTCAATTAATGTAAATCATTTAGTGTCTGTTGCTGGCATTGAGGCAGCAAGAAATTATTTATTAAAAGAGGTACAAAAAGTTTATCGTTTACAAGGTATTGAGATTTCTGATAAATATATTGAAATTATCATAAGACAAATGACTAATAAGGTGAAAATTTTGAATCCTGGGGATTCTTCATTTATTCTTGGACAGGTTATAGATATAAATACATTTATTGAAAAAAATAATGCTTTATTAGTTAGCAATAAAAAACCAATTATCGCTTATAACATTATTTTTGGCTTGGATGAAATTCCTGCTTATTCTAATTCATTTTTATCTGCTGCTAGTTTCCAAGATACAAAAAAGATATTAACAAATGCTGCAGTATCTGGGAAAATTGATAATTTATCAGGTTTAAAAGAAAATGTTATGTTAGGGAGATTGATTCCTGCTGGAACTGGTTTTGGATCTAATATTAAGTCCATTGATGATAATCGGAAATAATGTTATATTTATCTAAAGAGACCATGTATGAATTTTAAAAATGTTTGTGTTGTTAGTTTGTCTAACTCTAAGACTATTACTAAAAATGTATGTAAATATTTGAAAATAAAACAAATTAACGTTTCTACTTCATTTTTTGCTGATGGCGAAATTATTGTAAAACCAGATTCAACAGTAAGGCACAACACAGTTGTTGTTATTCATTCATTGTGCAAGCCAGTTAATGAATCCATAATGGAATTATTGATATGTATAGATTCATTAAAGAGAGCTAGTGCAAAAGAAATAATAGTTGTTTTAACGTATTATGCATATGCTAGACAGGATAGAAAAGTTTCTGGTCGTGAACCAATTACTGCAAAACTTCTTGCAAATTTAATTGAAACAGCAGGGGCAAATCGTATTATTTGTGTTGATATTCATAGTGAACAGATTCAAGGTTTTTTCAATGTTCCATTTGATTCAGTTTCTTTTTTACCTGTTTTACTTTATGAAATAATAAATAAGGTCAAAACTAAAAATTTAGCCATTGTTTCCCCAGATTATGGTGGAGTTAAGCGTGCTAGAAATCTTGCAAAAATTTTAAATTGTGATTTGGCAATTTTAAATAAATATCGACCAAAACCAAATGTTGCTGAAATTACAAATATACTAGGTGATGTTAGGAATAAAAACTGTTTGATAGTTGATGATATGATAGATACTGCAGGGACTATTACGAGTGCATGTAAAGTTATTAAGCAAAATGGTGCTAAATCTATTAGTATTGCTGCAATCCATGGTGTTCTTTCAACTATTGCGATAGAGCGAATTAAAAAATGTTTCGATACTAAAATTATTGATAATCTATTTTTAACTAATACTATTCCTTATGTTTATAATACAGGATTAAAAAAAATTACAATTATTGATATATCAAAATTTTTAGCTGATGTAATTTCTGTAATTTGTTCTAATGATGATTCATTATCAACTTTATTAAATAATTACGTTAAAAAAATAAATGAAAAAAAAACAAATAATTAAGCAAATTATTGTTGTTGAAGGAAAAACTGATTCCAATCATTTAAAGCGTTTATTTGATGTTGAAACAATAGAAACAAATGGTTCTGCTTTAAATAAAAAAACAATTGAATTAATTAAAAAAGCTTCTCAAAAAAACGGAGTAATCTTATTTTTGGATCCTGATTTTAGTGGAGAACTATTAAGAAAAAAAATAATTCAGCATTTAGATAATAACTATTCAGAAGCTTTTATTATTAAAAAAAATTGGAATACAAAAAAGATTGGGGTCAATGAAGCAACAGATGAAGAAATTGTTAATGCTATTTTGAGATCTGCAACTTTTACATATAAAAAAAACAATTCCATTGATTTATATTCATATACCACATTAAATTTAAATTCATTTGACAAAAGAAAAAAAATTTGCGATAAACTTAATATACCATATTCAAATAATAAACAATTATTTAAGCGTTTAAATATGCTAAACATTAATTATGAACAATTAAAGGAGTTAATTAATGACTAATTTATTAACAGTCTTATTAAGGCCGAAATCAATAACTGATATTATTGGTCAAGAGCACATTTTGAAAAGTGGTGGTTTAATTCACCAAATGTTAAAATATAAAAAAATTTATTCACTAATTTTTTATGGTCCTCCTGGTATTGGGAAGACTTCCTTGGCACAAGTTTTGTGTAATGAATTAAATCTAGATTACACAATATTTATTCCATCTATTGAGAAAAAAGAAAAAATTATCAAAGTTTTGGATTTAGTAAAGAAGAATAATAATAAATTGCATGTATTGATTATTGATGAAATTCATCGTCTAAATAGAGATAAGCAAGATATTCTATTGCCTTTTCTTGAAAATGGTTTGATTACTGTTTTTGCAACAACAACTGAGAATCCATATTTCACAATAAATCCTGCAATAAGAAGTCGATGCCAAATTATTGAACTTAATCCATTGAACCCAATTGATATATTCAAAAATCTCAAGATGATGATTAGCAGAAACAAGATAAAAAATTTAATTATATCTGATAAAAATTTGATGAAAATATGTGAAGTAACTAATGGTGATTATAGAAGTACATTAAATATTATTGATATTTTGATCAATTTATATCCAAATCATGAAATAAATGAAGAAATTTTAACTAATGTATTAAAAAATAAGTTTATTATCGCTTCTCATTATGGTGATACACATTACAATTTATTGTCAGCATTGCATAAATCATTGCGAGGGAGCGACCCAGATGCAGCTATATATTACACTGCTCAATTATTAGCACAAGGAGATTTGATATCTTTGAATAGACGTTTAATAGCTTGTGCATATGAGGATATTGGTTTGGCAAATCCACAATTATGTGATAGAGTTATAAATGCAACAAAAGCAGCAATAGAAGTTGGAATGCCAGAATGTGTGCAAATTTATGGTGATATTGTGATAGAAATGTGTTTATCTCCAAAATCCAATTCAGGATATTTAGCAATTAATGAAGCTATAAAAGATGTTGAAGGAGGAAAAATATATCCAATTCCTTTGCATTTATGTGATCAATCATATAGTAGCGCAGCAAAATTAAACCGTAAAGGTTATAAATACCCACATGATTTTGGTGGATATGTCAAGCAACAATACTTACCTATAAAATTAGGTAATGTTAAGTATTACAAAATGAATAAAAATGGTATAGAAGAAAAATTAAATTATTGATTAAAGTTACAAAAAAATAAATAAGATTATTTATTTACATTTTTGTATGGAATGTTCTGCTAATTACTTCATCTTGTTGTGCTTTAGTTAATTTGATAAAGTTAACTGCATAACCACTAACTCTAATTGTTAGTTGCGGATATTTTTCAGGGTGTTTTTGAGCGTCAAGCAATGTATCACGGTTTAAAACATTTACATTTAAATGGTAAGCACCTTTTTTGAAATATCCATCCATTAAATTAACTAAATTTGTTTCAGATGAACAACATTTGCAATTTGATTTTTTATTTGTTTTCATACATTCACTCCTATTTCATTTATTTTATATTTTTTTCAATGATATTTTTTGGTATTTCTCTGGATGTAATTTCATCATTTTGTTGATAAATTCTTTTTTTGGTAAATTTTTATATTTATTCATTAGCTCTATACATTCATTTAATTCATTAATTGTTCAAGCAACATCTTTAAATTCACCTATCTTAACATATTTATTTTGTAATTTTTTATAAGATTCAAAGAAATTCTTGATCACAAGAAGTCTATGGTGTTGTACATCATTCAATGATTTGTAATTTGAATATCTTGGGTCACAATCTATAACACCAATTAATTTTGTATCAGTTTCACCATCATCAATCATTGTCATAGCCCCCAAAATTCTTGTTGGGACAACTATCCCTGGAGAAAATGATTGGTCAGAAATAACCAGGACATCAAGTTCATCACCGTCTCAATCAAGTGCTTCTGGTATAAAACCATAATTTTCTGGATATATATTAGCACCATATAAAATTCTGTCAACGGATATTTTTTGTGTTGACCTATCATACTCATATTTAATGTTAGAATTTTTTGGAACTTCAATTATTACATTAACAACTTTTGTTTTATTCATTTTATTCCTTTCATCCAATTTAAATATATAGTAAAAATTATTTGGTTGATAACACTATAATTTACATCTTAAATTATATCATTAATAACCTAAGTTAGGATTTATGAATGGTTTGTTCGATAATATTAAATTAATTTAATTCAATTGCATTTGTTGGGCAATTTTCTTTACAACTTCCACAACCTTTACATTTTTTTTTGTTAATTTCTGCCTTACCATCTTCACCAATTATTATTGCACCAGATGGACAAATTGAAGTACATGTACCACAACTTATACATTTATTCTTTTTCACTAAAGCTTTTTTTGTCATAATTATTCCTATAGATTTATCAATAAGTTATATTATAAATTATTATTCTTAGCAATTTTTTCAAGTATTCTTTTTTTGTCTGAAATATTAGTTTTTATTTGATTTAGTAATTTAGATCGTTGAATAGAGTTTTTATTTAATAGGACATTAAATCTGCTTTCTTTGGATAAAAATTCTTCGATTTTAATTGACTGGTATGGTGGATCTAATGTTAGTGGATTCTTTTTTCTCGGATCATATCTATATAAGTTTCAGTAACCAGACAAAACTGCCTTTTTCTGCTCTATGGGTGTCGCTGCATAAGATGACATACCATGCTCATTGCAAGGACTATAGCAAATGACTATACTTGGTCCATCATATGATTCAGCTTCGATTAATGAGTTAATCAATTGCTGATAATTTGCTCCTAATGAAACTGATGCAACATAAACATTTTTGTATGTCATAGCAATCAAACCAAGATCTTTTTTGCTAGTAATTTTTCCATTGGATGCAAATTTTGCTGTTGCTCCAAGTGGAGTAGACTTTGAGACTTGTCCACCAGTGTTTGAATATACCTCGGTATCTAAAATTAAAATATTTACATTTTCTCCAGTTGAAATTACATGATCAAGGCCACCAAAGCCAATATCATATGCTCATCCATCTCCACCGATAATTCAAATTGATTTTTTGAATAATAAATCCTTATTATTTAAAATTTTGTTTATCAGAATATTTGATTTACTTTTTTTATTTTTCTCAATATTTAGCAAGTTAATTAATTTGTTAGCTATTTTATCTGTTTGAATATTATTCTTATTTTTTGTTAATAGATAGATACAAGATAATAATTCTTTAGAAATATTAAATTTTGAAAGATCATGCAACATGTTAAAAATTAAATTGCGGCGGTAATTAATTCCGGTATATATTCCATAGCCAAATTCAGCATTATTTTCAAATAGTGAGTTTGCTCAACTTGGTCCATGACCGTTATCATCTTTAGTAAACGGGCATATAGGTTCACTTCCACCATATATTGAACTGCAGCCAGTAGCATTTGCTATAATCATATTTTTTCCAAATAATTGCGTTAGAATTTTAATATATGTAGCTTCTCCACATCCAGGGCATGCATCAGGGTATTTAAAGTATGGTTCAACAAATTGTAAATGTTTTGTTGTTGGTTTGTCAAAATTAATATATCTATTTGATTTGTGATTAGATACAAAATTGTAATTGATCACTTGATTATTTTTGCTATTTTGAATTGGCTCAAATTTTAATCCTTTTTCTTTTATAGGGCATGCATTAACACATGCTCCACATCCTGTACAATCTAATGGACTTACTTGCAAAACAAAATTGTATTTTGGGATGCCAATAGCAGGTTTAGTTGATAATGAAATTGGTAATTTTGTTTTATTTTCTAATAAGTATGCTTGTAATGCTGCGTGTGGACAAACTAATGTACAAATACCACATTGTGTACATACATTAGGTTTTCATATTGGGATATTTTGAGCAATGTCTTTTTTTTGATAAATTGAAGTTCCTAATGGTACAGATCCAGTTTTATTAAAGGCCGAAACAGGGAGATTATTTCCTTCTCTTTTTAGTATTGGTTTTGCAAACTCTTGAAAATATTTTGAAACATTCTTATTATTTGTAAAAGGTATCGATTTTACTTTTAGTAAAAAATCGATTTTAATTTCTATTAAATAATTTGAAATTGCATTTATTGATTCACAATTAGATTTTAAGCAATTTAAACCTTTTTTTGAATAAGAATTAAATGCAAAATCTTTCATTTCTTTCCTTGCCAAATCATAATCGATTATATTTGTTAATTTGAAGAAACATGACTGCATTATTAAATTTATTTTGTTTGATAGTCCTAATTTTAGTGCAATTTTATTTGCTGGAATAATGAATAATCTGCTTTTCTGTTTTTTTAGAAAAAGTTTAAATTGTTCTGGTAGATCTCGTGCTAATTGCTCAGGGGACAAATTTGTATTAATTAATACAATGCTATTTTTAGAAAGATTATTGATTAGATTATTGTATTTGTGTACAAATGAATAATTGTTGATCGAGATAAAATCTGCAGCTCTGATCAAATATGGTAATTTTATATTTGAGTCACTAATTCGAAGATGAGAAACAGTTAAGCTACCTGATTTTTTAGAATCATATTCAAAATAGCCCTGTACAAACTTATTTGTGTTTTTTCCAATAATTTTAATTGTTGATTTACTAGCTGAGATTGTACCATCACCACCTAAGCCATAAAACAAATATTGTTTAGTATTATTCTCAGGATAGATTGATTTATTATTTATATTTAATGATAAATTTGATACATCATCATTTATACCAACAGTAAAATATTGTTTCTTATTTTTTGAAAATGGGTTGTTTAAGATAGAAATAACATTATCTGGTGTAAAATCTTTTCCACCAATCCCATATCTGCATGAAAAAACTTTTATATTTTTTTTATCAAATTTATTTAATGATGAGCAAACATCTATAAACAATGGTTCACCAACACTGCCAGATTCTTTAGTTCTATCTAGCACTGTGATATATTTTATTGAATTTGGAATTAATTTAACAAATTCTTTTGAATTAAATGGTCTATATAAATGGATTTTTAACAATGCAAATTTTTTGTCATTTAAATATTTGATTGTTTCATGAATTGTGTCACAACTACTTCCCATTGAAACAATTAAATGTGTCGCATTTTTATCTCCAATGTAAATAAATGGCTTGTAATTTCTCCCCGTCAAATGACCAAATTTTTCCATTTCATTTTTAACAATAGAATATACACATTCATAATCATTGTTTGAAGCTTCTCTATTTTGAAAGAATGTATCAGGATTTTGTGTTGTTCCTGTCTGTATTGGGTTTTGTGGGTTATGAGCTCTTTTACGAAAAATATTTATTTCTTTAAATGGTGTCATTTTATTAATAGTTTTGAAATCAACATTTTCAATTTTATTAATTTCATGACTTGTTCGAAACCCATCAAAAAAATGTGCAAAAGGTAAAGATGATTTTAAACTTGACGTATGAGCAATCACAGCCAAATCCATGCTTTCTTGTGGATTATTTGAACATAACATACAAAAACCTGTTTGTCTAATTGACATAACATCTGAGTGATCACAAAAAATGTTAAGTGCATGAGTTGCAATTGATCTTGAAGAAATATGAAAAACACATGGTAGATGTTCTCCGGCAATTCTGTACATATCAGGAATCATTAATAATAATCCTTGACTGCATGTATATGTTGTTGACAAAGCACCTGCCAAAAGATTTCCATGCAAAGCTCCTGCGACCCCACTTTCAGATTGCATTTGTATAACTTTAACTTTATTGCCAAAAATGTTGACTTTACCAATATTGGCCATATTGTCATTCAATTCAGCCATTGGAGAACTTGGAGTAATTGGATATATACAAACAACATCACTAAATACATATCCAATGCGTGCAGTAGCAGCATTTCCATCTATACAAATATATTTTTTATTATTTTTTTTCATAGTTCAAATTTTGAATATTAAATATTAATTGAGTTGGTTAGCCCATTTATAAATTTTTCTAAATCAAATTTATAAAGATCATTTATTTGCTCGCCAAAACCTATAAATTTTACTGGTAAATTAAATGCATCTTTGATAGAAAGAATTATACCTCCTTTTGATGTACTGTCCATTTTGGTTAAAATGATACCAGTAATCTTAGTTATTTCATTAAATGTTTTTGCTTGTAATATACCATTTTGTCCAGTAAGTGCATCAATAACTAATAATGATTCGCATGGCTGATTAGGATCAATTTTTTTGATAACATTATTTATCTTTTTTAATTCGTTCATTAGATTAGTTTTATTTTGAAGTCTTCCAGATGTATCACATATAACAATATCAATTTTATTTTCTTTTGCAAATGTTATCCCTTGATAAATTACACTTGCTGGATCTTGCCCTTCTTTCTTTGGTAAAAATATTGGAACATTGATACGATTTGCTCATATTTCTAATTGTTTAACAGCTCCTGCACGAAATGTATCTCCTGCAACCAGACATACAGAATAGTTATTTTGCTTATATAAGTTAGCAATTTTTGCAATAGAAGTTGTTTTTCCAACACCATTTGAACCTGTTACAAGAATAATATTTGTTTGCCCGTCTTTAATATTTAAGTCAACATCAATAATAGTGTTTTGAATATAATAAACAAATAATTTATCAACTATTATTTCTTTAATTAATTTTGGATCATTCACATGTTGATATTTTATTTCATCTACTATAGCATCTAAAATTTTTTTTGTTGATGCATAACCCAAGTCAAATTGTATAAGAGCCTCTTCAATTTCTTCAATTAATTTTTCATTTACAGAATGATATTTTTTTGATAAATTATTAATTTTTTCCGATAGTGCACTTGATGATTTTCGTAGTCCAATATCAAATTTTTTTTGTGAAACAAAAACATCCTTTTCATTCTTTTTGGCTATCTCATTAGTAACATTTTTTTTTCGTTTAAATGCTTCTTTTATTTTGTCAAAAAAACTCATATTACACTTGCAATTCAATGCTTAATTTTTCTTTAATTTTATATTATTAAGAGTTAAATTTCAATGATATTAATGCTTTATAAAAAATAAATAAAAAGTAACTTATTTTATTTACTCATTTGATGCGTATCTACTCTGGGCTTGAGAAAGTTCAACTTTATATATGTTAGATATCCCTTTTGGTTGCATTGTTACACCAAATAGAGTATCGCATTTTTCCATTGTGCCTGGTCTATGTGTGATAACTATAAATTGTGTATTTTCATTTGAATTTTTAACAATGCTTGCAAAACGTTCAACATTAGCTGGATCAAGAGCTGATTCAGCTTCATCTAATATTATTAAAGGGAAATTTTTAATTTGTAAAACTGAGAATAATATAGATAATGCAACAAGAGATTTTTCGCCACCAGATAATAAACTTAATCGTGTAACTTTTTTTCCAAGAGGTGCTGCTATTACTTCAAGACCAGATGTAAGTATATTTTGTGGATCTACATATTCCACTTTGCATGTACCACCACCAAACAATCGTTTGAACATATTAGGCAAAAGATCATTTACTTTATTAATACAATTAGAAAAATCTACTTTAGCTTTTTCATCTAAGCGAGTTATTATTTTTTCAATATCTGATTTGGCTGTTTCCAAATCTTTTTTTTGAATTAAAATTTCATCATAACGTTTTTGATTACTTTCTAATTCATTTAATGAGTCAAGATTTATATTGCCTAAACGTGAAATGTCATCTTGTAATTTAATAATTGTTTCTCTTGCTTGCTTATCACTCATTGGCAATTCATCATTAAAATTAGATGCTGCGAATTCAACTGTCATTTTATAATTTTGATTAATTTTTGTTTTTGCATTTTGAATTATTGATTCACATTTTGATTTTTCAGCTTGATGTTTCAAAACAGTATTTCTTGCCTCATCCAGTTGAAATCTTACTTCATTTAATTTATTTTCTTGATCTAAGATTTGAGATTTATAAATGCTTTTGTTATTTCGTGCAATATTCAAATCCTCAATAATTTTATTCTTTTTGCTAATCAATTTTGCTAGTTCTTCATCTATTGTTTTTTGATCAAATTTCTCTGATTCATCTTCCATATCATTTTCTTTAATCAATTGATGATAGTCACTTTGATATTTAATTAATTTATTTTCAGAATTTTTTAAAGTTTCCTCATATTTTGAAAATAAAAATTTTTTTTCGCTGATTTTTGTATTAATTTCATTTAATTCAGCATTTAGTTTTTCTAATTCTGATTTAGCAGCAATATATTGATCATTAATTTTTGGATATTGATTATTTAATTCATCCAATATTTTTTTTGGATCAGCTTGTGATGTTATTTTAGTTTTATTAACATATCCTCCTGTTACACTACCGCCCGGGGAAATTAGATCACCATTTAATGTCACAACTCTATACATTTGGTATGTCAATTTTGACAATACGAAACCTGATTCAAGATCATGTGAAATTATGACATTACCAAGCAAAAATTCAACAATATTTTTGTAATTTTCATCATAATTAACCAAGTTAGAAGCTATTCCAATGTATCCATCCCTATTAGAAATGATTTCTAAATGTTCAGGACGAATAGACTTAGGACGAATCGATTCAATTGGTAAGAAAGTGGCCTTACCACCCTTATTTGACTTTAAAAAATTTATTGCATTCTCTGCATCAATATTTTTTTCAGTGACAACATTAAAAAAACTTTTATTTAGTGCTGTATTAATTGCTATTTGATATTGCTCATCAACATTAATAAAATCTCTAACTAATCCCTTAATTCCTGTCAGTGCCTGTCTATTCTCAATAATATTTTTTGTTCCTATGTCCATGCTGCTATTATTGTTTAATTCATCTACAAGGTGCTTAATTTTTGTTCTTGTTTCAACAATAGAATTGTAAAGTTCATTACATGTTGCAGTTAATTTATTCTTTTTTTCAGACAAAGAATTTAATGTTTCCAAATATACATTGATTGATTCTTCAAGATTCTTCATGTTGTACTTTGCATCTTCATTAACTGATTTTTCACCATTGATCAGAGTTAATAATGCGCTAGAACGTTTTTTAATATCTTTGCTAGATATGTCCATTTGTAAACGCGAATTAATGGATGATTTTTTAATTTCTAATTTATTTATTTGCTCAATTAATTTATTTTGTTCAAGTGTAAGAGCTTCAAAAGTTGCATCTGCAGATTCTTGTTTACTTTTTGCAAAATTTAATGATTGTGTTAATTCTTTGATACTAGGTTCAAACACTTGAAGTTTATTTTTTGCATTATCAATATCTTCATTGATTACTTTAAGATGATTAGAAAAAAAATTGATATCTTTGACTAAAATATTTAACTCTAAATGTTTTAATTCATTTTGTATTTGCGAGTATAACTTAACTTTCTCAGCTTGTTTCTGTAATTTTTTTATTATTGAATGAAGTTCATTTGTTATGTCATTGATTCTATTTAGATTTTCTTGAGTTGCATTAAGTTGTTTTAATGAATCCTCACGTTTTTTTGCATATAGTCCAATTCCAGCTGCATCTTCAAAAAATGTTCGTCTTTCTTCAGGCTTAGCATCAACAAATCATTGTACCGTACCTTGTGATATGATACCAAGTGATCCTTTCGATAAGCCAGTATCTAAAAAGATATCTTGTATATCTTTTAATCTACATGATTGCCCATTTATAGAGTATTCATTTGTTCCTTCACCCTTCGTTAATTTTCTTTTGATTACTATATTTTTTTCTTTTTAATGCAAAGAAATTTTATTAGAATTTGACAATTCATATAATTCATTTCATTTTAAAAAAAAAAATATAG
>JAEEGL015199772.1_pt1 | contig 19419 bp, 15 predicted proteins | sample 9134231 | NCBI WGS metagenome assembly JAEEGL01 (sample SAMN16246548, study PRJNA631951) | gut metagenome | biome: gut microbiome; feature: rumen; material: fiber-attached | host: Bos | place: Iran: Karaj | collected 2018-10
ACCAATGTAGACAAGGCTGAAGAAGAACCTGAACTTGCAGAAAAACTTAATGCAACAGGCCCACTTAATATTGCCCGCGTAGCTCGTGCCAACGGCGCAAAGCTTATTCATATTTCAACAGATTATGTATTTGGTGGAAACGGAACTGAACCATATACAGAAGATATGCCTAAATCCCCACTCGGAGTTTACGGAAAAACAAAAGCTGCCGGTGAAGATGCAATCATGAAGGAGATGAATACTTATTATATTCTCCGGACTGCATGGCTCTATGGTTTTGATGGCCGCAATTTTGTATACACAATGACAAAGCTTATGAACACTCACGATCAGATTCGTGTAGTAAATGATCAGAAAGGAACTCCAACATACGCTCCAGATTTAGCAACTGTTATTCTTAAAATCATTGATAAAAGCGATAATGCTAAATCATTCTTTGGAAAAAACAGTGCACCAGCATACGGAATCTATCATTTTACTGATGAAGGACAGACAAACTGGCACGAGTTCGCTTCTGAAATCTATCGCTTAGGTCGTAAATATGGCCGTGTAACTCAGGATTGCGTAGTGAATCCATGTACAACAGAAGAATATGGAGCAAATGTTCAGCGCCCGGCTTATTCTGTTCTTAGTAAAGAAAAAATCTCAAAAGCTCTTAAACTTAAAATTCCTGAATGGCAGTCAAGTCTTGAAAAGTTTATGAAGAACGAGAGATTCAATCCGCTATAATACCAGATTGATATAATGAAAAAATTCTTATTATTTGTTCAGGTTTTATTAATTACAAGTTTTCTTTTTTCTCAGGAAATTCTAAACAGCACAGAAGATAAATATCTGGATTTTCTGACCTTATATGGAATTGTAGAAAAGCCTACCCTAACCTATAAAACTCTTTCTGATGCAGTATATCTTTCAAAATCAGATGAAACTCATCCTTGGAAAGATGCAAAACTAAACACAGACATTGAACTTTTTGATTTTGACTCGATTGGCTCAAACTGGTTCTTAAATGGACTCGATAAAAAAATCAAAATCAGAATTTATTCGCCACAGAATTATTCAAGTTATAATACAACAGCACCATTCGGTCAGAATGATGGCGGATTATGGCAGGGACGCGGTTTTAATACAGCCATGACAACAGGAATCAGAGCAGAAGGCTTTGGCTTTGAATTAACCTTCCGCCCACAACTCAGCTTTAGTCAGAATAAAGAATACGATTATCTTATAAGCGGATATACAGCAGCTCAATATAAAGATAAAGCTAGAAAATATGGTTACGTTTGGGGAAGCTGCGATGCACCTCAGCGTTTTGGCAACACCTCTTTCTGGAATTACGATTGGGGTGACAGTGAAATCAGATGGAGCTGGCATACTTTTACAGTAGGCTTTGGAACTCAATCAATCTGGCTTGGACCTGCTACACAAAATCCAGTACTTCATTCAAACAATGCTGCATCATATCCTAAGTTTGATGTGGGCTTAAGAAAGACTTCTGTTATCATTCAAAAACTAAATTGGAATCTGGGCTATATTGAAGGAAGAGTCTGGCTTGGAAGGCTCGAAGAATCAGATTATTTTGATAATATTGAAAATAATAACTTCCGACAGATAGTTGGTTTTACAGCTTCGTACAGTCCTTCGTTTATGAAAGGCTTTACCCTTGGACTCAACAAAATCTGTATTTGCAGCTGGGAAAATCCAAACAGACTCCAGTATCTGAATCCTTTATTCAGAGGAAATACCCTCACTACAAAAGATTCCAGAGGTGAAGATCAAAAGCTTTCGATAAATGCAGACTGGCTGTTTGAAAAAGTTCAATTTCAGATTTATTCAGAAATCGGCATAGATGACTTTTTGCCAAACGGTTTGAAGTTTTATGAATATGTAAGATATCCTTTCCATACAATTACTTATACAGTCGGTTTCAAAAAAGGCTTTAATATGTCAAAAGACGGGCAGATAAAGGGTCTTTTGGAATTTGAATGGAATAATACCGAAACAAGTATGGACTATCAGCTTTGGCCACATTCTGGTTATAATTTTGCGTTCCATGGACAGTTATTACAAGGCTATACAAATAGAGGTCAGTGGTTAGGTTCAGGAATTGGATACGGTGGAAACAGTCAGTATCTGGCTTACTCAATTTACAGCCCACACGGATTTGAAAAAATCTTTATAGCTCGAAACAATCCTGATAATAACTTTATCTGGGCAAAGACTGTTGATGGAACTGCATCAAGTGTTCGTAACCGATGGTTTGAAGCATTTAAGGCAAACTTCTACACAGGGTTTGAAACAGAAACAATCATTTTTGATTCACTCAAAGTTTCTACAGGCTTCATTTATAATCTGATTATTAACCCAATGTATAATCCAGGATATTCTAAAGAAGATGGTATTTATAATGTGTATACTTATGAACATAACTTTGTGTTTAGGGCTGGAGTGAAGTATACATTATAATAACAATATAGGAAGAGATTTTATGAAACGATTAATTTTCATTTTATTGCTTTTGCCAGCCTTTCTTTATGCACAAGAAGCACTAAAATCAATTGAAGAAGAATATTACGATTTTCTCAGCCTCACAGGTGTAACAGAACGCCCTACTCTTGGTTATCGAACCTTAAGCGATAATGTCTGGAAGTTTAAGGAAATTGAAACTTTTGAAGAAAATGAAGATGGCACTTTTACAAAGGTTAGAGTTCCCGGCGAAGAAAGTGATGCTCACATTTGGAAAAACAATAATTTAGGCACAACATATACTTTATGGAAAGCTCCTAATCCTGCTGATAACTGGTTTACTCGCGGAATCAAACAGGGATTTACAGCCCGCATTTATGGACCAGAATGGTTTAATAGTTATAACACAGCAGCACCATATGGGCAGAATGACGGAGCTTTATGGCAAGGGCGCGGGTATAATACTTCACTTACGGCAGGAGTTCGCCTTGAGGGGTATGGTTTTGAATTGACGTTTAAGCCGCAGGTGTGTTGGAGTCAAAATCTAGATTTTGATTTATTGAATTCTAATTATGATAGCGAATTTGGATATATACGTGGTTATGGGAAAAATATAGGAATTGATTCTCCTCAACGTTTTGGCAATTCTTCATTTTGGACATTTGATTGGGGTGATTCTGAAATTAGATGGTCTTGGAAACAAATTACATTTGGTTTTGGGACGCAAGCAATTTGGCTAGGCCCTTCAAATATAAATCCAATTTTACATTCAAATAATTCACCCAGTTACCCAAAATTTGATATTGGATTAAGAAAAATTAAAATTTCTATTCCTTATTTCAACTATTTTCTTGGATATATTGAAGCACGAGCTTGGGTTGGTTATTTATCTGAATCCAAATATTTTGATAAGGATGATTCAAATAACCATAATATGATAAATGGTTTTTTATTTGCATATAATCCATCATTTATTAATGGTTTAACAATCGGAATTACAAAAGTTTGTTTAAGCAAATGGAAAAACGATAATAATTTTTTATTATATTTTAATCCGTTTTATAATGATAACAGTGGCATAGGAACCAATATTGGCGAAGATCAAAAAGCAAGTGTATTTATAAAATGGACATCACAAAACTTAGGTTTTGACATTTACAATGAAATTGGAATCGATGATTATCTACAAGGCGGTTTTTTTACAGGATTACTGAGATATCCTTTCGATACCCTTTTATATACTATTGGTATTGATAAATCAATTAAATTAAAAACTCCAAATATAATTTTGAAACTGAATATTGAAATTTCAAGTATGGACCAACCAAGAAACAGATTAGCAGCAAATACATCTTATTCATTTAATTTTCATCATCAGATTACACAGGGGTATACAAATAAAGGTCAATATATTGGTACATACTTAGCAAATGGAGGAAATTCTCAATCTTTAACATTAAGTGTTTATTATAAAAAAGGTTTTTCTTCATTATTTCTCCAAAGAGCAAATCCAGATAATACCTATTCATATATAAACCATGCTGGTAATAATACTTATAAATCTCAAAATATTATAAGTTTATTATCTTATTTCAATTTTAATGATTATTTTTCAATATATTCATCAATGACATTTGAATATATAATTAATTCCAAATATTATTTGGAAAATAATGGAAAAAAAGAAGAAAGCTGTGATATACTAAATATGTCTTTTTCAATAGGAGTGAAATATTTGTTATGAATCATAAATTGAATAGTGAAAATTCATCTATAAGTTTTAATACACCTCCATGTGTAAAAAATGGAATTAAATATATAAACCAAGCAATTAAAAATAAAAAAATATGTGGTGATGGCATTTTTACAAAAAAATGTAATGAATGGCTAGAAAATACATTTAATGCCAAAAAAGTTCTTCTTACAACAAGTGGAACATCAGCCTTAGAAATTGCTGCACTTTTATGTAATGTTGGTCCTGGTGATGAAGTAATTATGCCTAGTTATACATTCTGCTCAACAGCAGATGCATTCGTTCAACGAGGATGTACAATTGTATTTGTTGATGTACGACCTGATACAATGAATATAGATGAAAAATTAATTGAACGAGCAATTACATCCAAAACAAAAGTAATTTGTGCTGTCCATTATGCAGGAGTATCTTGCGAAATGGATACAATAATGAATATTGCACATAAATATAACCTAAAAGTAGTTGAAGATGCAGCACAAGGTGTTATGTCATATTATAAAGGAAAGGCCTTGGGAACAATTGGTGATTATGGTTGTTATTCATTTCATGAAACAAAGAATTATAGTATGGGTGAAGGTGGAGCAATTGTAATAAATACTAATAATGAAGACATAGAAAAAGCTGAAATTATTCGTGAAAAAGGTACCAATCGATCTAAATTCTATCGAGGCCAAATCGACAAATATACATGGGTTGATTATGGTTCAAGTTATCTGCCAAGTGAATTAAATGCTGCTTACCTTTGGTCTCAGCTCGAAGTTGCAAATAAAATTAATGATTATAGACTCTCTATTTGGAACAAATACTATAATTCTCTTAAGTCTCTTGCTGATTCAAAAAAAATTGAAATACCATTTATTCCTGATAATTGTGTTCATAATGCACATATGTTTTATATAAAATGTAAAGATTTATCAGAACGAACTGAATTCATTTCATATATGAAAAAGAATTCTATTGGGTGTGTGTTCCACTATATACCTCTTCATTCTGCTCCAGCAGGTCAAAAATTTGGTCGTTTTTTCGAACAAGATTTATATACAACTAAAGAAAGTGAAAGATTAGTTAGATTACCTTTATGGTATGGAATGAGTAATAAAGACGTTTTAAAGGTTATTAATTCTGTACAAAACTTTTTTGGAAAACAAAAATGATGAAACTAGCAATTATTGGAGCAAATGACTTCCAAAGACAGCTTATATTAAAAGCAAAAGAACTTAATATTGAAACTCATGTATTTGCATGGGAAGATGGTGCTGTGGGAAAAAATGATGCAGATTTCTTTTATCCAATTAGTATTATTGAAAAAGAACAAATTCTCAAAAAATGTAAAGAGATTGGTATTAATGGAATTTGTTCAATAGCATCAGATCTTGCTGTTCTAACGGTAGATTATGTTGCTGAAAAAATGGGACTTAACGCTAATACAATTACTTGCTCAGAAATTGCTACAAACAAGTATCTAATGCGACAAGCCTTTTATAAAAATGGAGATCCTATTCCTAAGTTTATTGAAGTTTCAGAGAATGAATCTTTTGATATATCAAATTTTAAATTTCCACTTATTGTAAAACCAACTGATAGAAGTGGTAGCAGAGGAATTACTAAAATAACTTCCATTGATCAATTATCATCTGCAATTAAAGCTGCATGTAAAGAATCTTTTGAACACAAGGCAATGATTGAAGAGTTTGTTGAAGGCAATGAATATAGTGTGGAATGTATTTCATTTCATGGAAAACATTCATTTCTTACTGTTACACAAAAACTTACAACAGGCGCACCTCATTTTATTGAAACAGGTCACAACCAACCTGCAAAAATCGATAATGAAATGCTAGAAAAAATAAAAAATGTTGTATTTCATGCTTTAAATAGTCTTCAAATAACAGAAGGTGCATCTCATTCTGAAATTAAAATAGATAATTCAGGGCAAATCAAAATTATTGAAATTGGTTCTAGAATGGGTGGAGATTGTATAGGTTCCGATTTAGTAAGAATTTCTACTGGATATGATTTTACAAGAATGACTATTGAAGTTTCATTAAATAAAGAACCTGTTTTTTCAAAAATTACAGCACCTCGAAACGCAGTTGTAAGATTTATTTTTGGAGAAAATGATATAAAAGATTGTGAAGCAATGTTGAATAATGGTTGGCAGTTAGAACGCAAATACATAGAAAGCAATTTTGATGGACATGAAGTAACTGATAGTTCTAATAGATATGGTTATTATATAATGAAAGGAGATTTGCTATGAAAACTGTAATGGTAATTGGTGCTGCTGGAATGATTGGTGTTTATCTTACCGATGAATTAATAGAAAAAGGATATAAAGTTATTGCTGTCTGTCATAAAGAAAAAGATACAGAAGCTTTTTCAAGAAGAGGAATCGAGAGTTATACTTTAGATATTTCGAATAAAAATAATTTTGATGATTTACCCCAAAAAGGCATTGATTCCGTAGTCTTATTAGCAGGTATTCTTCCTGCTGGTATGAATGGATATTTTCCAGAAAAATATTTTCAAATAAATACAATTGGTGCATTAAATGTTTTAGAATACTGTAGAACTACAGGAATTAAGCAAATTTTGTATTCTCAATCTCATAGTGATGTATCAGGACATTGGCAAGATGATATTATTGATGCCTACACTTCTCCATCAATCAATTATAATAATGATCATACAGTTTATATAATTTCAAAAATTGCAGCTGCCGAACTTCTTGAGAACTATTACCAAATGTATGGCTTATCTTATGCACTCTTTAGATTACCAAACATATATTCTTATCATCCTAACAAGTATTATTATGTTGATGGCAAACAAAAAATAGTTGCTTACAGAATGTTTATAGATAAAGCAATTGCAGGTGAAGATATTGAGATTTGGGGAAATTCTCAGATGAAAAGAGATGTTGTTTATGTAAAAGACCTCACACAAATGTTTATTTTAGCGATTGAAAAAGAAATAAAACGAGGAAAATACAATGTTTCTAATGGAACGGAACTTACTCTTGAACAACAGGTAAAGGATACTATAGAAATATTCTCTCAGCCAAACAAAAAGTCAAAGATTATTTATCGTCCTGAAATTAAAATTAAAGATATAAAATATCACTATGATATTTCGAATGCAGTAAAAGATTTGGGGTATAAACCGAAATATTTTCATATTGAAATGCTTAAAGATATGAAAGAAGAAATGAAAAAGAAAAGATTTGATTTCTTAAATATATAGAGGCATAAGTTGAATAATCGAAAACTATCTTTTGTAATACCTTGTTATGGATCTGAGAAAACAATTGAACACGTGGTCTCAGGAATTGTAGAAACCGTATCAAATAAAAATCCATATGAAATTATTTGTGTGAATGATTGTTCACCAGATAATGTATTTTCAGTTCTCAAAAATTTAGCTAGTTCTAACTCAAATATAAAAGTTATTAGTTTTTCCAAAAATTTTGGACAACAAAATGCACTTATTGCCGGATATAGATTCTGTACTGGAGATATTGTAATTTCCCTTGATGATGATGGTCAGACAGATCCTCATTTTTGTTATACATTAATTGATGCAATTGGTGAAAATGCTGATGTAGTATACGCACGATATCCACAAAAAAAACATAGTTTATTTCGCAACTTTGGATCTAAAGTTTCCAAGGCAATGTCAGTGTGGCTTGCAGGATGGCCAAAAACTATTAATTGCACAAGTTATTTTGCTGCTAAAAAATTTATTATTGATGAAATAATTAGATATGAAAACCCCTATACATTTCCATCAGGTATGATTTGCCGTGCAACAAAAAATATCATTAACGTCGAAATTGAGCATCATATACGAGAATCTGGAAAATCTGGATATACGCTAAAAAAACTTCTGAATTTATGGTTAAATGGTTTTACTCAATTTTCTATAAAACCTTTAAGAGTTTCTACATTTTTAGGTGTTTTTATTGCTTTTATAGGTTTTATATTTGCTATAATAACTTTAATTCGTAAAATAATTAGACCAGATATTCTTGCTGGATATAGTTCTTTAATGTGTGTATTACTTGTTATAGGTGGATTAATTCTTATGATGATGGGGATGCTCGGAGAATATATTGGAAGAATTTATATCAGTCTAAATAAAGCACCTCAGTATGTGATTTGTGAAACTATAAATATTGAGGGTAAAACAATTAAATGAAAAAGAAACTTTCATGGATTTTTATGTATGTAGGTTTTATTATTTATTCATTTTCAGGAGTTTTTTCTAAAATTGCATCGACTTATGATATTACTTCATTTCCTTACATTTTATGTTTTAGTGGAATAATCTTCATATTAGGTGTATACGCAATTTTATGGCAGCAGGTCTTAAAACAAATACAACTTTCTGTTGCAATGGCTAATAAACCTATTACATTAGTTTTAAATATATTATGGGCCGTTTTCTTTTTTCACGAACAAATCGGAATTAAGTTTTTTATAGGTTTTATATTAATTACACTAGGTCTTGTTATAGTATTGATAGATAATGAATAAATACTTTATTTTTATTATTTTTTTAATATTTTCATGTTTGATTTCAGCTATCTCCCAAGTACTTCTAAAAAAGTCTGCACAAAAGCAATATAATTCGTTTTTTAAACAATATTTTAATGCTTATGTTATCATAGCTTACCTATTATTTTTTATTGTAGTTGTTGCAAATACCTATATTTTAAGAATTATCCCTATGACTATCGTAAATCCAATAGCAGAAACCCTCCCATATATATTTTCAATCATTTTTGGATTTTTTTTCTTTAATGAGAAAATTACTATTCGAAAAATATTAGGAAGTATTATCATAATTTTTGGAATAATAGTATTAATAATATAACTTCGGAGATATTTTATGTCAGTAATTTCGAAAAATAAATCAAAAGACTTAATAATTTCTTTATTTGTTCCAGTAACTACTCTTATAATTTTATTAATATTTTTCAAGCCTTATTATATGACAAATGATGATGCCTCTATTCAAGATGCACTTTGTGGTTCTCTTACAGGGACACCATATCCATATCATCAATTTATTAATGTTTTTCTTGGATATTTTATTTCATTCTTATTTAATTTTTTCCCAAGTGTTCCATGGTGGTTTATAATAGAAATTATTTTTTTATTACTTGGTACATTCATGTTTTATTATTCATTACTTTCAATTTCATATTTTCAAAAAAAATCTATCTATTTATCATTAATTTTTCTTTTTGTTTTTAATTTTTTATATTTTTCTTTTAATATTCTTAGTATTTCTTTTATGGTAGCTCCAGCAATTTTTGCTTCTGGTACAATTTCTCTATTATTTGTTCCACATAATAAAAATGAAATTAAAATTTTAAAACCTTTACTAGTAGGTTTTTCAATATTACTAGTATCTTTTATGAGACGTGAAACTGCATATATTATGCTGTGTTTTTATACACTTGGTCTTTTTTATTATTTTTTTTCTGGAATAAAAAGTATAAATAAACACTCATTAAAAAAAATCCTTTTAGTATTTTTTTATCTTTTTATAACAACTAGCTTTATATTATTTAGTAATAAAGTTTCAAAAACAATCCAAAATCATCATAACTCTACAGAATTTAATAATTTTAATTTACTTAGAGTCAAATTTACAGATTATCCACATTTAGAATATGATGATAATCCAGAATATTTTCAAGCTTTAGGTTTTAGCAGAGAAAAATATTATTTGGCAAAGAATTGGTGCTTTCTAGATTCTGAAGTTAATGAAGATTTTTTCACAAAAGTTATAAACGCACCTTCATCAAATATCAAATATCAGAATACACAAATTGATGAATACAACAAAATTATCTCCTATCAACAAAATACTCGATTAAATAAAATTTTAAGACCATTTAAAATATTATTTGGAAATTATCAAAAATTATTTTTTTTCTTTACAATTATTCTAACCCTTATACAACTTATATTATTAATTCTAAAGCCAAAATTTAATAATATAAATTATTTAACATCCTTATTTCTAATATTAGGTACATGGATTTTGATAGCATTTATTCAAATACAGGGCCGTACTGTAATTAGAGCTTTTCTCGTTTGTACTATTCCAATGTTCTGTATTTCGACTTGTTTACTTATAACAAATCTTAAACAAATTGATTCAAAACCATTACTTTTAAGTTTAATTCTTTTCTTTATACCTTTATCATTAGGAGCAACATATTTTGGAATTAAAAATTCAATTAATGAAACCTATAATATGAATGCTGTTAGTAGTTTTTGTGAATATGCAAAAACAAAGCCTGATGATTTATTTATTTACGATTATAGTTTTAGCTCAGTAATGCCATTTTATCATATGCCTCCTAATATTATTGGATGGGGCGGTTCTTTATGGAAATCAGAATTTGATAATTTACGTTTTTCATTATTTTTGGATTCTAAAATTGATATCAATATTCTAAAGCACAAAAATATTCATTTTGTTACAAAGGATGAATCAAATTTTAATAATCTATATATAGTCTTAAAACAAGAATATTCATGTAAATCATATTCTATTATTTCTGCAAAAAAAGAATGGGATGGTATTATTATATACGATTTCATATATTAACGAATTTTGATATAATTATTGAGTATGTTAAAACATATTTTGAAAAAACTTTTAGTATTTTTAATTTCTCAGTTTTACTGGAAGAATAATTTTTCTCTTGAACAATTTTTTTCAGATGAATTATTTTTTCAAAATAAAATAAAAAAATTCAATTATTTTTTATTTTATCATAAACGTCTTTACAAATTAATTATTTATCCTATTATTGAGGAATACAAAAAAGTTCACAATTCATCTATAAATGATAATGAACTAATTGTCTCTTTCATTAATAAATCTCATCCAGAATTAGACGAAAGAACTATTCTTTGTATTTTAAGATTGTTATATGAATTAGGTATCGAACCTTATCTTGTTTTTACAAAGGCATTAGAAATAGCACAATCTACAGAAGATATATTTATCAAATATTGGTTAATTCAAAATATTGAAACATTTGCTTTCTGGGAAACAATAGAATTACCTTCGGATTATTATATTCGAAGGAAGAAATTAATTTCTGACTTCTGTAATTCATTATCAATTATTTCTCCAACTATTACAAAACATGTTAGAAATAATTCAAATAAAAAACAAATATGTATAGTAACTTATTTGATGGGTAAATCATTACAAAACTCTGTTCAACGAATATTAAATATGTTGACAAACAATATTGATAGTGAATATTTTGATATTTCCATAGTTTGTTTAGATTCCTTTTATTGTAAAAAAGATAATATTATTAACATTACAGGCTGGAAAAATTCATTTAATTTTAGGAAAAAATCAAAATTATTATTAAATAAAAATACAAAAGTATATTATAGTAAAGTTTCAAATATTAAAAGTAAAATTGAATCTAGTCTTAAAATCATATTTAATATAAATCCTGATTTAATAATTGATATTTCTGATGAATATTCTATATCTTCATTTTATTACAGTAAAATTTTTCAAACACTTTATATACCATTAAGAGGACGAATTACTTCAACATATTGTACTATTTATAAAACAAGCGATTACAAAGAAACAGTTAAACAAAATTCATATTTTCAGAATGTATTAGCAGATACAAAAATTATAGAATGGAGTTTCCCTGAATATATAATGGCGTCTGATGTAAAATACACAAGAAATCAATTTGGTCTAACAAATAAATCATTTATTCTTGTTTCTGCAGGAATTCTACCACCAAATGATATTTCATTTTATAAAACAATGATAAATATATTAAAATCCAACAGTAATTACATTTGGATTATTATAGGTTCCACCATTCCTGATTTTTTCATAAAAGAAAATTCAAATTTATTTACATCTAAAAGAATAATTGATTGGGGATTTGAGAAGAATCTTGATTCTTTATATAAAATATGTAATGTTTTTATAAATCCAAATAAAACTGGTGGCAGTGGAACAATTGCTATTGCTGCTCAACAGCATCTTCCAATTGTTCTAACAAAATATCCTTGTGATGCAATGCGCTGGATAAAAGAAGAAAATTGTCTGGCTGGATATGAGCAATATGAAAAAGAAATATTTAATTTATATAATGATAAAAATTATTATAATTTTAAATCCAATCTTTTCTACAACCTTGTTTCTGATGCATGTGATAGCAAGAAAAAATGGAATGACTTCAATCAAATATTAAAGGAAACAATACAATAATGGCAGGAAGAACAAAAAAAGCTTTTAATAATTTATTCTTTGGAGTTATAAATCTTTTAATACGAACCTTATTTCCTTTTTTCATCCGAAAAATGTTTGTTCAAATTATCGGAATGGAATATTTAGGATTAACTAATTTTTGTAATTCAATAATTGGAGTATTAAATCTAGCAGATTTAGGTTTTGGTGGTGTTGTGGTTTATTGTATGTATAAACCTGCCTCTGAAGGAAATCTAAAAGAAATGGGTAGGTATTTAAATTACATTAAGAAAACTTACAATCTAGTAGGCATCATAATATTATTTTCTGGAATAGTAATAATGCCATTTTTGAAATATTTTATACATGATGCTCCACCACAAGGAATTAATATTTATCTGGTTTTTTCTATCTTTTTAATTAATAGTGTTATCAGTTATTGTTTATATGCGTATAAATACTCTATTTTAAATGTATTTCAAAGATTAGACGTTGAAAACAATCTTTGTTCTTTTTTTAATATTCTAACATATATTTTAGAAATACTTATCCTCCTATTTATTAAAAATTATTATAGCTATATAGGTATATTACCAATAATCACTATGCTATTAAACATAACTCGTGCAAAAATTGTAGATCACTATTATCCTGAACTAAAATGTGAAGGAACTCTTTCAAAACAAGAGAAAACAATTTTTATAAAAAAACTAACTGCGACCTTTTTTTTCAAGATTGATTCAATCGTTATTACAATGGCAGATAGTATCGTTATTTCAAGTTTCTTAGGTCTCTTAGTTCTTGCAAAATATAATAATTATTTTTTAATACTTAATTCTGTAGCTGGATTTCTATCTGTTATAAAGGGATCTATTCAACCAAGTATTGGAAATTCTATAGTAACTGAAAATGTAGAAAAAAACTATTCAGATTTGAAATTCCTATTATTTGTTTTCTTTTGGATTTTATGTTTTTGTAGTTCTTGCTTTTTATGTCTTTATCAACCATTTATTGAAATTTGGCTTGGGAAAGAATCATTATTGCCTTTCTCAACAGTAATATGTATTGTTATATATTTTTATTCATGGTATTCCTCTACTCCTGTAAATATATATAAAGATGCTAATGGTTTTTGGACAGAAGATAGATTTAGACCTTTAATTGAAGCACCTTTTAATTTAATATTAAATATTATTTTGATTAAAATCATTGGATTGAACGGCGTTTTATTATCAACAGCAATCACTTTAGGATTTATTTCTTTACCTGTTGTTTATTGGGTAATGAATAAATATTACTTTATCGGAAAAGGAAAAGAATATTCCATATTAACATTAAAATATTTAGCATATGCTATTTTTATTAATATAGTTACTTTTTTTATTTGTAATAAGCTTAATTTACCTAATTGGCCCAAATTTATAATCAGTTTTTTAATTAGTACATTTTTATCTTTCATATTTTTCCCACTTCCATTTATAAATAGCGAAGAATTTGCAAGATGCATTTTATTACTCAAAAAACTTTTTTGTAAATTTAAGAAATAATTATTAAATAAGCAATGTAATCAGTTTGCAAGATTTTATTAGAAAATTTTACTCAAATTATTATGATATTTTTTGTTTATAAATTATGTTATATTTCAAATTTATAAACAAAAATATCTATAAAAATTATTATTTCATAAGAAACTTGTTACTATATTTTCTTTTTGTTATAATTTAATAAATGATTTCTATAGCAATGACCACCTATAATGGTGCAAAATTTGTAGCTCAACAATTAGACTCAATTATTGATCAAACCATTAAAGATTTTGAATTAATTATTTGTGATGATTGTTCAACCGATAATACGTTGGATATTATTTCAAAATATGCTTCTGATGATTCTCGTATTAAGATAATAAGAAATCAGAATAATCTAGGTTTTAAAAAAAATTTTGAACAAGCTTTAAGATTTTGTACTGGAGATTTTATTGCTTTATGTGATCAAGATGATATCTGGGAAGAAAATCATTTAGAACTTTTGATTTCTAATATTGGTAACAATTATGTAATTGCTGGTAACAATCAGCTTGTAGATGCTGACATGAAATCATTAAGTTCAGATTTCTTTTCTTCTCACCTTTTTTCTCTGGAAAAATATCCTGGCAATTCTGATATATTAAAAAAAATACTACTCTCTGGAAATTGTTTTCAGGGAGCTTCAATGTTATTAAAAAGGGATTTCCTTAAATTTTATTTACCTTTACCAGAAGATATTCCATATCATGATTCATGGTTAGCAGCCTTGGCTTGTTCGTTTAATAAATTTACTTGTATAAATACAATCATTACAAAATATCGTCAACACGATAATCAGGTAACTCATAATGACAAGAGTAATAAGGGATTTGCAGAAAAACGTGTATTATTTTGTAATGAATTACTTTACAGAAATCCAGAAATTGATAATCCAATAAAAATTTTTATAACAGAATCAAAAATATATTTTTCAAATGTTATAGATTTTAAGCAAAAAGTTTCACAATTGAAATTCTGGAATAAAAATTATACTTATCTCTATCCAGATAAAAATAGAACAAAGAAAATAATACGCCTTATTAAATTCTTAATGATTAGTCAGGTATAATTATGTGTATAGAATTAAATAAACAATTATCTATTGATGAAATCAAAAACTGTGAAAATCAAATCCTCAATACTTTTGCTGATTTTTGTAATGAAAATAACTTAAAATACTATCTTGCATACGGAACATTACTTGGAGCAATCAGACATAAAGGTTTTATTCCATGGGATGATGATATTGATGTTGAAATGCCTAGAAGTGATTATAATAAATTAATTGAAATTCTAGCAAAAAAAAATAATTTTATTTCAGAAAATATCGAATTAAAAACTCCATTTTGTAAAGGATATCAATATCCTTTCTCAAAAGTCATTGATAATACAACTTATGTTCAAGAAGTAACAATGAAGAAAAAATACAAAACCTCAATATGGATTGATATTTTTCCTCTAGATAAACTTCCAGATTCAAAAAAACAGGCAGATCGCTTCATTTCTAAAATTCAAAAAATGAATAAGTATTATTTTTATACGATAGAACGAAAGTATTCAGGAAATGATTTATTAGGAAAGATTAAATTTAATACTATTCGAGCTATTCTTACTCCAATTTATTCTATAATTAACCAAAAAGAACGTATAAATAGATTTGCTCAAAAATATGAAGATAATGAAACAAAATTCTGTTCTGGTTTAATTGGCAATAATTTAATAAATGAAAGAATTATGGAAATGAATGATTTTTCTCAGACTTCTGTCATATTTGAAGGCAAATCATATACTACTTTCAAAAATTATGATAAAATTTTAAGAAACTTTTATGGAGACTATATGCAATTTCCTCCAGAAGAAGAAAGAGTTTTAGCTCATTCACTAACCGCCTATAAAAAATAAGGATACAATAATGAACATAGCAATTTGTATAGATAATAATTTTATAATGCAGGCTGGAGTTTTTATTACTTCAATAAAACAAACTAATAAGAATAATAAAATTAATATATATGTTTTATCAGAAGCATTATCTGAAGATTCAAAAAAAAGCTTAAATTCAATTACTAAAGATTCAAATATTATACTGAACTTTGTAAAAATTGATTTATCTTCCCTTCCCCCTCTTCCACTTGAAGGAAAAAATCATATTTCTGTTGCAACATATTATAGAATTTTATTACCTTTTATTCTTCCTGATAATATAGAAAAAATCTTATATCTTGATTGCGATATGCTTGTTCTTGATGATCTTTCTCCATTATATGATTCTGATATATCTAATCTTAATGCAGCAGCAACGATTGATATGTTCAATGATGATATTAGAATTAATGAAAGACTTATGTATTCAAAAGAAGCCGGATATTTTAATGCAGGTATGCTTTTGATGAATCTTACAAACTGGCGTAAAAATAAAATATCAGAAAAAGCAATCGAATTTATTAAAAACTACCCTGAAAAATGTGAGGCTCATGATCAGGATGCATTAAATCATGCTTTAGATGGAAGTTATTTAAAAGTCAGTGCAAGATATAATATGCAGCTTGATTTTTTCTGTGATTTTAAATATTTGATTGTCAAAGACTCTTATTATTCAGATATCGAAGAATCTAGACTAAAACCATGTATAATTCATTTTACAGGTCCAACAAAGCCATGGCTTAAAAATTGCAAACATCCTTATACATGTTTTTGGGATTTTTTCCAGAATCAAACTAAATGGAAGAATATGCCTAAAAGAAATGAATATCATGGAAAAAAACTTTTCAAATATCAAATAAAAGAATGTCTTATAAAATTAAAGTTATATAAAGAAAAAAAGGAGTTTTTACCAGAGACCTTTTATCAGGCAAAACAACTTCTTAAGCAAATATCCGCAGAATAAGTGTTACAATTTAAGGTGTTTATGAGAAAAATTATTATTAATGGTGAATCATACGCAAGAAACATAACTGGAATTGAGCGAGTTTGTATAGAAACAATCCAAGAATTAGACAATATTTGTCAACCTGGTGAAATAGAGCTTGTTATTCCTAAAAATATTAAACATGAACCAAATCTTACAAATATTAAAATTGTAAAATTAGATTATGAAATTTCATTCTTTTTTAAATGGGTTCAAGTTCCATTCCAGAAATATATAAAACAAGAACATGGTATTTCATTAGATTTTGCAAATAACTGCCCATACTTTGCTCCTGGAATTGAATATTTACATGATATTTATTGCAAATTATATCCAGATGATTTTAAATCTAAACGAGATAAATTAATAAGATTATTAAGTTGCTTCATGTATCGCCGTATTGCAAAAAAAGCAAAAGTTATAATTGCTGTTTCTGAATTTACAAAAAAGACTATAGTTGATACATATCATATAAATCCTGAAAGAATAAAAGTTATATATAACGGTCTTAGTACAAGTTACAACAATATAGAACCAGACTTTTCTATTCTTGAAAAAAATACACGATTAAAAGAAAAACAATTTTATTTTACTCTCGGCAGTCTTTCTACAAGAAAAAATCTAAAATGGATTGCCACTCATGCTCAAAAGAATCCTCAAAACATATATGCAATTTCTGGAAAGGAGCTTCCAGATGTAGTTCCTACAGAACTTGAAGTTTTGAAAAATCTCCCAAATGTTTTCTTCCTCGGATATCTTTCTGATGCAGAAGTAAAAGCATTAATGATTAAATGTAAGGCATTTATTTTTCCTTCTTATTTTGAAGGTTTTGGGCTTCCTCCTCTTGAAGCATTAAGCTGTGGGTCTCCGATAATTATTTCAAATACGACATGTCTTCCTGAAATATATGGAAATACTGCTCATTATATAGATCCTGATAATACTGATGTTGATTTAGATCAACTTTTAAATGAAAAAGTTGATTCACCTGAACAATTAATTAATAAACTTACAGTTACACAATCCGCATTAGGATTGTATAATATTCTAAAACAATATATTTATGACAAATAATAACAAAAGTTATATATTATAATTTACTCTCTCATTAATAGGAGCAATACATGTCTTTTGCAAATATCTTATACACTGTAATTTTGTATCCTTTGGTTCAACTTATTGAAATCTCATTTAAACTTTTTGACAAGCTTTTTGATAACACAGGAATATCTGTTATTGGTGTTAGTCTTACAGTTACACTTTTCTGTCTTCCTCTTTATATTGTTGCAGAAAAGTGGCAGCAGATAGAACGTGATACACAAGCCAAATTAAAACCTGGAATTGACCGTATTAAGCAGACTTTTAAGGGTGATGAACAGTACATGATTCTTTCTACTTTCTACAAGCAGAATCATTATCACCCTATGATGGCTTTACGTTCTAGTTTTGGACTTCTTATTCAGATTCCATTCTTTATGGCTGCCTACAGCTGTCTTTCAAAATTACCGGCTTTACAGGGACAATCTTTTCTTTTTATCCGTGATATGGGTCAGCAGGATGCCATTTTTAAGATTGGTTCTTTCCCTATTAATATTCTTCCAATTGCAATGACAATAATTAATATTATTGCTGGCGCAATTTATACAAAAGGTTTTCCAATTAAAGAAAAAATCCAGATTTATGGAATGGCATTAATTTTTCTTGTACTTCTTTATACAAGTCCGGCAGGACTTGTTCTTTATTGGACTATGAATAATATATTCAGTCTTATCAAAAATGTATTTTATAAATTAAAGAATCCTGTAAAAACTTTGTATTTTTGTGCTGCCGGCTGCTGTATTCTTGGAATAATTTTTATTCTCTTTATTTTCCAGACTAAGCTTGCTAACAAAATAATTGCAACAACCTTCTTTGCTCTTATAATTGCAGTTCCTTTGTATGTCAAAGGTTTGTCTAAACTCTTGAATACAAAACTATCTTACTTCGTAAATAATTCAAAATCCAGAAATCTTATATTCTTTTCTTCTTGTTTACTTTTACTTATTCTTACAGCAGTTTCCATTCCTTCTGCGCTTATAGGTTCTTCACCAACTGAATTTTGTGGAATAGGCAGCAATATTACGCCATATTTCATCTTTAAAAATATTTTTGTTCAGGCATTTGGAATCTTTTTCTTTTGGACCACCTGTATTTACTTTCTGTTTGGCAAACGTATTCAAACTCTTTTTGCTTTTTTTATGGCTTTTATTGCTTTAACTGCAACTGCAAATGTTTTTATTTTTCAAGGAAATTATGGTGATATTTCTCAAACATTGACCTTTCTGAATGTAACTGATTTTGCCAGCTTTGGATTAAAATCAATATTAAATATCCTTTTTACAGTTTTACTTTTTGGAGTATTATGTGCATTTTCATCTATAAAGCAGGGAAAGCCTTTGTTTTATATCATAATGCTTCTTTCA
>JAEEGL015644539.1_pt1 | contig 19419 bp, 14 predicted proteins | sample 9134231 | NCBI WGS metagenome assembly JAEEGL01 (sample SAMN16246548, study PRJNA631951) | gut metagenome | biome: gut microbiome; feature: rumen; material: fiber-attached | host: Bos | place: Iran: Karaj | collected 2018-10
GAAATATTGATACGGCTCGTTTTACCCCATTTCCATTATATTTACCAGTCTTGATCCAGACATAGTTCGTTCCTTCAATACAATCAGTCTGAAAGTCATTAATAACTTCTGGATTACGGATTCTTAAATGAGAATAGTCACCAGCCATAATTGTTACTTTATGGCCCATCTTTTCCCATTCGTGTGCCAGATAGTATGGTCTAAACTCCATGCCCATGTTCGGAGAACCGGCATAGTGGTCAACATATAGTATATTCATCTATGCAAACCTCTTTATGCTTATGTCAACATTTACACATATGGCCAGCAATCTTTTAACAAACTAAACATCCAAGGATATGCATGCCTACATTATGAGCCATTGATATTTCCATATCTATAGTCTTAATACTGGAACAATCTCTTTCTTCGATTAATAATAAGTATTTAGCACTCCGTAGTATTCCCATTGTATTTGAATCGTTTGATAAGCCAAAAATCTTTTCAATATTAATATTGTCAAGTTTGGAGATAATAGACTCACAATAATAATTAAAGGTCTCTTTATTTCCACACCCTGCTATAACCATACTTTCTCCAGGCTTTATTCTATTAATAATGGTTGCGTTAATAGTATCCATAATAAAGTCATCTGAAATGCCTCTATTTACACCTTCTATCCTAAATAGCATTCTGTCAATCCATTGGCAAACACCAAAGGATGGTTTTCTGTCGAGTACTCCTAATACAGGAATAGCCCAATAATATGTAATGTCACCGTCTCTTCTGAGTTTGTCGTTTAAAATATAATCCAATATTATTACAAACAAAGAAACAATTATGCCCAAGATTATGCCAATAAATACAAATCGTCTTTTACTGGTCAATTTGCCCGTTTGATTTTCTTGAAAACCATTTTGTATCCCTTTTTCCAATTTTTTAATCTCTGACTGAATGCTTTCTATTTCAATTTGCGTATCAGCTAATGCATTCTCATTTTTTATTAAAGATGTTCTGATTGATACTGCAGAATCTCTATTACTATTTTGTGTTTTAAACAGACCTGTATCAACCTCAAACTGAGCACTATCATATACTTTCTCAATTATATGGCTTGGCAAATAATCACCTAATAATCTTTGTCTGGATAATAATTCATTTTCCGCCACTTCACATATTTTTAAAGCCATTTCACTATTAATGCCAGTGCAAATAATAGATAGGGAATTGGCATTATAATCTTGTTCTACACTTACAAGTTCTCGTAAATACCTCTCTTCTTTATTGAAACGCTCTGATAATGCCGAAAAGTCAATTCCTAATGCAAAATCAGCAGCATAAAGAGCAATTATCTCATCGATAGGATCCGCACTTGTTAACGAATTTGCATCCTGTATGTCTAAATCTATGTGATAAGTTTTCTTTACTACAGGTTTGTTTAATGGATCAATTGCCATTAATACTGAATTATTGACATACTCTTGTGTAACATTATTAGTATTTTTATAATTATTTACACAATCTTCATAAAAGTGGGCTGCACTCATCTGGACATCAAGTTTAGCTTGTTGAGCCTGGACTTCTGGTGTATCTGTCGATCCGCTTGGCACAATAGCCTGCATCTTTTGCATATTTGAGAATCGCAGTATAAAGAATATACCCAGAAACAGAATTGCGCCCACTATTGCAAATAATCCTATTTTTAGCCAATTTCGCAAAACATAAAATGTCAGATTTACTATGTTAATTACCTTGTCTTTTTCATTCATATTGATTTATACCTTTCAATATATTCAATGTATGAATTATTCCTGATTCAATATCAAATAATGGTTTCCACCCTATGGCACATATTTTATCTCCGTCTAATCGTGCCTTTGTTGCCTGACTATATCCGGATGCCTCCGTAGCGTCAGGTATCTCAAAAACAACGTTCTTACCTGCGTAATTGGCGATCTGTGCTGCCAAATCCTTCAACATAATATCCGACTTCTCGTTTGCAATATTATACGCCTCACCATTTTTTCCTTTTAGAAGTATAGTCAAAAGTCCGCTTACTGCATCCGCCACATAAGTATATGAGTAGTACTGTGTTCCAGCAGACTTCAAGACGATATCTTCTCCCTCAATGCCTTTTCTGATGAACTGACTGATAGCCTTTGTGTCTGTAAGTAGCATTGTGGGTCCATAGGATCTGGTAAACCTTGGGATGACAATATCCAGTCCCTTCTGCGCTTTGTATGCCTGACAAAGCGCCTCCCCGCATCGCTTGCTTTCCGGATATCCTGCTCTCATCGTATTGGAATCAATATACCCGCAGTAATCTTCCTTGAAAAACTCTACATCACCACGATTTTCGCCGTATATTTCATTAGACGACGCAAAAGCAAATCTTATAGCTCTATGATCTATTGCAAAATCCAACATATTTTTAAGTCCCATGACATTGGTCATGATCGTTCCGATCGGATCCGTGGCATATTGCATGGGATGCGTATTGGAGGCAAGATGCAGTACATAATCTACTATGCCGATATCGTCTCTGTGAAACGGCTCATTGATATTATATGGAATGAACACAAGCCTGTCATTATCTTTATATTTTATAAATCGATTCAGAGCTTTCTGCTTATCCCGTCCAAGTGCATATACCGTACAATTCAGGCCGTCTGCCTCATTTTTACTCATAATAACATCTACAAGAAAACTCCCGATCAATCCAGTTGCTCCTGAAATCAGCATATTCTGATTTCTCAGTTTTCCCCATGGCAGATCAAGTTCCGCTACATACTTTATGTCCCGTAGATATTCTTCACTCTGATACAGATTCATAGATTCCTCTTCAATTATTTTAGCCAGTTGTCCTTATCTGCCTTCAGATAAGCCTTAAAGAGTTCCAAGTCATCTTTTGTAGTCAGCTTGATGTTTTTGTCGGACCCAGCAGCAAAATAAAGACGCTCGCCTAACTCGACCATCATCGTATTAGTATAAGAAGAGCCATAGATACCAATTTCCTTCTCAAACGCTTCATGGTACTTAGCATCCAACATACCAAACTTATATGCTTGTGGTGTTGATACTCTGCGCAGGGTTTCTCTCGGAATATACTTTACTGTACTGATTTCATCGTCGACTACGAAAATCTGCTCATTATATGGCATGGAAGTGACGGCGTTTCCATATTGCTGGCATTTGATAATCACATCGGACAGCACAGTTGCATCAACCAGAGGGCGAATGCCATCATGGATAATAATGATATCATCCTCTGATGCCTTATCCTCCAGGTTATAGACACCATTTCTGATGGATTCCTGCCCGGTCTTGCCGCCCGGCACGATCCACTTCAGTTTATCTATGTTGAACTGCTTTGCATAAGCCCATACGATATCATGCCATCCGTCTATGCATACCACTTCGATAGCATCTATCTGGGGATGCTTCTGAAAGCCTTCCAGAGTATAGATGAGAACTGGCCTATCATATACATTGATAAATTGCTTGGGAATATCCTGGCCCATCCGATTGCCGTAACCGCCAGCGATGATGATTGCTATATTCATCACTGCATTCCTCCAGATATCTTATCGATCAGCTGTATCCACTGATGTACAATAGCCGATTTTGAGAACTTCGTGACATTGTCCTGTGAAGCTTTTGACATCTTCTCTCTCAGCTCCCTGTCCTCGATCAGACGTTTAATGGCTAGTGTGAGTCCCTTTATACTTTCAGGTTCAACCAGTAGCCCGTCCTTCCCATCTGTTATGATTTCGGAAGGCCCTGTCACCACATCGAAGCTGATGATCGGCAGTCGATTATATTTTGCTTCGAGCAATACCAAAGGCATCCCTTCTCTATGAGACGGCAGCACATAGAATGCATACTCGGCATATCTTTGATTCAAATCCGAGACCATTCCTTTCAGTGTGACACCCTCCTCCAGATGATTCGCATGGATACTTTCCTCGATCACTGTTCTCTGTTCCCCATCTCCATAGATATCCAGATGCCAGTCTGGATGTTCCTTATATACCGGGGAAAAAGCTTTTACCAGCAGATCAAACCCTTTTTCTTCTGTAAATCTGCCTGCAGAAATAATCTTCCTGGAATCCGCATTATAACTTGGTGATTTATAAGCGTCCTCATTGATCCAGTTTGTGAGAACACTGACTTTATGCGAGCTCACACGGAAAGTGTGGATATAATCCTTTCTATTTCTCTCTGTCAAAGTTACGATGTGATTCGCTATTCTGGATGCGATCCAACGCATGACCAGCGCCTTCTTATCATCCCATTGATTGGCGATCGCACCATGGTCAAAAAAGATGACTTTTGTGTTCTTCAGATGGCAAACTGTCCCCAGGAATCCTACCCAGTGCCCCTGCAGAATCAGTATATCAATGCCATACCGTTCTATAAAGGAAGGAAGAAGTTTTTTCGCCGACAGTGCCATCTTCGAAAGTCGGTCCTGTCGAAGTCCTAAGCAACCATAACATATAGATGAATCGATTTCCTTATCAAAGATGGACGTATCCAGGTCTGCATCTATACAGGAAGCAATTACTACCTGATAAGTTTTACAAAGCTCATTTGCAAGCGCTATGGTCGCCTTTTCGACACCGCCGTTGCTGCTTAGATCAAATGTAAGCATACACACTTTCATCATGATGCCTCTTCTGAAGACACGGAATCCATGAAATCGGCCCGGTATTTATGCGTATAGAACAGACGAAGGATCAGCATAAAGGTCTCGGAGACCGCCCTGGATAGCGCGATCATGATTGGTGAAAAAAGTCCGTTCACGATCAGGAGCGCAAGCATGATCACCTGTACAACTGCTGAAGCAATTGTTGTTCCTGTAGTTTCTTTTACCCTTTGAATAGCCCCCAGTACCGGCCAGCCAAACAACAGATTGGGGAAGCTGACAAACAGCAGCGGAGTCAGTGCACGCAGGATTGGCGTTGCGTCCAGATATTTACTTCCCCCACCAAGGACATGCATGATCCACGGAGCAAGCATCCACAAAAGGCAGCAGCCGCTAAGTACCAGTGGCATGAAGATAATTAGAATCTTCCTAATCAGTTTAAATTGCGGAGACCTGACCATATATGGATAAATACTGTTTGTGATAGGCGAGTACAAACGCTGAATCACGATCACAACCTGCAGGGATATGCTCCAAAGGGCTACATCTACCTTGGACATATATATACCTATTAATAGCGTGTTCAGCGCGGTAAATGCTGTTGAGGAAACATCCGAAAGCCAGTATATAAATGAGTTTTTAATACTTGCCAATACATCGGTAATTCCCGATACTGTGATCCTGATATGCGACCGGACAACTATTTGCCACACGGACAGACATGCTGCCACAGATGTTGCAATGATGTTCAAAACCGGGATCCACAACAGGTCCCCGTCATCATGGACAAGAAGGAATGTGAGTGCGGTGGAAATTGTCTGCATGATCATAAAACGTATCGTAAGAAGATGCATTTCCTCAATTCCCTGGAAGTAAAAATCCAAAAGAAAAATCGATATCATACTGGCGATAAACATCAAGAATGTATAAGCCAAGTTCTCCCGCAGCAGCCCAATGGACATACACATAATGACCATGACAACAAAAGAAATGCCAGAGAGTATCAGCTTCGAGGCAATCGTGTTGCCGATGATCTGCCCCTGTTTGTCCTTGTCCTCTTTTGCAGATGCTATGAGGGCAGTTGCCGACAGGATATATCCAAAATCTATGACCATCTGGATATAGGACATCGACGCATTCACATAACTCATGGTGCCGAAGGCGTCCTTGCTTAACACACGGGTAAGGTAAGGCAGCGTAAGGAGCGGGAAGACCATCCTTACAAAGGTCATGGCATACAGGGAAATTGAATTCTTAATGACGACTCTTTTACTCTTATCCATTCCCTTGCCTTCTTGGAATACCACTCTCCTGAAGCAGTTCCTTTCCCATACAAATCGCGATAGTAATCACCCAAAACTGCAGATAAACTAAAAACGAGAAAAATGCGGAGAAATCACTTCTTGGCATATAAATGAAACCGGAAAATCCTATTAAACACAGGACGGAAAAAAAGTACGACTTTTGTGCATATCTCATTGCTTTGATTGCGATCCACCCAGTTAGCAAAGCAAGAATCAGTATACCAACGGTTCCAAAGTCAAGATAGTTCTCCAATAAATAAGAACTACCAGTCCCCCTTCCTTCCAAATAGCTATTCTTAAATACTAAATACGACAAATGATGTGCCAAGCTGTTCCCGTTCGTCGCCCGAAACAAACTGTTGCCAGATGACATCGGAGACGTTCCAAACAAGCGTTGCCCAAGACTGCCATACATTATATAATCTATTACCTGACCAAAGGAATATGATAATCTTTTTGGATATTCTTTCTCTAGTCCTAACCCAATGCTAACCCATGAAAAAGTAACACTTTGGCTATAAAAAAGGTTATATAGAGCTGTAGCCAAATTCATTGTTTTTGTGTTTGCTCCAGCTCTAATATAATTGTAATAGCTCAAAAATGCTATACTTGGAACTGACCCAACAAGCAACCCGGCTTTTTCAAGATTCCCAATCCATTTTTTCTGAAAATCGCAGTACTCTCTGAAAACATAATAAAAAAAACAAAAGAAAACCGCAATTACAATTCCTCCACGTATTCCTACGATTAGATCACATACCTGTAATACGAGATATAACAGAAGAACAACATTGGCTGATTTTTTCGAAGGCTTTCCCGCTAAAAAGAAGCACATACTATATTTGTTGAAGGAAGAAAAAGTATAGGTTATATATGGGAGCTTTGATTGGAAAACAGTATAATACTCCAAATAAGAATGACTCATCCGAAAGACTACTTTTTCCAGACCTCTTGCGAAAGCAAAGCTATAGGTGAAAATAAACACCATTAGTGATAGCAGCCTATACAGTCCAAGTCCATTTTCATTGATTGGGTTCTCTCCAATACAGAGCTCACGGGTGTTGCCGGCAAACCATGCGCCAATTAATAAGCCCAGTAAAGAAAGCATCAATAATTGTAACGTTTTTACAGGGTCAGCTACTTTTCCAGAAACAGAAATAGATTCATTAATCCATCGGTTTCCTGCTATATAATCTAAAACAGGTCTGTCAAGCAAAAAAACAAAAATAGTAAATGCTAGCAACAAAAGAATAATTCTTTCATGATAGTCCATAAACCCATAGAAAATGACTATGCACCACAGCAGGATTGCTGATCCCAGGTAAAGCTCATCATTATTATTTAGGTACGCTAATATAGCACAGGTGATACCCGCCATCCCAAATAATAATATGAAGATCTGCAAAATGCTTGCCAGTACTCTTCTATTGCTCTGTATATATATATTCATCCCACTTTAAACTGACGATGCCTTGTATTTTTGGTTCTGAAGCATTACGCAGAACTTATAAAGGTCTTTACTAATACAAAGCATTATCTCTGATAGTTTTCTTCCAGGTCTAAATCGCTTATCTTTAATTATAAACCCACAATTGCCTCTAAGAAATCTGATTATGTCTTCTTCAATCAGTGAATAGGTTCCTGTTTCATCAAATATTAGTCGATCCAATACATAAAAATGAGCCCAGCATAATCTCATTTTGGCTACATCGATCAATTCCGGATAATCTCGTTCAATGATTGCCTTATTATTCTTATATGCTTCAATAACATCCAGTGTCCTCTCATGAAATGGCTTTGTTGTAATACTATCACTGCGATGAATGTAGTAATATTCTTGTACAGTATTAATTACGATAGCTTTACATTTATCAAGCAGATTTATAATAACGAATGCATCTTCTGCAATTCGCCCCTCTGGATATCTTATTTCATCGAATAATTCTCTCTTATAAAGTTTATTTACCGCTGTTACAGAAGTAATATCCGCCTCCATCACTATTTTGATAGCCTCTGATCGGTTGACCTTCATTGTTTTAGGATTGTTGACAATCTTCCTGGGCTTACCATCAAATACATCATAAAGACCGCACATCGCCAGATCAGCTTGATACTCGGTAATATCCCTGTAAAGTACCTCATACATGTCAGATTTGATATAGTCATCACTGTCCACAAATCCAATATACTTGCCTTTGGCTCTCTCTATACCGTAATTCCTGGCACTACTCAAGCCGCCATTTTCTTTATGAAAAACATGTATCCTTGAATTATTCCTGCCATATGTGTCACAGATCATGCCGCTTTTATCTGTCGATCCATCATTTACTACAATAATCTCCAGGATATCTATAATCGTCTGTGCGAGAATGGAATTCAGGCATTTCTTTATATATTTTTCAACATTGTACACCGGTACAATAACTGAAATCAGTGGATGCATCAACTGAATGTGACCTCATTATCTTTATAATTTAGTATACTTTGTGTATGAATTCTCCAAATCAATTATAGAAACATCATGGGAGGGATGGCGTTTATCTACCGCCGGGAGCTCCATATAATTGCCAAACGCCTGTCGTAGATAAGCATCATATCCAACGGGAATGGGGACTTTTGTATTCTCAAAATCAGCCATAATAGCACGAGAAAATAATTCTTTAGGATATTTATTATGCATGTATTTCGGACCTGCACACAACTCAGTAATATACTGACAATCTTCGATTCTGGTTTCGGACATTTTATTTTCTGCGTATTTCCAGATTCTGCACCTAGCTTTTGGACTTTTTACCACCGACAATAAAATTCTTCCAATCCACTGTACAACTTTTCCATGATTCTCCGGGACCAACTGTGCTCCATAAAGCTGATATACCAACGCCCAAAACAGCTGAACCTTTCGCTTGAGAAATGAAGATGGACAACCATCCAAAGGGAAAATATCCACCGCCACCCCATGTGGGATATCCAAGTTCGCTTGATATGATTTGATCATAGTGGTAGATGTATCCCGAAGAGTCATAAAAATGTTATGGTCATTATATGATTCAGTTAGGTACAAAAGAACATACGGTTTATGATCTTCCTGTTTCCAAAGTAACTTTAGCTTCTCATAGCTATCTCTTGGCATAAAAAAATCAAGATCATCATCCCATGGAATAAACCCTTTGTGACGGATTGCACCAATGCAGCCGCCACCACAGAAATAGCACAATAGATTATTAGAATCACAAAAACGAATAAAGTACTTTGCTATTTCAAGATCTTTCAGCTGTAAATCTCTTAGTTTCTGTTCATTGACCAACGATTAATCTCCCTTGCTTTTCCGATATCCACCAGCCCCTTTATGGTCCCAATACCATAACTAATATGCAATATTAAAAACAAAATGGGCATCAATAAATAGTACCCATTAAATCCATTATTTAGTATCGCAATAAAGGTATTAGACAAACCTAAAATAAGATAAGCTCCCCACATAAAAAAACCTAATTGATAAAATCCGAACAATGTTAGTATCGTAGTACTAATAATGCCTGCAATGAACAGCATAGGAACATAATGATATAAACTCAGGCATCCAGGACATATGTATGTTGTTAAGCCTATCCAATAGCCATTGTTATATTTCTGATTAATCATCTTTGTCAGATTATTTCTGGCATATTGATAGGTGACAATCTGTGGATCATAGCATATTTTATAGCCGTTTTTACGAATTCGATAATGCAATTCGTTATCTTCTGTTCTCAGCAAGTATTCATTGAACAATCCAGACTTTTCAAACACTTCACGCCTGTATGAAGCATGAAAAACCGTTTTTACGTATTGCTTTTCCCGACTGTGTTTAAATATGCTTATGCTCGAACCAAACAATGAGTTTTCAGTCGCAAGAAGAACCTGCCCCCATTTATCATTTTTATTAATTATGCATGGCCGGATTCCCCCAACTACATCTTCTCCTGCCTCAATATCTTTCATAACAAGTACTGAAAAATCCGGAGGAACCATGGAGTGTGCATCGATTCGCGATATAACATCTCCGGTAGCATTTCGAATAGCGATATTCCAGCCAGATGACTGTATATTCTTAGGATTGTCTAACACTTGAATACTATAGAAGCCGTTGTTTTCCTTTGAGAACTGCTCCATAATACTTTTTGTCTTGTCAGTAGAACAACTGTCAACTAAAACAATCTCTATTAATTCATGTGGATAACGTTGTTTTTTTAAGTCCTTGAGTAAAAGAGGTAATGATTCTTCCTCATTTAAAGCAACAACACAAATTGATAGTTTAAGACCTTTCATTTGCTTACCAGCTAAGTACTCAGTACTCTATTATTGTCATCCAAATACAATAGTTACTGTATCGATCATTGTTTGAATATCTCGCATTAAAGAATACTCATATAGCGACTTAAGATTCCAAGCCATTTTTTCAGGAAGAATTTGTTCAATATAAATACTATCAACATTTTTAGTGGAATTTAATAATGTCTCCTCATCTTTATATCTGATGCTCGCTTCTGAAGTTATCCCCGCTGGAAGCAATAAAGTAGCATAGTATTCCGGCTTATACTGATCAACATATTTAATAGCCTCTGGTCGTGTGCCAACAAAAGACATATCACCAGATAAAACATCAAGTACCTGCGGAAGTTCATCCAGTCTCAAATGGCGGAGCTTTCTACCAACCCTGGTAATCCTGCAGTCATTACCAACTGTGACTGCGGTCCCAATTCGATCAGCATTAGAAACCATGGTTCTGAACTTATGAATACGAAACCGTTTTCCATATGAGGTTACTCGTTCCTGTCTGTAAAAAACAGTGCCTTCCGAATCAAACTTGATAGACATTGCGATAATGCTCATGGGAATTGCAAGAAGGACGAGCAAGCTACTGGCAATGATCAAATCAAAAATGCGTTTCATCACTAACTGGCCTCGCTTTTTATTCAAAACTTCCCAGTACGGCCGCACCTCCGGTATCCTCATAAAATCAGGAAGATCGTCCCATTTACGAAGCATTAGCCCACCCTGCTTTCTTTCATAATTGCTCTGAATGAATCACAAATATATTCCACATCATCATCGGAAAGCAACGTATGTAATGGAAGAGAGATCAGGTTATGATAATAGTCATAACGATTTGGATACTCTTCTATACCTCCACAAATATATTTATAAGCAGTGAGCATCGGAAGTGGCTTATAGTGAACATTGGTTGCAATTCCATATTCTGCAAACTTTTCTATGAGTATTCCGCGTTCATCCTCGTCGATTTCCGGGATTCTGATTAAATACAAATGATTACTGCTGTCCATCTCCGATGTATGATGCTCCAGATGCTGTATACCAAACTCATCGCAAACAGAATTATACTTTTGTATAATAACTTTTCTTCGTTTTAGCAAATCAGGATATCTATCCAACTGGCGCAATCCTATTGCGGCCATGATATCCGTCATATTGCACTTATACCACGGCCCAATTATATCATACTCCCAGACTCCCAATTTCGTTTTTGAAAGCGCATCTTTATTCTGCCCATGTAGAGACAGAAGTTGATACATTTTATAGATTTCTGCATCCTCTATACCGGTTAACTTGCGCCAGGTAGAAGCGCCTCCTTCGGCTGTAGTAAAGTTTTTCACAGCATGAAAACTGAAGCTGGTAAAGTCTGCAATTGCGCCACAATATGTTTTTAAACCATTAAATATTCTGCTTGCTCCCAGGCTATGTGCACAGTCAGCGACAATTGCGATACGGCCAAGCGTTTTCTGAATTCTGGAGCCCAAATCAGTCAGTGCGTCCGTATGAAGATTCAGCGGATTGAAAAGATTCATTTTAGACTCAGCAATTTTAAAAATCCTGTCATAATTACAAACAATACCGCCTAAGTCTACAACCACGATTGCCTTGGTTTTTTCAGAAATCATACCTTCAAGTTGATCATAATCCATCTCAGGCATATGGGTGACCGGATCGCCATTTCTCTGGATGTCAACGAATCGCACAGTTGCTCCGCAGTGGATAGCTGCAGAAGCCGTTGCCGTATAAGTATACGCCGGTACGATCACCTCATCCCCGGGACCTATGCCCAGGATTCGCAGGTTCAACTCCTCTGCAGCCGTTGCAGAGTTCAGGCACACCACACGATTACTATACCGCTCCACATTCTCGGAAAAATTGCAATCTACGTCATTCTTTCCTGTCTCAATATAGGCTGCTAAACGTCGCTCCAACAGTTTTGTCCGAGGGCCTGTCGTAATCCACCCAGAACGCAGTGCTTCAGTAACTTCCTGTATCTCCGCCTCACCGACATCCGGCGGGCTGAAACTGATTTTCCGATTTGTGCTCATTTTTATTCCCTCGCTTTGATTTGTTTTATCTGTTCCTGATATGCCTTACCTTTGTCTTCGGATCCCTGTGCTCCTGCCGGGTGATAAGTGGACACCATAGACTTCACCACATCCCGGATAGACTCATCGTTCTCATAACAGACACTCATGAGATGGGGAAGACCGCCAAGGAACCCGTCGGTGTCAAACTTGATTGGATTGCCAATGTGAATCAGCTTGTTGGGTGTGGTCTGCAGCCCTTCCTCCGCCATCAGCTTTTCCTCGTAAAGTTTCTCGCCCGGCCGTAACCCTGTATAGACGATTTTCACATCCACATCCGGCTTGAGACCGCTGAGCTTGATGAGATTCCTAGCCAAAGTATCGATCTTGACAGGGGATCCCATATCCAAGACAAAGATCTCACCGCCCTTGGCATAGGTGCCTGCCTGCAGGATGAGGCTGACCGCTTCCGGAATCGTCATAAAGTAACGAATGATATCAGGGTGAGTGACTGTCACCACCCCGGTGGTCTCGATCTGTTTCTTAAAAAGCGGAATGACCGAGCCGTTGCTTCCAAGAACGTTGCCGAATCGTACGGCGACGAATTCCGTCTGTGCAGTCTGATGCCCTGCACCGTCCTGCCCCGGTATCGTAAAGGGCAGCATAGACCCGCTTTCGTCATCCATATGGACGTGCAATACCGGCAATTCCTGTTCCTTGTGCTCCTTGATCTTCTGGTCGAAAGACTGAATGATCATTTCACACATGCGCTTACTGGCCCCCATAATGTTGGTGGGGTTGACCGCCTTATCGGTACTGACCAGAACAAAGCGTTGGCATCCGTGCATCATAGCAGCATAGGCTGTCTTGTAGGTGCCAAAGACGTTGTTCTTGATTGCCTCATTAGGGCTATCCTCCATCAGCGGCACGTGCTTATGTGCTGCTGCATGATAAACAACATCCGGCTTATAAATTTCAAATACCTGATTGATCCTTCGGCTGTCCCGGACAGATCCAATCAGAACTACAAGATTAAGTTCCGGATGATCTCGCTTCAGTTCCTGCTGGATATCATAAGCATTATTCTCATAGATGTCGAAGATGATCAACTGCTTCGGGCTGTGATTAGCAATCTGCCGACAGAGTTCGCTGCCGATACTGCCGCCACCGCCGGTGACCAGGATCGTTTTCCCGCTTAAGTAATCGAAGATCTCCGTCATATCGACTTTGATCTGCTCACGTCCCAGCAAATCTTCAATGGCCACATCCTTCATTGCCTGAACGGTGATTTCTCCATTTACCAGCTGATAAATACCCGGGAGATTTTTTAGTTCACATCCGGTTTCTTTACAGATATTGAGGATCTCACGTTTATCCTCTGCACTGGCACTTGGTATCGCGATATAGATTTTATCTATATGATACTTGTCCACGCTGGTGAGAATGTCATTTCTATCACCTACCACAGGAATGCCGTCAATAAAGCGCCCTTTCTTGTTGGGGTTGTCATCGATGATGCAACGCACCTTACCATTGATTTCCGGCGCATGTTTTATATCCCGCAGAATCGTCTGTCCGGCTTCTCCGGCGCCTATAAGCATGATGTTGTCAATGTTCCAATCAGGATGACCGGCTTTCGCAAACATCAGCAGTGCAAATCGGTAAGAAAAACGTATTCCCAGAATCAGACAAAACTGCAGGATTGCGCCGCCCCCATAATATGAGATCGGCATACGCTCCACAAAAGCAAGCGAATAGAGCACATGAAATACTGTCGTAATGGCCGAAGCAATAATGATTCTGAACAATTCATTATAGCTTGCAAATCTCCATATGGTTCTATACAGTCTCAATACCCAGAAAACAGCAATGCAGAAGATAATATAGACAGGTAAAATCTTCACAAAGCTGTTCAGATAATGTTCTGGAATCCTGCTATATACGAGGTCATATCGCACCAACAGTGCAGCATAATAAGAACCGCTGACTGCTGCGATATCATAAATGATAAGGAACAGGGCGATCACATGCCAGTGTTCCAGTTGGAATTTCTTTTTTGTAGTAGTAGCTGTACTCATATTTCAGATACTGATAAAGTAGTTTCCTTTTTGCAGTCGTATATCGAAAAATAACTCATCAGGGCACCATACAGGACCAGGAATATAATCCTGTAGGTCTCAAACTGTGTCATAACCATCAGAATGAAAATCCACGCGCAGTATGCGCACTGCAGTTTTCGGTCCTTTCCGGTATAAATATCTCTGGCAAGTGTATAAAGGACATACCCAAACAGGAACATCCCGACTATCCCGCGTTCATACAGGATGGTAAGAAATGTGCAGTGACAATGTTCGATTCCAATCTTGTCCAGGTAATCAAACGGAAATCCATGTCCTATGATCGGGGATTCCATTATTCCTCTTCGGGAATTGTCCCAGATCCAGTATCTTCCCGTAAAGTGAGCCTTTTTTCCAAACATACCGGCTAGCACCGTAATGATGCCGTTTTTTTCAGGATCATGTTTCTGCAACACCACGAAAGCGATAATATTTAAGATAACAGCATTCACTATATTTGATATGTATGTCATATCAACAAAGCGATTCAGCGCCACGAATGCAGCCCACATGACCAGGCCGACCGAAGTCGTGACTGCACGCATCTTTATGGAACTGTATATGCACACCAGCCAAAATAGCGGATAGACAGTTTTCCCTCCGCGGATCAGTTTCCGCCTCAGACCATAATATCCGATCAATAGGACTATGACATAATAATCTATAAACCTGTTGTAGTTGCCAAGCAGATAGTAGTCATTCATATCCTCCACATGATCCTTGACATAGGCTGCCGGATATTTCCACACTGTATACAGGTTGATCAGTGCCAGGACAATATACATATAGAACAATATATTGACCGTCATCCGCTTCTTCCAGCGTATGCACATGTGCGTCAGCATAATGATCGATGCCGGCACGATTGCGCTGCCCCATACCGCAACCTTGATATCTCCATGCATTACGATGGAAGAGAAGATCAATGTGCAGGAGTAGAGCATGAACGCCTTAAGGAAACGGTCCTTCAGAAAATCCTTTCCGATAAATACCAAATAGCATGCCCAGATTCCTGCCACTGCCAGTACCCGGAAGTATACATCGTATTTGTCAAATACCTCAACATAATCGATCCTTGTCGGAGGGATCAGGATAAAATAACAGAATGCGATCAGTATGGCAGTGAGGGTCTCGAATGCCCTGTGGTGCCTCTCTGCTGCTTCTGCCAACTCGGCTTTTATTTTCTGTAGTATTCCTTGTATACGTACAAGCATGTTTTTAGTTTCCTGCTTCCATACGGCATACAGGACACTTGTCAGTATTAAGGCGGTTGTCACAGCGATCATGGAGCGTATGATGACGCCTCTCAATCCACTCTGCGGAACAAATCTGTTGCACACAGCTCCGCCGGCTATTATCGTCGCGGCAATCGTTGCACCAACCCAAAAAAACTCACGCACATACTCCCGGATATCCAGCTTCAATATGCCCTTGAAGATCAGCACCGGATAGGTATAGCCGTAGAGCAACAGGGTGCTGATGATGGTGCCCATAAAGATGCCTGCCAGCCCAAAGTACCGCAGCAGGATCAGCGAGGCGACGATATTGATCACGGATTCCAATAGCGGGACCATACGGTCCTCATAAAGGATACCCGCAGCCTCCTTGTATGCCATAAAGACATTCCGCATACACTGCAGCGCGAAATTAAGCGCCAGTACTAATACAGTACGTCTGTCGATCACATATTGCTCCCCAAAGATCCAGGCGATCAGCGGGGTGATCACACAAAAGATTCCTGTTGCGGCACAATTCGTTACAAACACATTGATCAGCTGCAATTCCCGGTAGATCTCGACTGTATTGTCCTGATCTTTTTCTAACAGCATATGCCCAATGCTGGCAGTCGTGGCGGAGATCATCTTGGAACAGATATTCCGAATCGCCGTGATCACCAGGTTATAGTTCGAGTAAATTCCTGTGATGACCAGTCCCAGGAAGCGGGTAATCAGGATGTTGTCGGTTCCCATAACCACAAAAGAACCGATCTTATGAAAGAAAGCACCCTTGACCCTGTATGTCACGGTATCTTGCACATCCTTAGACAATGAGCCGGCATCCCGCTCTTTAAGCCACGGATACCTTTTTTCACTGATATGCCATACGAACACGTTGTCGAGCAGACGAAACGCCAACATTGCAGCCAGGAACCAGCAAAAGCTCCCGGTCTTCCATAGGATCACGATCTGTGTCAGCTTCATCAGGGTCAGATATGCCGCATCCGCAGCCATGATCAGGTAATTCCGCTGGTCAGCGATCAGCAGCGACCGACGGTGAGCAAATATATAGGATGCTGCCGAATCCGCCAGGAACCAGAAATATACAAAGGTCAGTGAATATGGGATACTGTAGGCTTCATAGTCCCGTACTAATAACGGCAGGACGGGGACCAGCAGGATCCCGGCCAAAAGGATCACACCCGCAATATACATATAGCATCTGCGGTAAAAATGCATCATCGCTTTCAGCAGACCAGTATCATCGTCTTTTACCGGTGCGTACAGACTGGAAACGACTGCAGTCCCAAGACCAAGTTCCGCAATCGACAGCATGGTGATCACGGAGTTAAACAGTCCGTTTACACCCTGGTACTCGATACCCAGAAATACAACGACTGCTTTTCGGTTCAGGATGCCAAGCAAGATCGTCAACAGATAGTATCCGATATTCGCACACATATTCAGGATGGAATTTCTCGTTTTCAATCTGCTCTCCGCATCCGATCCGGCTTATCAGCCACTCAGTATCTTATAACTCAAATGATGATTTATCCGGCAAGAGTTCCTGCAGCAGCCCGTTGATAAAAGTCTTTTCCTTTTCAAAATCCAGGTTCTCGGTATCATCACTGAGACATACCATTGGCAGGCTCTGTTCCCGCAAGGTCTTTTCTATCGCTTTGTCTTCTTTTCCAATCACATAGAGGCAGCCCCTCCTGCTCCCATCCGGGATGAAGTTTCCTTCTGCCAGCTGCCAGTATCGCATCAGCCACTGATTGACGTCCATCGGAGTGCGGAGATGGTTCCTGCATGTCTGATCCAGGACTTCTCTTTCTGCTTCCCATACCCTTTTCCAGGTCTCTTTGAGGTAGGCAAAGGGAATGTGATCGTCCTCAATACCTGTAAAATGCGAAAATGGCTGCAGATACAGATTCCTGAGCAGGCCTTTCCCATAGCCGGTATACATCCATTTGGCACGGTTTCTGCTAATGCATTCTCTCTTTTGAAAGTTCTCGTTGATGCAAAGCAGATTATTGGCAACGATATGATCGATCCCGTCCCGGCTCCAGAACTGCAGTACATTTTGCACCGCCTTGTCAACAGGAAGCCCTTTCCGGAAGAAATCCTCCGGCTTCATCTCCCGCAGAAAAAACATATCGTCGTTCGCATAGATAAACTGTTCTGCCAAGCCTTCTATCCTGTGAAAGTTCAGCTCAATGGTATGGGAACTGTATGTCGGCAGGTACTCTGCGGGTATATACTCTGTATGCTTAACGATATGCAGCTTTTTGCAGTCCGCATTAAGCCACTTCGGCAGATGTCCCCAGGTCACAAAATGGACGGTTCGGATCCATGGCAGGAAACGTTCAATTCCCCGGAAGAGATACTGAAGATTATCCCAGTCACGGTATCGGATCAACCGGTCATCCCCTGCAGACGCTTCTTCGCGAAGTACACGTCGTTTTTCTTCCAGCCATGCAGGATCGCTGCCATCCACCCAGGGAATGATCAGGTCTATGTATTTATCTGTCTGATCTGTTTTCATCTGCGGGTTGCTTCATTGCGCAGCTTTCAGAAGCTGCATCAGCTTTCGGTCATACTCTGATGCCGACTTTATGTCATATCCTGCTGCTTCTACCTGTATGGCCCCCCGGTGCTCCTCGCGGCTTTTTATTCCGCCTTGCTCCGCCTGAAGCCGACTCATCCGGTCTTCTATAACTCCGGCCCAATGCTCGGGGCTTTCACTTAGCGGAACAAAGTACACTTTATCACACAGCTTTGTTTCACTGGTGATCTTATCCGAGAAAAAGCACGGGAGATCTGCTGCCTGCGCCTCGATCCCCACGATCGTAAAGCCCTCGTATAGGGATGGCAGGATAAATGCATCTACTGACTGCATGATCCGATCAACATCATTCCTGACTCCGAGAACGAGTACTTTTTCCTGAAGCTTTTTCCTCCGGATATATCTGTGGAAGGTCTCGTTCATATCACCTGTACCGACGCTGATCAGAATCCAGTTGTCATCTTTTCTGTGCAGTGCATCGTACACATCGATAAGAAACAATGGGTTTTTCTGTCTGGTAATTCTTCCTACATGCAGCAGTACTTTTGTATCCTGTGCGATTCCCAGTTCCGCCCTCACTTCATTCCTGACATCCTGATCATAACAGAACTTTGCTGTATCGATCATATTCGGGATCATGAGTGCCTGCTCAAGATTTCGCCCGCTGAACATATACTCTGCCGCGACCCGTGAACATGCTGCGGACCCATTGATGATCCTGTTGAGCCACGGTTTGCATATCCTGTGCAGCCGTACTTTATCTGTATCGGAATTGTGACTGTGTACCACAACTCTTCTGCCCATCAGACTGGGCATCAAGGCAGTGACCGCGCATCCGGCATCCAGTACATTCATGTAGACCGTCCGGTATTCGGGATGATCCCGGAGGATCCTATATATCCCAAGCAAATGTCTAAAGAGATTCCTGCTCTTTGCGGGAACGAAGTGTATCTCCGCGCCTCTTCCCCGCAGTTCGTCTTCGTAAGCGATTTTTGGAAAGTCGCAAAGGAAATCAAACGTGTCCGCGGGCTGTCTTCTGAAAAATCCCATGACATAGGATTCGATTCCGCCGGGATTATGTGTCATACCATAGAGCAGGATCCTTTTCGGATCAGCTCCACGGACAGTCATTACCCTTTTCAGGTCTTCCCCTTCCAAAACTCTGATTTTTGAATGCCCGCGTCCGGACAGCTGTACAGCCAGGAAAAAAAAAAAGGAGAAGACATTGTACAGCCTGCTGCTCAGCC
>JAEEGL016392599.1_pt1 | contig 19419 bp, 12 predicted proteins | sample 9134231 | NCBI WGS metagenome assembly JAEEGL01 (sample SAMN16246548, study PRJNA631951) | gut metagenome | biome: gut microbiome; feature: rumen; material: fiber-attached | host: Bos | place: Iran: Karaj | collected 2018-10
AGGCAACGGAATGCGGCGTTTGTGTAATTGTTCCGATTATTGGGGAGTATACAGAAAAAAGCAGCGTTGCTTCTCTTTTGGGAGCAAAGCGCGAGCGGCTTGAGCGCATTGTAAAAGAGGCTCGCCAGCAAAGCGGCTCTCCTGTAGACACAAAAGTTTTGGAGCCAATGAGTTTGGAAAAAGCTCTGGAACTTTGGCGCGGCAATTTGCCAAACGGCGGCGCGGAAAATTCTGCGGACGGCGAAGGCTCTTGTGTGGCGTTTGTTTTGTCGGAGCGCGGCGACTGCAGCGGAAACTTGCGGAAGGTAATCGAAAACGCGGGCGGCTGCGAAAAAATAAGGCGAGCCGGAATTGCTGTGGGCAGCGAAGGTGGTATTAGCCCTGATGAAGTGAGAACTCTGGAATCAAAAGGACTGTTCAAACCGATTCATTTTGCCGTAAATATATTAAGGTGTGAGACAGCGGCGCTTTATGGAATTGCCGCTGTACAATTAGAAATTAATCAGAGCATCTGAAAAAAAATATTTGAAGTGTAAAAAGGTGGTTTTTTAATATGTCGATTAAGCGTATTTCTTTGATTGGGGTTCCTGTAGATGTTATTCAACCCGAAAATCTTGAGAACGAAATTCTTGAACTTCTTGCCAAACCTGGAACAAAGCAGATTGTTTTTCTTTCGATTTGGAATCTTTTAAAGGCTCGCCATAAAGGCTATTATGCTGAATGTATCAAAAATGCAGATTTGGTAATTCCAATTTCAAAAAGCATTCTTAAAGGCGCAAAATTCTTAAAAAAAGAAATTCCTGTTCGCTATAATCCTTTTGAAGCTGTTATTCAGATTCTTTCTATTCTTGATTCGCATTACAAAACGCTTTATATGCTTGGTTCAAGCAAAAAAACTTTGAACAAAGCTGAAAAAAATATTAAAGACACTTTCAGAAATCTTCGTGTGATTGGACGTTACGGCGGATATTATCCAAAATCAGTTGAAGATGATATTGTTGCTGCGATTTTTAAAGCTCAGCCGTCTTTGGTTTTGATGAGCGACGGAATCAAAGAAAAAAACTGTTGGGCTTATAAACGCCGCAACCGCTTTTCTTCCAGCATTTTCCTTTATTACAAAGATGCCTTTGGAATTTTTTCCGAGCGTGTAAAACGCGTAAAAGAGTCAACTTTTAATAAAGGCCACGAAATTTTTGTGGAAGTGCTTCACAACCCATTCAAAATCTTTTTATTGTTGCCATATCTTTGGTACATAATTGTTTTGATGTGGTACAGATTGTTTGAGAATTAAAAGTGCTCGCTCAGGAAAAAGTTGTTTAATATAAAAAGTTTTATTAGTGTTTTATTAGTTACAAAACGTTGTGATGTTATTGATTTTTTCAAAAAAGCCTGCGGCCCTGAAGTTTATCTCAAGGTCGAGCAGGATTTTTCAAAAATTTCTTCTTCAATTTCGGCTTTTCTGATTTTTGACGCAACTTTGTTCAGCCGAAAAGATTCATCATTTTATTCTTTCTTAGATTTTTTTACTAACAAAAAAATCTGCATTTTGCCGCAAAATCTTCCTTCTTCAATTAGTTTATATGCTGAAAGTAAATTTGATTTGATTATTCCTTTTCCGGTTTCTATTGAAATTCTGCGCCGAACTTTAAATCGCGTGTTTGTTTCCATTCAAAATAAAAATCACGAAAAAAATCAGCTTTGCGAAAAGACAGAATTTGTTCCCGATTCGTTTTCCGGCTTATTTTGCGGCTCATCTGAAAAAATCCTTTTTGTAAGAAAGCAAATTGTTCGCGCAGCAAATTCGTGCGAGCCGGTGCTTCTTCTTGGCGAAACTGGAACGGGAAAATCTTCTGCTGCGGGCGAAATTCACAGAATGTCTGTAAATCGCCACAAAAGTATGATTAAAAAAAGTTTTACAACAATTGTTGATTCGCTTGCGGAAAGCACGTTTTTTGGTTATGCAAAAGGCTCTTTTACGGGCGCGGAAAATGACGGAATTGGCCTTTTGGAATCAGCAGACGGAAATACGCTTTTTCTCGATGAACTTGGGCATGCTTCTCTTGCGGTGCAGGCTTTGCTTTTGCCGGTTTTAGATCACGAAAAAATCAAAAAACTTGGTGACGAAAAAGAGCGCAGCGTAAATGTTCGCTTTATTTTTGCTACAAATGCAAATATTCGGCAGATGATTCGCGAAGGCTCGTTTCTTATGGAATTGTATTTCCGCATTTGCAACAATATTATTGTTATTCCGCCGCTTCGCGAACATAAAGAAGATATTGACGATTTGGTCAAAAATTATTTTCGCGGAACTGATTTTAAGATTACTGAAGAAGCGCTTGAATTCCTAAAAAGTTATAATTGGCCGGGAAATATTCGCGAGCTTAATTTGTGCCTGGATTCTGCTATGCAAAACTCTGCGAATAAAATAATTACCCCGAATGATATAAATTTTGGCTATTTTAGCTTTCCTCAATAATTTGCAAAATAAAGCGGCCAAATTCTTCGGCTTTTCCACGACCAATTCCGTAAACATTCAAAAGGTCGCCGCGATTTTTTGGCTTTTTTGCGGCTAAATCCAAAAGTGTTTTGTCGCCAAAAATCATATAAGGCGCAATGTTTAAATCGTCGGCTTTGCGTTTTCGCCATGCTCTTAAATTTGTTAAAATATTATCAGCTTTTGAATCATTTGAAGCAGGTTTTTCTGGAATGATTTTTGAAGCGGCTCGCGAAACTGCCGTTCCATTTTTAGGAAGTCGAACGTGTTCGCTAATTCGCATTGGAAGTTTTAATTCTTCGCGCGAAGCTAAAAAGCGCTTTCCAAGCGGCGTGATTTCAAGCACGTTGTATTCGCCGGTTTTCATAATCAGTCCATTTTCTGTAAGAAGTTCGGTTAATTCAAGCCAGTCTTGCTTTTGATATTCGCGGCCAATTCCCCAAGTAGAAATTTCAGTATGTCCATTATCAACAATTCTTTGTGCTTTTGAGCCCAAAAGAACATCAGTTACATAACCGGCTCCAAAACGCTGGTTTGTTCTGATAATGCAGCACAAGAGTTTTTGCGCCGGAATTGTAACATCTTGGAGAGGAATTTCGCCGGCGTTACAAATATCACAACAGCAGGTAGAAGTTTTATCTGGGGTGAATTTTTCGCCAAAATAAGCGAGCAAAGCTTTTCGGCGGCAAGTTCTGCTTGTTGCGTAATTAATCATTCCTTGCAAAAGAATTTCGTCTTTTTCTGGAGAAGAAGATTCTTCAAAGAACCAGCGGATTTTATGAATATCAGCTGGGCTATAAAGCAAAAGTGCGTTAGACGGAAGCCCGTCGCGGCCAGCGCGGCCAATTTCCTGATAGTATTCTTCTATTGATTTTGGTAAATCATAATTGATTACATAGCGAACATTTGGCTTGTTAATTCCCATTCCAAACGCAATTGTTGCTGCAATAATTTGAATTTCATCTTTGATAAAAAGCTCTTGATTTTTGGCTCGAACTTCATCAGAAAGTCCTGCATGATATGGAAGAATCGAATAGCCTTTTTGACCTAGCGTTTGAGCAAGTTCATCAACCTGTTTACGCGAATTGCAGTAAATAATTCCGCTTTCGTCTTTGTGTTTTTGGATAAAATTGATTACAAGTTCAAGCGGGCGGCGTTTTGGCAAAACTTCAAGAAAAATGTTTTCGCGATTAAAACTTGAAATAAATACAGCCGGCTTTTTCATTCCGAGATTTTCACAAATGTCGTGGCGAACGTGTTCTGTTGCAGTTGCTGTGAGCGCAAGCATAACAGTTTTTGGCAAAAGATGTCTTATAGTTTTGATTTCAAGATAATCCGGGCGGAAATCGTGTCCCCATTGTGAAACGCAATGAGCTTCATCAATCGTAATGCAGCTGATTTTCAGTTCCGGATTGCAAAGCAATTCTCGGATTTTAGAGGTTGCAAGTCCTTCTGGCGAAACGTAAAGAATTTTTACTTCGCCAGATTTGATTTCATTTACAGCTGCGCAATATTCGTCCCAAGTTAAAGTGCTGTTCAAAAAAACTGAATGAATGCCAGCAGTTTTTAGCGAAGAAACTTGATCCTGCATTAAAGAAATCAAAGGGGAAACAACAACAGTTAGCCCTTCGAGAATTAAAGCCGGCAGTTGATAGCACAAAGATTTTCCGCCGCCGGTTGGCATAACGGCAAGTGTGTCGCGGCCGCAAAGTACATTTGAAATTATATCTTTTTGCAGCGGTCTAAATGTATCATAACCAAATACGGTTTTTAGCACGAGTTCAGGCTCGGCATTTCCAAAAGCAGTTGCAATAATTTTCACATAATTATTATAGCATATTTGCATACACTTGATTAATCCTTATATTTCTGATATATTCTACAAGCACGCCGGAGTGGTGGAATGGTAGACACGACAGACTCAAAATCTGTTGCGAGCAATCGTGTAAGAGTTCAAGTCTCTTCTCCGGTAAACTTTTAGAATCCCGAGTTCTTCGGGATTTTTTTGTTTAACTTGATAATGCGCTCGGGCGCAGCCCTCGCTTTGAGCCTTTTTTTCGATAATCCTAAAACGACCCTTTCGGCTCGTTTTTTAACGGATTTTCGATTTTAGGCTAGTTCAAGTCTCTTCTCCGGTATTACTTATAAGGTTCTCTGAGTTCAGGGAACCTTTTTTCGTTTAACCTGATAATGCGCTCGGGCGCAGTCCTCGCTTACAGTTCGGGGACTAGGGAGTTGCAGAGTTTGTGGTATTCTACGGCTTCGCTTAGGTGTTCGGTTTCGATGTTTTCTTTGCCAGCTATGTCTGCGATTGTGCGGGCAACTTTAATGCACGAAGAAATTGCGCGCGGCGAAAAGCCGTAACGAAGTGTTGCGTTGTCTAAAATCTTTCGGGTTTTGCTGTCGAGCGGGCAAAAATCTAAGATTTCTTGTGGCGAAAGATTTGCGTTTTTGATTCCTTGCCGTTTTCGCTGAGTTTTTATTGCACGCGCAACGCCCGTTCGGATTTCTTGAGTTGTAATTAGTTGCGTGCGTTCTTCTGTTGCTCCGGTTTTATCGTAATTGCTTTCTACAAAAACTCGAATATCTATGCGGTCGAGCAGAGGGGCGGAAAATTTTTTCCAATACTGCTCGATTGATTTTAGGCTGCAAAGACAGATTTTTGATTGTGAGCCGAAGTTTCCGCAGGGGCACGGATTTGCTGCAAGAAGAAGCTGGAAGCGGGCTGGGTAAGTTGTTGTGCGTCCGGCGCGGCTAAGTGAAATGTTGCCGGATTCTAGCGGAACTCGGAGCATTTGTAAAACGGACGAACGGAACTCGGCTGCTTCGTCCAGAAATAAAACGCCGTTATGAGCGAGCGAAATTTCGCCGGGACGGCAGTTTGGGCCGCCGCCGCACATTCCTTCGATGGACGCAGTTTGATGCGGAATTCTAAAAGGTGGTATGCGAACTAAGGGCTCGGTGGGTTTTATTAGACCCGCAAGCGACCAAATGCGCGTTACGGATTGCGCTTCGTCTTTTGTGAGAACGGGATTTATTGCGGGAAATTTTTGAATTGCCATTGTCTTGCCGCAGCCGGGAGCTCCAAGTGCGAGCAGATTGTGTCCGCCGGCGGCGGCGATTTGAAGCGCGCGGATAAGTTTTTGTTGGCCTTTGATTTCGGCGAACTCATAACCTGGAATAATTTCTGGAAAAAATACGCCGTCTGTTTCTGTACAACCGCAAGGCACTTCTTGAAAATCTGATTTCATATTTCTTGCTTCAAAAAATGAAGAATCTCTTAAGGCTCTAAAGGCATTTTCTAAATTATCTGCGCCATAAACCTGAACTCCTGGAATCTCCCGCGCCTCATCAGCATTTTGCAAAGGAACAACGCATCTCATAATTCCGCACGCCGCCGCTGTAGAAACCGCCGCGTGAACGCCTTTAACGGCGCGGACATTCCCGGACAACTCCAGCTCGCCCATAACAAGAATCGGCTCACAAATAAAATCCCCGTTTTCATCAGCTGCTGCTTTTGCCGCAAGCACGGCGAGCGCAACCGGCAAATCAAAACCAGCGCCTTCTTTTTTAAGATCCGCCGGCGAAAGACTTATAAGAACTCTCTCCGGCGGATACTCGAACCCAGAATTACGAATCGCCGCCTGCATTCTTTCCCGCGACTCTTTTACCGCTCCGTCGGCCAGGCCTACAATATCCGTCGCCGGAATTCCTCTTCTTAAATCAACTTCGACAGTTACAAGCGCACCTTCGTAACCAAAGGGCGAAAACGAAAAAATCTGCATTTTTCCCCCAAAGTGGGCGGCTGTGAGCCACAAAATAAAAGTAATTCCTGCGATTTTTTCGCAAAACTTTTCTTATTTTGAACTCAAAAACGCCCGCTTTTTGTTTTTTAATTTTTCTGATTGTCTAAGTTATATATTGCCCTTATATTCGTTTTTAGGAAAAAATTTTGCTTAAAAAAAACATAAAAATCATAAATAAATCAAAAAAAGCACTTTTTTTTGAAAAAAAAGGGGCTTGCTACTTGAATATGGAAAAAAAATTTGTATAATTTTGCAGATTTTTTTACTATTTTTGCAAAATTATGTTATATTATATGTAGCGATTTTATTTATAATGGAGTATTATCGCTTATATATTTTTTTAAGCAAAAAAGTTTTTTTGTAGGAGTTCTTGTGAATAAGCATGATTTTCCAAAAATCCATTTTTACGATCAGGATTTTGTAGACATTTATAATAAAACATGGTCTTGGGTTTCATCTTTATGGTTAAACCCGGAAACCGGCGAACAAGATTCAGAAGGCTTATTTATTTATCCGGACAAAGACAAGTTTATTATTAATCAGTTTGAATCTATTTTTTCTTCTTTTTTCCTCGTTTATTCAAACCGAAATTTTGATGCTTGTAAGAACATTGATTATTTCTATGACCGTCAGGAAGATTCTGGTGCTATTCGCTGGAAGTATGATGTTAAGACTAATGAACCTGTTTTAGACAAAGATAATAAAGAAGGCGTTGGACTTCCGCTTTTTGCTTTTGCTGAATATAATCTTTTCCATAAATCAGCTAATAAAAAACGAATCAAAGATGTTATGCCGGCTCTTCAAAAATATATGACCTGGCTTGATGAAAATTTCAAAAAGGAAAATGGTCTTTATTCTGTTCCGGTTGCTGCGTCTTCTATGACTAATTCTCCGCGCGAAAATGCTTATTATCCTGTTGATTTTAATGCTTGTATGGCAATCAACGCTTCTTATATGTCGGCACTTGGTGATATTTTGAACGACAAAGATATTAGTTTCCAGTACCGCAAAATGTATTTTTCTATTAAAACAAAAATCAATTCTTTGATGTGGGATAATGATACTGGTTTTTACTACGATCTTGATAAAGATGAAAAACGTCTTTCTGTAAAAACTATTGCTTCTTATTGGACTATGCTTGCAGAAATTCCAAATGCTGATAAAGCTGATTTGCTTGTTGAGCATTTGAATAATCCAAAAACTTTTGGTACGGATCATCCGTTCCCAACTCTTAGTGCTGATGATCCAAACTTTAGCGAAGAAGGAAACGGCTATTGTGGTTCTGTAATGCCGGCCTTCAACTTTATGGTAATCAAAGGTCTTGAAAAATATGCTCAGTACGAATTTGCCCGCGAGTGTGCAATTCGCCACCTTTATTATGTTCTCGAAGGTCTTATGCCAAATGAAAACAAAGAACCGGGCGACCTTTTTGAAGCATATCTTCCAAATAAAGAAGGTAAAGCAAAAATGAACAAAAAAGATTATGCTCGTTCGCGCTACCTTCTTACAGCTGGCCTTTCTACTATTGCTCTTATGATTGAAAATGTAATCGGACTTTCTATAAGCCTTCCTCGCAAGACTGTAGATTGGATTATTCCGAACCTTGAAATAATGGGAATAGAAAACCTTTCGCTTAAGCGCAACCTCATCACAATCCTGTCGAACAAGAGTTCGCGCGGCTGGGAAATCCAGATGGAAAGCGAAAAGCTCTATTATTTTACAATCAACATTCTTGATCAAAAGAAAAAGACTTTACCGATTCCAAGCGGTAAATGTTCAATGCTTATAGATAAGCTCTAATGTGGCTTAAATAGGAGACTGCTATGGCAACCCCGGAATCAGTAATTGAAATAGGTTCGACAGGGGTTCGTCTCCTTGTAGCCGAATTTTCAAGCGACGGCAAACAAAACGTTCTCGACCGTTCTGAAAAGCCGCTTCCACTTGGAAAAGATGTGTTTACGAGCGGCGTAATCAGCCAGGACACTCAAAATCAACTGATTCAAATTCTCATTCGGTACCGCGAGCAGCTTGCAGGCTGGGGACTTAGTCCGTCGCAATGTACTTGTTTTGCTTTAAGCGCCTTTCGCGATGCTAAAAACTGCGATCCGATTATGGACAGAATTTTAGTTCAAGCGGGATTTCATGTGCGGATTATCGACGGAATCGAAGAAAATAAACTTATGTATCTTGCAGTTTCTGATTGTATCAAAAATGAAACGCCTGATTTTAAGAATAAAGACACGGTAATTCTTGTGGTTGGCGGAAGCACTTCTGAAATTATGATGATGTCTGATGGAAAAATGGCCGGCGTTCACAGTTTAAGGCTTGGAACGGTTAGAATTGACCAGCAGATGAGAAGTCAGGCAAGTTCGTACAACGATATTCAGCGTTATGTTCAGGAATCAATTTACAACACAAAAGGTTCGCTCGAAAGTGAACTTAATTTGAGCGATGTTCGCCAGTTTATTGCCGTTGGCCAGGATATTACGCTTGCGGCTTTGCATGTTGGCCGGCCAATTTCAACGTTCCTTTGGGAAATTGATAAAAAGGATTTTTCTGATTTTGTAAAAGAGATTCAAGATTATAGCATAGACGAATGTGTTGCGCGTTTTAAAATTTCTTATAGCGAAGCCGAAACGCTTCAGGTTAGCCTTCTTATTTACAATCTTTTTTTACATCTCACAAAGGCAGAAAAACTTTTGGCGCCTGAAACAAATATTAGAAACGGACTTTTGTTAAGTCAGCATTCAAACGAAAATGAAGAGCTTCAAAAAGAATTTAATATGCAGATTACCGCTTCGGCGCGAAATTTGCTTAGAAAATATCATGGTGATGAAAGTCATGCCGAATGCGTGCGAATGATTGCGATTCGCATTTACGATACGCTGAAAAACGAACTTGGTTTTAGCGAACATATTCGCACGCTTTTGGAAACAGCGGCGATTTTGCACGATATTGGCGCTTTTATTCGTTATGATAATCACAATATTCACAGTTCTTATATAATTCGCAATTCTGAGATTTTTGGACTTTCGCGAAAAGACAATACGATTGTTGCTGAAATCGCAAAGTATCACAAAGGTAATTCAGTTCCGCAAGACGAAGACAGCTTTCTTATGCTTCCGCGCTCAGATCGTATGACAATTTTAAAACTTACTGCAATTTTGCGAATTGCAGATGCTCTTGATCGTGGGCATATTCAAAAGTTCAACGATTTTTCAATTAAGATTCAGCAAAATTCACTTGTGATTCATACAAAAACATCAAAAAATACAGTTTTGGAAAAAATTGCGCTTAGCGAAAAATCTGGTATGTTTGAATCAGTTTTTGGTTATAAAGTGATTTTGTTGTAGCTGCTGCCAAAGGAGAGAAGTTTATGAAAGACCGTTTTTTTAATCGCGAATTAAGCTGGCTTGAATTTAATGCCCGCGTTTTATTTCAGGGATTGAATAAAGAGCTTCCGCTTTTGGAAAGGCTTCAGTTTCTTTCTATTGTTACTTCAAATTTTGATGAATTTTTTCAGGTTCGTGTTGCTTCGGTAAAACGGCTGCTTATGGAAAATTCAAATCAAATGGACGCTTCGGGACTTTCGCCGCAAATGATTTTAACTTCCATTTCTGCGCGTGCTCATCAGATTGTTCGTTCGCAGCAGGAATGTCTTATGACAGATATTTTGCCTTCGCTTGCCGAAAAAGGTTTTGTTTATATTACGCCAATTCAGTATACGCCGGCGCAAATTGAATATCTTAGCGGTGTTTTTAATTCACAGATTTTTCCGCTTTTGACGCCGCTTAGAACAGATATGGAAGCGTTTCCGCATATCAAAAATCTTACAACTTATGCAGCTTTTCTTTTAAAACCGATTGCTGGAATCAAAGTTGGCCCAAAAGAATTTAAAGGCAGCGATAAAATGCCGCGAATTGCCTTTGTTGAAATTCCAGAAGGAATTCCAAATATTTACTGGCTTTCGGGCTCGGGCTCGGCAAGTGCTTCGCGAGGAAGACAGTTTGCGCTTTTGCAAGATGTTGTAACCGCTTTTGGAACAAAACTTTTTCCAGGTTTTGAAGTTGAAGAAACGCTTTTGTTTAAAGTTACCCGCGACGCTGATTTTGCAGTTGATGAAGATGCCGGAAAAAATTTTATAAGCGCAATGGAAGATGTTTTGATTCAGAGAAAATCTTCGTTTCCAGTTCAAATGACTTGTAATTCTTCCAGTCAAAAAATTCAAAGCTTTTTAATGGAAAAACTTGAACTTTCGCAAGATGATGTTTATTGCGTAAATCAGATTATAAATCCTGCTGATTTAATGGAACTTCGCGATGCCGACGAAAGCGGTGCGCTTTGTTTTGAAAAGTGGGAACATTTTTATCCGGTTGATTTACCAGAAGAAGAGCCTTATTGGGACACTTTAAAATTGCACGATAAAATTTTGCATGTTCCTTACGAAAGCTACGATCCGGTTGTAAAATTTCTTTCGGACGCGGCTGATGACGATGATGTGCTTGCTATAAAAATGACCTTGTATCGTACTGGCCGCGATTCGCCAATTATTGACGCTTTGGAGCGAGCGGCGCAGCGCGGCAAGCAAGTTGTGGTTCTCGTTGAATTAAAAGCGCGTTTTGATGAAGAGCGCAATATTGCGTGGGCGAACGAGCTTGAGCAGGCAGGCGTAACTGTAATTTACGGACTTGTGAATCTCAAAGTTCATGCAAAAATCTTAATGGTAATTCGCCGCGAAAGTGACACGATTCGCCGCTATGTTCATCTTGCAACCGGAAATTATAATACGAAAACGGCAAAAATATATTCTGATATTTCGCTTTTTACGGCAAATCCGCAAATTGCAAATGATGCAACGCTTTTCTTTAATCTTGTAACTGGCTATTCAACTTTGCAAAATATGTCGTGCCTTTCTATGGCGCCGGTAACAATAAAATCTCGTTTAATCGCTATGATTAACCGTGAAATTGAACGAAGCCGGCCTGAAAATCCCGGCCTTATTATTGCAAAAATGAACGCCCTTACGCACGAAGAAGTAATTTCTGCTTTGTACAAAGCAAGCCAGGCCGGCGTAAAAGTTCTTCTTAATATTCGCGGAATTTGTATGCTTGTTCCTGGTGTAAAAGGGCTTAGCGAAAACATCAAAGTTATATCTATTGTAGACCGCTATCTTGAGCATTCGCGCATTTTCTACTTTCAAAACGGCGGAACGCCAGAACTTTATTGTTCAAGTGCCGATTGGATGAATCGCAACCTAGACCGCCGCATTGAGCTTATGTTTCCAATTTTAGACCAAAATGCTTTTGCCGACGTTAAATCAATTCTTGATTCTTATTTTGCCGATAATACAAAAGCAATGGAACTTTTGCAAAATGGAAGCTGGGAACCTGTTTCGCGCGATAAAAAAGACGAAGCATTTCAAGCGCAGGCTGAACTTTACAAAAAATACAAAATTCTCCAGGAAAAAAAGCCGGTTGTTTCTGAAAAACGCTTTGCAGTTCGCAGAAAATAAAGAATTATGTTATAATTAAGTATCGGAGTATGAAGAGAAGAATAGCTGTATTTGCAAACGGATGGAATAATTTAGCCATCGAACAGGCGCTAAAAGGAATCAGGTCTGTTACGGATAAATTAAACATCGATATTTTTATGTTTCTCAGTTTCGCCGCTTATAATCAGCCGGAAAGTGCTTTGCGTGGCGAAGATGCTATTTTTGATTTACCCGATTACACAGATTTTGATGGCGCGATTATTTTTTCAAATATGCTGAATTCCGATGAGCCGCCGCGAAAAATCGCCAAAAAACTTGTGGAAAATAATGTTTGTGGTGTAAGCGTTGGGCTTCCAATGGAAGGGCTTAGCCTTGTAGGAATTGATAACTATAAAGGTATGTATGAGCTTATAAATCATCTTGTAAAAGAACATCATATAAAAAATCCTGCGTTTTTTGCCGGCACTCGAGTTCACCCAGATTCAAATGAACGAATTCAAGCAACTAAAGAAGCGCTCGAAAAAAACGGGCTTAACTTAGATCCTGAAAATATTGTTTACACAGACTGGGAATATATAAAAAGTCTTGAACTGGCAATTGAGTTTGCAAAACGGCCAAATCCGCCTGATTCTTTTATTTGCGCAAATGATTATATTGCAATTGCAGTTTGTGTTGGCTTGAAAAAACTTGGTTATTCTGTTCCAAAAGATTTTATTGTTACTGGTTTTGATAAAATTTCTTTTGCAGAAACTTTTTATCCTTCTATTACAACTGTTTATCAGGATTATGAAAAACTTGGCTATATTGCAGCGTGGCAACTCCTCGAAAAAATTAATGGAACTGAAAAATCTGAAAAAGTAGTTGTTTCTTCAAAATTTGTGCAAAACGAAAGTTGTGGTTGTAAAAAAGAAAACGAAGCAGAAAATGTTCGCCATGAATTTTGTATCACTTCATTTACAAAAGAAATGGACTGGCTTGTTTTTCAAGGTCAGGAAGTTGAAATGACAGGTACAATTTTTAATGCTTCTACTTATAAACAACTGTCCGAAAATATACTTAAATTTTATTCAAACAATAAGCCGCTGAATCAAAATGATTTTTATTTTGTTTTGGATTCAAAAGCCAGAAGAAATTTGATAAGTTCTTCGTTTCAGGTTCAAAAAAAATATTCTGAAACAATGAACTGCCTTGTTTCTGTAAAAGACGGCAAAGCAAAATATGAAGGTGAATTTAAGCGTGTGAAACTGATTCCGGGTTATAAAAAAAAGAAAACGCCTTGTGTTTATGTTTTTACGCCATTGCATTTTGAAGATCTTATGTTTGGCTATGTTGTTTTAAAAGATGCAATGCAGCAAATAAAAGATACAACTTTAAATCATTATATGTCGCAGATGAATTATAACATTGAGCAGTTTAGAAAAAACAGCCGGCTTGAAGAAATGAATAAAGTTCTGCGAAATATTTCTAATACGGATCAGCTTACCGGTTTGAATAATCGTTTGGGAATGGAAAGCAATGGCGTTCCTCTTATGGAAAAGGCTCACAAAGCAAAAAAAAGTTGCGCGGTAGTTTTTACTGATATAAATCAGATGAAGTATATTAATGACAATTTTGGACATCTTCAGGGCGACCTTGCAATTCGCACGGTTGCTTCGGCTCTTCTTTCGGAAATGCCAGACAAGTGGATTGGCATTCGCTATGGCGGCGATGAATTTATTGCGCTTGGAGTTTGTAACGATAAAGAACTTGTAGAAGAATATATCGAGCGCATACAAATAAATCTTGAAAAACAGGTTAGCTCAATGCGGCTTTCTTATCCGCTTAGCACAAGTTGCGGTTATGTTTTAACGGATCCGGCTTTAGATTTTAGCCTAAATGATTATATTAGCCAGGCTGATGATTATATGTACGAGCAAAAACAAAAAGCAAAAAAAAATGCAGCCAAAATATTCTTTAAAAAAGAGAAATAAACTTTGTTGATTTACGGTTGTTGCGCGTTTTTTTTGATTTTGTGATTTACAGTTTTACAGCGCCTTGTCTTAGAATTTTGATGTTTCCGTTTTCAATTGAAACCAAAGTAGAAGGAAGCGCGTTTTTTTTGTCACCGTCGAGAACAATTAAATCTGCTTCTTTTGAAAATTCTGATTGAATGGCTTGTGTTGTTTCTAAAACTGGCTGGCCGCTGCGGTTTACACTTGTGCTGAAAATTGGCGCGTCGCATTTTGCAATTACCTGGCGAAGCCATTCATCTCCGGGACAACGGAAAGCGATTGTAGGAAGCGCGGCATTTGGAGCAAGCGGCGATTCGTGTTTTGTGTGGACAATTATCGTGAGGGCGCCCGGCCACTTTTTTAGCAGATTTTGCGGGATTTCGTCCTCTGTATAAAGTTTCAGGTCTTCTGGCCGGGCAATCAGCTGAATTAAAGGTTTTGTTTCTGCGCGGCCTTTTATTGCGCGAATTTTTGAATCTGTTTCAAATTGAGTTTTAGCAGATTTTAAATCTACAATTCCGCTAAAACCGTAAACTGTGTCGGTTGGAATTATTGCAATTTTTCCGTTGTAAAGAAACTCTGCGGTTTTTTCAATTGAATTTTTATCAGATTTATTTAAAATCATTTTTGTGTCCTTTTTTTATGCTGTTGTGCGGCCTTTTTCATAAGGATTTTCGCGAACTTCTTCTTTTGAAGTTTTTGTCCATTTTTTGCCGTCGTATTGGTAAATTGTTTCTTCGCAGTTACCTTTGAGGCCGTTTCCCCAATAATTTTCAATTCCGTGTTCATCTAAGTAGCACATCATTCCAGCAAGAAGTGCACCGTGCGCAACAATCATAATGCGCGAATCTGGTTTTGATTTTTGAAGCGGCTCAATCACGGTTTGAACAAATTTTTTTGTGCGTTCGCAAACCGAATCAAGTGTTTCGCCATTTTTTGGTGGAACATATTTTGCCGGCTCTGTAAAAAAATATTTTCGCGGTTCTTCGGTGTTTATCCATTCGCTATAAGGAATTCCTTCAAGCTCGCCAAAACTGATTTCTGTAAGCAGTTCGTTTTTGATAATTGGGTAAGTTTTGTGTCCGCGAATAAGGCAAGCGGTTTCGTAAGCGCGAATCAGCGGAGAAGAATAAATGCTGTCAAAATCAATTTGATTTTTGTCTAAACGGCAGCCAAGTTCTGCGGCAAGAATTCGGCCATTTTCGTTTAATTCAATATCGCACGCGCCTTGAAATTTTTTTTCGGCATTCCAATCTGTTGTTCCGTGTCTTACTAAGTAAAGTTCCATTTGTAATTCCTTATTCACTTTGATTTGTTCAATTAAAAATATAAATAAAATCTAAAATCGCAGCCGCCGCAAATGCGTAATTCTGCTTACAAGCAAATTCTGAATTTCTTTTGTGGGCTCAACTTCAAAGCGCATAACGGCTTCGCCAGGCTGCCTTGAAAGGCCAAGCGGGTGACCAACAATTGTAAAAAAGCCGGTTCCGTCTGCGCAAGGCATTTGAATTTCCATTAAATCTTCATCTTTTATGGCAGCTTCTGTCAGATGAACTTTTCCTGCAAAATCCATTCCGTCGGCTTCTAAAATTTCGTTTCTAATTGCGGCGTTTTTTAACTGATTTTCTGAAAGAATCAGTCGGCTTGAAATTCTGTGTGCAAGGCTTTCTTTTTGCTGCGCTTCCATTTGCTGAGAATCAAGAATGGCCTGCAAATTTTTAAGCAGCTCGCCAGCTTGCGAAACCGAAGTTTTTTTTGCACTTTCAGAAAAATCTGAAGCGCCGTTTAATCTTCCAATTCCAATTTTATGGCCGCTTCGTAAAAGCGGAAAACTTGTAAATTCTGATTTTGAATCTGAAGTTTTTACGCTGCCCATAAATTCGAGCGAGCTTTCAGAAATAAAATCAGAAATTGAAGAACCTGCTGGAATATTCAAAAGATAAATTCCTTCTGCAAGTTTTTCTTTTATGTATTTTTTGATTTTAGGATTATTTTCGGCAAGCGAAATATTATTTTCTCGAACTTTTAAAATATAGCCGTGGTAAAGCATTGCAGAAGAATACGAATTGTACCAGTCTGAAATATTGATTTTCAGATTTTGCGGAATCTGATAATTTGTATAATTTGAAATGCATTCAAAAATTGAATCTGGATTCCAGCCGGCGTCAAAACCGCTTGAAACTGATTGTCTTGTAATTTCGTATTCTGTTACAACGCCGCATTTTTTAATCATCATAAAATCTGTGAGCGGCAAAAGTTGACAAAGCGAAAGTCCTGGCAAAAGTGTAACGGTAAAGGTTGAATCAATATTGAGCACTTTTGGAACCATTGTGCTTTCTGGGCTAACATTTGTTGAATGCGAAAAATCTGCGCCTTTATAAAGTTCTTGATTTTGTGTGGTTTTTCCGATTTTTTGTAAAAGTCCAAACTCAATTGCGCAGTCAATCATACGGTCTAAAAGTTCGGCGTTTTGTTCTGGCTCTGCGGAATTTTCCTGGCGTGCTGCTTCAAGAATCTGACTAAAGCGGCTTTTTTTTGCAACGGCACTTCCGTCTTCTGTGTAAGTTCCTGCAAGAAAGGCGAGCCGCAAAATTGCTGCGCGCGAAAATCCATTTTCCGGAATTGAAGTAATGCAATCTAATAAAAGTTGTGCTTCTTTTTTAAGTCCGTCGCGGCTAAAGCGAGAAACGGCTGCGGCGCATAAAAGCGCGTATTGTTGCGGTTCGTTTAATGCGGCAAAGGCTTTTGCTCGCTGAGTATCAAGCTGAAAGCCTTTTTCATTTTCTGTTACTAGCGAAAGGTTTACAAAAGCTGTCATTAAATGCTGAACAAATTTTTCTTTTCCCGGAAAGATTTCTGCAAGGCGCGTTTTATCATTTTTTTTGATTGCTCCGTCTGATTTGCACGAAATGCCGCGAATTTTTATGTAAGAAATAAAAGCTGCAATAAGATTTGGCGAAATTGTAAAAACATCTTCTATCGAAAGAATTTCTGCCTTAAAATCTGGGAAAATCAGTTTTGAATCAAGATAGGGCAAAAGATTTTCTTTTATAAGCGGATTTATTGCAAGAAATTCTTTGCCCGAAATTTCATCTTTGTCTTTATAAATCAAAAGGCGTTCGGTTAAATTGATTATTTCAGCGTAAAGTTCTGTCATTGAAAAAGTTCCGCTAAAAAACTGAACGAGCGTTTCTTGAGAAGCTTTTGGAATCAAAGAAAGAGCGGTTAAAATTTCAACATCAAAAGAATCCAGCAAAGTTATAATATTTGTAAGATTTTCTGGTTTGCGGATAAAACTTGCGAGTTGTTCGGTTAAGCGCTGTTTATTGTACGGCGTTTTGATTTTGCCAAGATAGAGCCGCATTGTGTTGAAAAACTGCTTGTCTGGCAAAGAAGAAATTGCTTCCTGCCAGCGTGAAATTCCGTTATCAATCATCGAGATTTAACTCCCCGTCGTAGCGAATAATTTTGTAAGCATAACCTTGCTCGGCAAGGAATTTCTGGCGGTTTGAGCCAAATTCTTCTTCTACGGTGTTGCGTGTAATCAAAGTAAAAAAGCGCGATTTTCTTTCTTTTGGGCGCAAAATTCGGCCAAGTCGCTGTGCTTCTTCCTGGCGGCTGCCAAAAGTTCCGCTTACTTGAATTGCAAGCGAAGCGTCTGGAAGGTCAATTGCAAAATTTGCAACTTTTGAAACTACAAGCACGCGGATTTTTCCTTCGCGAAAATCTGTGTAGATTTTATCGCGCTCGGCGTTTGGCGTTTTTCCGGTGATAATCGGGCAGCCTAGTTCTTTTGTGATTTCATCAAGCTGATTCAAATATTGGCCGATTACAAGAATTTTATCTTCTGGGTAGCGGTCTATAATTTGTTTTACTACAGCAAGTTTATCTGGATTCATACTTGCAATTTTGTGTTTTTCTCTAACTCCAGCTACGGCGTAATCAATTTCCTGCGCTGTTGGAAGGTCGATTCTAACTTCAACACATTCTGCCGTTGCAATCCAGCGGTCGCGTTCCAGCTCTTTCCAAGGAACATCGTAGCGTTTTGGGCCAACAAGACTAAAAACGTAACCTTCACAACCGTCTTCGCGAACAAGGGTTGCGGTGAGTCCAACGCGGCGCACGGCCTGAAGTTCTGCAACAACGCGGAAAACCGGCGCTGGAAGCATATGAACTTCATCGTAAATTATTAAGCCCCAAGGTCGCTCGTGGAAAATCGAAAAATGCGGATACGGGCCTTCTTTGTCCGGCCGCCAGGTGAGCACTTGATATGTTGCTACGGTTACCTGTTTTATGGTTTTTGATTCGCCTGAATATTCGGCAATCTGGTCTGCTGTGAGATTTGTTTTATCGAGCAGCTCGTCAATCCATTGGTGAACGGCAGAAATATTTGTTGTAATAATCAATGTGGAAGTTTTGAGCATATCCATAATTGTCATTCCAACAACGGTTTTTCCAGCTCCACAAGGAAGTACAATTGTTCCAAAGCCAGTCCCTGGTCCTTTGTCGCCAACAAGAGCTCGGGCCGCGCCTTTTTGATATTCTCTGATTTCAAGTTTGCGGCCACTCGAAGTTGTTTCACGGAGCGAAACTTCAAGCGGTTCGCCGTCGGCTAAGGCAACTTCATCTTTAACTGGCCAGCCTGCTTGCAGCAAAAGCTGCTTGATTGTTCCGCGATCTGTAAGTCTGAGTAAAAAAGAATGTTCGGGCGCGCCGCTATCTTCTAAAGTAGAAGTGAGCATTTTTTTTACTGAATGATTTGCTGCAATTTCTTTAAAAATTGGAAGCGAATCGGCAACAAGATATAAAAAGTGCTCGGTGATTTTTTCGGCACTTCCTTCTTTTACAGGAACTTCAATATCTGGCCCAGAAATCAATTTAATTTTGCCAAAACGGCTGGCGGTTTCTTTTATCCAGGCAGTTACCGATTGAGGCACATCGTAGCGTGCAAACTTTTGCAAAACAGCGTCTGCATCTTCAGCAGAAAAACCTGCGCTGGCAGCGTTCCAAAGCGAAAGCGGAGTGAGTCTGTATGTGTGAAGATGTTCAGGTGATTTTTCGAGTTCAGCAAACGGAATGAGCGCGTTTCGGCATTCTTCGGCCAACGGCGCATGTACATCAAGCGGAAGCGAACGGTCGCCCTGAACAATCAATGGGTTTTCATAATTCATCGCAACAGAGAATTATATCAAAAAAAAAAGACTTGTAGAATATGAATTATTCAGATTGATGATTTAGTTTGCTGCAGTTTGAGTGAAGCTGTTAGTATGAATTAGTTAGAGGAATCAGCTGGACGAGATATTTTGTTTGAATCAGTTTTTTTTGGGGAAGATGACAGTTTTTAGAATTGGTTGATTATAGCAGATTCAAAATTATCGTGCTATAATCGATATATGGCAAAAAAGAAATCAACCAAGAGTAGTACCGCCGTTATCGGATTTGAACAGCAGATTTGGAATGCAGCCTGCGAACTTTGGGGACACATTCCCGCTGCAGATTACCGCAAAATCTTTACAGGACTAATCTTCTTAAAATACATCTCAACCGCATTCGAAAAGAAATACGCAGAACTAGTTGCAGAAGGCGACGGATTTGAAGACGAGCAAGACGCATACTTAGCAGAAAATATCTTCTTCG